>ERZ827423.776-NODE-776-length-36655-cov-6.420437_pt1 | contig 36655 bp, 27 predicted proteins | sample MGYA00519775_ERZ827423 | MGnify/ENA primary metagenome ERZ827423 (study PRJEB31778, sample SAMEA3449296) | human gut metagenome | biome: human gut; feature: human-associated habitat; material: faeces | place: United Kingdom | collected 2010/2012 ... | reverse complement strand
AACATTTACAGATTGTGCAATTTTGCTTCAAGCACGACCTCTACGAGGCCGATGCCATCGCACAGCCACTGCCCACGGCCAAGGCCGTGGGTTACACGGCAACAGCCCCCACGGGGCTGACGGCTTCGCTGCCAACTCCGTCACCGGGAAACGCCGGAGCCACGGAGCGGCGGCTCGCATGGAGTTGGCATAGATGCCCGCCGCCACTGGAGTATAGACGGAAGTCATGCGGGCAGAGTTATGGGGCTGCCGGGATGGATGGCGCACGCAATGGGGCGGGGATGCGCAGGGCAGCGTTGCAGGGAGCAAGGATGCGACTGGGCTGTTGCGGGTGTGGGGGATTTTGTGTAACTTTGCGGTGTATAAATTGCGGTAAAGTTTTTTGTCGTGGAAAGCGCGGCTTACTTCCGCAGCTAACCCAAAATGCCCGGTTGAGGGAATGTAGTATGAAAATATTGATTATCAACGGTCCTAATCTTAATCTTCTCGGAGTGAGAGAAAAAAGCATTTATGGCAGCGAGCCGTTCGGCGGTTTTCTTGAAAGGCTGCGTGCCGCATATCCTGAAGACGAGATAGAGTATTTTCAGAGCAACCACGAGGGCGAGATAATCGATAAGCTGCATTCCGCCGGTTTCGGCTGTGACGGCATTGTGCTGAATGCCGGGGCATACACCCATACCTCGATAGCAATTGCCGATGCTATCCGCGCGATAACGGCCCCGGTGGTGGAAGTGCATATCTCGAACGTGGCTGCCCGTGAGGATTACCGCCACGTGTCGATGATAGCCCCGGCCTGTAAAGGCGTAATCGCCGGATTCGGGCTCGACAGCTACCGTCTGGCCGTGGAGGCGCTCAAGGGGTGTTGAAAGTTGAGGGTTGAGAGTTTAGAGAGATTGTTTTAGTAGCCTATAAGACATATTTATATAATGATAAAAACAAAATTCACGAAGATTGTTGCCACAGTTTCCGACCGCCGCTGCGATGTGGACTTCATACGGAAACTGTTTGATAACGGTTTGAACGTCGTGCGCATGAATTCGGCGCACTTGCAGAGAGAAGGTTTCGAGAGGATTGTCAACAATGTGCGTCAGGTTTCCGACCGCATAGGGATACTTATGGACACCAAGGGCCCGGAAATACGGACCACCACCAACGTCGACGACGAGAACATCGTTTTCACCGCCGGGATGGAGGTGGAGATAGCCGGCGACCCGGAATGTCTTACAAGCGCGTCACGTATCAGTTTGTCGTACCCCGGCATAGCCAACGACGTGAAAGAGGGCATGCATTTGCTTATCGACGACGGCGAGCTTGATTTTCTCATAGAAAAGATTGACGGCAGTGTGCTGAAATGCCGCGCCCAGAACGACGGGGAGCTCGGCTCGCGCAAGAGCGTCAACATCCCGGGGGCAAGCATCAAGTTGCCGTCGCTTACGCAGCGCGACATCACCAATATCGGCTACGCGATGGAACTCGGCGTGGATTTCATAGCCCATTCGTTCGTGCGCAGCAAGCAGGACGTGCTCGACATACAGGCGATACTCGACGCCCACCACAGTCCGATAAAAATCATATCGAAAATAGAGAATCAGGAAGGCATCGACAATTTTGACGAGATACTTGAAGCTTCCTATGGCATAATGATAGCCCGCGGCGACCTCGGCATTGAAATTCCTACGGAACGCATTCCGGTTGTGCAGCGCGAGCTGATACGCAAGTGCATCGCCAGTCATAAGCCTGTGATTGTGGCCACCCAGATGCTTCATACGATGATTTCCAACCCGCGCCCGACCCGCGCCGAGGTTTCTGACATTGCCAACGCCGTTTTCCAGCACACCGACGCGCTGATGCTTAGCGGCGAGACGGCATACGGGAAATATCCCGTGGAGGCAATATCGACGATGACTAAAATCATATCGGCTACCGAGAAGTCGATGACCGGGCATTGCGCCTCGCATTTCGGTTTCGAGTCCGGCCTGACCGACGTTACCGAGTTTCTGACCCACGGTGCTGTGGATTCTCAGTACACTATAGGCACGAAAGCCATCGTGACCGACAGCTACACCGGCCGCACGGCCCGCTACATATCGTCGTTCCGCGGCATCAGCCCAACGCTTGCGATATGCTACCACAAGCATGTGACACGGCTGCTGGCGCTTTCCTACGGCGTGTATTCCGTGTATCAGAAAAAGGATTCCACATCGCGCGCCTACCTGCATCACGGACTGGAGCATCTTATCGGTTTGGGGCTGATTACTCCGGACGACACCATAGCCTACGTTGGCGGCGGGTTCGGAGAGGGCAAGGGCACCACTTTCTTGGAAATCAATAAAGTGTCGGACGTGCTCGATAATTATGAGCATTACGACTTGCCTAATCTCGAACAGCCTAAAAAATAAACGGTGCGATGACAGAGGAATTGGAGGAATACGTACTCGCCCATATCGACCCGGAAGGGGAGACGCTCGCGAAGCTCGACCGCGACACCCATCTCTACCATTTGCGGCCGCGTATGTGCTCGGGGCATCTGCAAGGGCGGCTGCTGAAGATGTTGGTGAGGATGGCGCGTCCGAAACGCGTGCTGGAACTTGGCACGTTCACTGGCTATTCGGCGTTGTCGCTTGCCGAAGGGATGGACAGTGACGGCGAATTGCACACGATTGAAATCGACGACGAGCTGGAGGACTTCATCCGCGCGCATTTCGAGGCATCGCCGTATGCCGGGAGGATACATCTGCATATAGGCGACGCGTTGGAGATAATTCCTACGCTCGGAATGACGTTCGACCTCGTTTTCATCGACGCTAACAAGCGTCATTATATTGACTATTATAATAAGGTGTTCGAATATGTTGCGCCGGGAGGGTTCATCATCGCCGACAACACTTTGTGGGACGGCAAGGTGGTGGACTGGGGCAAGAAGCTCGACGCCCAGACGGAAGGCATATTGCGCTTCAACGATTTTGTGGCGGACGACAGCCGTGTGGAGAAAGTGATATTGCCCATACGCGACGGATTGACGATTATACGTAAAAAATAGCCTCTTTCTCCTGCTTTTTGCGAAAAAATACGGCAAAAGTGTTGCGGGGATGGAAAAAACAAGCTATCTTTGCAACCGAATTTCTGATTCGGGGTGTAGCACAGTTGGTTAGCGCGCCACGTTCGGGACGTGGAGGTCGGAAGTTCGAGTCTTCTCACCCCGACATTTTTTAGCGATGGGTGCTGGTGCGGTCATCGCTTTTTTTTATTTGAGAAGCTATGAAAAAGAGAATGAAAAACGCGGAATTGAAAGATTACATCAAGGCTTGCCGAAAGGCGGGCAGGGAGGAGGAAATCGCGGCTCACGGCCGTCCGGTGGCCGTGTTCCGGATTCATAAGTCGAAGAAGGCGTACGACAGGAAACGTATGAAGGCAGTGGACAAAAAGTCGCTGCCTTTTTTCATTCCCAGTCTTTCAAATGCCCTAATGATAGATTCGGGTTCATTGGTGTCGGGAAATTTGGGCATCCGATTGTTTGAACAAAATTAAGAATTTTGCAAATTTTTTTGGAAGGATGGCATCTATTTATTTACTTTGCACCCGATAAATATATTTGGATAAGCATCATAGAATTTTCATAAGGAACATTATTTTTTCATTAGTTGTCAGTGGTTAACAACCACAAAAAACAGCAATACGCCGTGAGGTGCATTGCTGTTTTGCTTTTAGAAGTGTTGCAGGAATTCCGCGAGGTTGACATCCCGGCTCAGCCCCATCTTTTTCCGCAGCCTGTAGCGCGACATTTCCACGCTGCGGTACGACATATTGAGCAGCGGGGCGATTTCCTTTGAGCTCAGACCCATCTTGAGGTACGCGCATAGCCTTTGGTCGTTGACATTGAACTGCGGGAACCGCTCTACGAGCCGTTTCAGGTAGTTCTCGTGTACCACGTCGAAATTACGGGCGAATTTTTGCCAATCGTCGTCGTGGCTGATGTTTTCCTGAATCATTTTCTGTATTTTGTTGAGCTGCTTTGTGGCGGTCGCCCCAAGGGTGGCTTTGTCTTCGCTCTCCTGTATTTTGCTTATCTGGTTGGCTATGTCGATAAGTATCTCGTTTTTGCGTACCACATTCATCGTTGCGTTCGACAGCTCTTGCGATTTGTGCTTTATGTCGTGTTCGAGCTGCTCGCCTTTCAGGTTTGCAATCTCGTTTTCGCGCCGCAGTTTGTCTTCTTCCGCCTTGCGCTTGAACTCGGCCAGTTCGGCTTCTTTGCGTTTCGCTACCGCTATTGCTGCATTGCGCGATTTTTTCTTCACGAACAGGAAGGCATACCAGCCGGCTGCGGCTATTATCAGTATGTATAAAATTATGGCCCAGATGCTTCTGTACCATGGCGGCGCTATATGGAACACGAAAGTGTATTCTTTCCGGCTGTCGTCGTAGCGGTTGAACGACCGGATGTGGAGTGTGTATGTCCCTTCGTGCAGTTGGGTGTATTCCTTTGAGTTGGCTTGTGTGTATGCGCTCCACCCTTGGTCGTAGTTTTCCAGATAGTAGCTGTATTGTACTGCGCCTTGTTGCCTGTATTCGGGGCAGATAAATTCAAAGCGCAACGAATTCAGCTTGTATGGCAGTTGCAGTTTCCCTGATTTTGCGTTGTTGGTGGAGTAGATGAGCGAGTCGCCGGGCAGTCCGGTCGCGTATATCTTGTTCACGTACAGCTTGCTTTCCCAGTTCACGCGGTGCTCGCGGTCGATGTCTATTTCAAAGAATCCGTCCTCGTTCGACACAATCAGTTTCCGCGGTGATGTGAAATTAAAATTCTCGAAACCTACTATCAGCCTGTCAAGCAAGGGCTTGTAGGTGATTGAGTCGATATTGTAGGTGCCGGAGGCGTTGTAGAAAGCGGCGCATATGTATTTCCCGGAAACGCCCCATACGTCTTTCCATGGCGATTGGTAGAGGCGTATCGACGTATGCGTGCCGAACACGCTGTTCATGTGGGTGTCGGGTATCATGCTGTCGGTTTGCGGATTATATTTGTAGAATCCTCCTTCTGTCGAAAACTCCAGATTGCCGTCTATCAGGTAGAGCGTGTTGTTGCGGTCGGTAGGGAATCCCTTTTTGTGGTTGTAGAGCGTCACTTTCTCGAACCGTTTCAGGTCTTTGCTGAATTGCAGTTTGTAGATTCCTTTCATCCAATGGCTTATCCAAATGTTGCCGAACTGGTCCTCTATTATGTGTCCGCCGGCTTCGTTGTATCCCTCCACGCGGTTGGCAAGCGTCCATTCGTTGCCCGATTGCCTTATGAGGTAAAAATTCTCGTAGGTTGAGGCAAGGGCATATCCCGGGTGCTTTTTAAGCGGGATTATCGACCATGTTCCGGGAACGCCGTCGATTTGCGAAAGATTGCCTCCGGCGATTTTGAACAGTCCCCGGTCGTTGCCCACGAAGATTGTGTTTCCGATGGTGTCGATGCTCCATACCTGACTCTTCATTATCAATTCCAGCCCGACAGGAATCGGTGAGGCCTTTGTGGGGTAGGTAGTTGAATAAAGTCCTTGGTTTGTACCGAGATAGAGCGTGTTGCCGCGCAGAAGCGATGCGTAGCCCGCTCCATAGATGTTGGAGCCGAACATCGTGGAAATCGGCGAGTTGTAAAGCACATAGTCGATACCGTTATCCAGCCCGAGCCAGATGTTGTCCATTTTGTCGAAGTTGATGCTAAGCACCGTGTTGTTCTGCATGCCGGTGCGGGTGTTGACGTATGTGTTTGCCCCGTTGGTTAAATCTTTAATAACGATACCGTTGTTTACGGTGCCGAATACTATTTCCCTTTCGTTGGTCGCCGCACAGAACACTTGGTTCTCTTTCAGGAAATCGTCGATGTCGCTGTGAAACGGCTTGACGCTTGTCCCGTCGTAGATGAAAAGTCCGTCGAAATCGGTAACCATCAGGATGTTGCTTTGGGAGTATGGCAGTATGGAACATATTCGTTTGCCGATAAGCAGCTCGTTGCCGGAGATGGGGGTATAGTCGTTTCCGTTGAGCACGCACACGCCGCCTTCTTGCGATGCGATGAACAGCTTTTCTTTCACGAACGCGGAGGTTGTGATTTTGTATTTATAAGGTATGGCTACCGTATTTTCCCCGTTGTATCGGAATATGCAGAAATCGCCCTGAAACCAGATGTATTTGTCGGCATGGAAAATGTTCCATATCTCGTTGAACTTACGGTCTTTCTCGGGGATTGTGGGCACGAGGCTGACGTATTCCATCACGCCGTTTTCGTTGCTGGCGAAATATCCGAACTCCTCGGAGCCTCCGGCATAGATTCTCATCGTCTGCTCGTCGAAGTAGATGGAGCGGACGGTTGTGTAATTGCTCAGTTGCAGCAGCGACCAGTTGCGGCTGTCATAAATAAGCAGCCCTGTGTTGTTGGCGAAAAGCATCCTGCCGAAAGAGTCTTGGCTTATTTTCCAGTTCTGTGTGCCGGCATTGTATATCCACCGGTTGTAATTTCTTACAAGCGGATAGGCTTTGGCAACGGATGGCATTGCAATGAAAATCAAACAAAGCAATAAGGAAATATATATTTCCCGGGGATTTTTTCTGTGTAACATTCTTGTCATATCCCTATTGTTTTTATTTTTCTTTCCAAAGGTCGTAAAAAACTGGTAGTTGAGTGCTGTTGGAAAATATGTTATAAAACATATTTTTATTATATTGTTGATTGATAATGCTTTATGTTAAAATGTTGTGCTACTGTTGTACCTGTTTTAGATACTTGTTGAGTTTTTTGTGAGTATATTTTTGGACAATGTGCCTGATGTGGTTGTAATTTTGCATCGTGATTCTGACGGATTTACAAACTTGACGGATTCAGCGAATTTAAAACACCTAACTAAATATCTTTTATGAAGAGACAGATTCTATTGTTTACGTTTTTACTGTCTGTGCTTACGAGTTTCGCGCAGACAATGAAAGTGTCGGGAGTCGTCACTTCCGCGGAAGATGGTTATCCGTTGCCGGGCGTTGCTGTGGCAGTGAGGGAGAATCCTTCGGCGGGAGTTGCCACAGACCTCGACGGTAATTACACGGTGTCGGTCACCAAAGGGCAGACATTGGTGTTTTCTTACGTGGGTTGCCAGTCGCAGACTATTAAGGTGGGCGATTCGACGACCATAAATGTTGCTCTGAAGTCGGACGCTAATGTGCTTCAGGAAGTGGTGGCCATCGGTTATGGTACGATGAAGAAAAGCGACTTGACCGGTTCGGTGACGACGGTTGCCGCCGACAAGTTGCAGAAGACTCCGGCCGCTTCGCTTGCCAACGCGTTGCAGGGACAGGCTGCCGGCGTGACGGTCAATTCCAATTCCGGTCAGCCGGGTGCTGCTCCTGAGGTGCGTATCCGCGGTGTCGGTACGGTCAACGGCGCTTCACCTATATATGTGGTTGACGGAATCATCGTCGACGACATCACGTTTTTAAGCCCCAATGACATCGAATCCACCGAAATATTGAAAGACGCTTCCGCGACTGCGATATACGGTTCGCGGGGCGCAAATGGTGTGATTATCGTGACTACAAAGGGAGGAGGTAAAAATCAGAAAGCGCGTGTGACGCTCGATGCCTACGTCGGCGTGCAGCAGCGTTGGCGCAAGCTCGACGTGATGAATGCGCGCGAGTTTGCCGACACATACGTTGCTCTCAACGGTTCTAATTCCGCGAAAAAGGATTATGCCGAGGGCGGTTTCAATTATTGGTTGTCGCGCTGGATGCTCGGCTCTTCCCAATACTATCCTACGGTCTATGACCCTGAAACAAATCCTATGGGCGTGGACTATTCCGCAATCGACACCGATTGGCAGGACGAGGTGTTCCAAGACGCTATGATTCAGAACTACCACGTCTCGATTGACGGCGGTACGGACAAGGCTACATATTCTTTGAGCGGTAGCTGGTATTCTCAGGACGGTACCATCATCGGTTCAAACTACCAGCGTCTCACAGTCCGTCTTAATACATCTTATCAAGTCAACAATTGGTTGAAGGTCGGCGAGAACGTCTCGTTCATGAGTTCTACCGCCCGCAATGCAATGAACAACAGCGAGAGTGCCGGCGCTTCCGTGCTTTCCGCTGCGTTCGCGATGGCTCCTTGGGATCCTGCCCGCTATCCTGAGGGTTCTGTCAACCGTCAGGGCAAGGATTTGAGCGGACAGATAAGCGCGGGCTCCAACTTCAAGAACGTTACCAACCCGCTGAGTATGGTCGAGATGTCGCATCCTAAGGACCGCAACGAGCGTTTCGTGGGCAATGTGTTCGCCGAAATCAATCCTATCGAGGGGCTGACTTTCCGCACGAGCTACAGCTTCGACTATAACATTGCGACAAGCAAGCTTTATCAGGACGCTTACGAATTTTCTTCTTACGATAAGCGCGACAAGAACTTCCTTTCGTCGAGCATTGGACGTACTTACAACTGGACTGTCGACAACATCCTGACATACGCCCGCACTATCGACAAGCACGACTTTTCGATAATGGTCGGCCAAACTACAGAAGAGTATAACTATTATAGTATAGGCAGTTCCGGTTCAACCATACTCAATCCGGACGAGAAGAACTGGTATCTTTCGCAGGTTACCGACGATTTCGGCCGTCCGGGCGACAGCGTGAGCCGCAACCGCCGTGTGTCGATGCTCGGCCGTCTGCATTATAGCTGGAACAACCGCTATTTGGCTACGGTCAACTTCCGTGCCGACGGTTCCAGCAAGTTCCCCGAGAAGCCTTGGGGCTACTTCCCCTCCACCGCCCTTGCATGGAAAATCAGCGAGGAAGAGTTCATGAAAGATTTCTCGAATCTCGACATGTTGAAGATACGTGCCGGTTGGGGGCGTGTGGGTAACGACAACATCGGCAACAATGCGTTCTTGCTTACAATGTTCAACAGCGGGCCTACATTCGTAGATTATGTGTTCGGTAAGGACCAGCAGCTTGCCAACGGTGCTACTGTGCTGACTTGGATAAACAACGGCGGACACTGGGAGAACACCGAGCAATGGAGCCTTGGCGTGGACTTTGGTCTGTGGCGCGGCAAGTTGAACGGTAATGTGGACTTCTTTATCCGCAATACGAAAGATATGCTTATGTCGGTAACCGCTCCGGCACATGTGGGCAACCGCTACGCAAGTACTGCCAATGTTGGTACGGTACGCAACCGCGGTGCTGAAATCACGCTCGAACACCGCAACCAGATAGGCGATTTTGCTTACTCAATCAGCGGTAACGTCTCGTTCATCGACAACGAACTGACCGGATTGAACGGTGGTTCGCCGATTTACAGCGGTTACAACAACGTTACAGTCGTTGACCAAGGTTATCCTCTCTATTATTTCTGGGGATATGAATATGATGGTATTTACCAGACTGACCAAGAAGCTCTCGATTATCTTTCCGGCTATACGTCCTCCGATATTCCTTTCCATGCCGGTGACGCTAAATATAAGGACAACAATGGCGACGGACGCATCGACGACAACGACCGCACGAAGCTCGGCTCGAGCATTCCTTGGCTCAACTACGGTTTGAATATCGGCTTGGAATGGAAGAATTTCGACGTTCAACTGTTCTTCCAAGGCGTGGCCGGCAACAAGATTTACAACCAGATGCGCCACCGTCTTGAAGGCGACGGTACGAACTCGATACTCAGTCCGGTGATGAAGGACGCTTGGCGTTCGGACTATACGGAAGGCACTATTCCTAATCCTAAGAACTCGGTCAACTACTACGTTTCCGACCGCTTCTTGGAGAACGGCTCGTATTTCCGCTTGAAGAACATGCAAATCGGCTATACTATTCCTGCCGAGAAAATCAAGAAAGTGGGATTGCAGAACTGCCGCATCTATTTGCAGGGCGCAAACCTGTTGACAGCTACCAAATACACCGGTTTCGACCCGGAAGTAGGGGGCAGCATCGACTACGGCAACTATCCTCAGGCGCGTTCGTTCATTTTGGGTGCAAACATAACGTTCTAATCTTTAAAGTTTAGTGAATCAATGAAAACAAGATATATATTGACAGTGTTGGGCGGTATGGCTCTGCTTTCTGCCACTACCTCATGCAACGACTGGCTGAAGGAAGAGGCACCGGGTACTACCAACCTCAACGACTTCTACACTTCCGGGGCTACGGCTATACAGAATATCAATGCCTGCTATCCGCCGTTGGCATGGGAGTATAACTCGACTTATTTTTCAGAATGGTTTATCGGCGACATCGCTTCTGACGATGCCTTGAAAGGTGGGCAGACTACCAGCGATATGGCCGACGCATACGACATCGAGAATTTCAAGACCAATGCCAACAACGGTTTGCTGCTCGATTTCTACCGTGCTCAGTATCAGGGTATAGCCCGCTGCAACCTTGCTTTGCAGCAGGTGCCTGATGTGGATCCCGACGATACTATGACGCAGGAACGCAAGGATTGTCTTCTCGGAGAGGCTTATTTCTTGCGTGCCTACTATTACTTCCGTCTTGTCAGAATATTCGGCGGAGTGCCTTACGTGGATTTCGTAATCGACAGTTCTAACGAGTGGCAACAGCCTCGTGCCACGGCCGATGAGGTATATCAGAAGATAATCGCCGACCTTTTGCTTGCAGAGCCGTTGTTGTGGAACAAGAGCCAGTATGCCGACGAGGATCTCGGGCGTGCCACAAAAGGTGCGGCACAGGCCATGCTTCTTAAAGTGTATCTCTATATGCACGACTATGAAAATGCCTATAAATGGGGCACGACTTTTATGGAGCAGCAGTATAATACCGGCGAATACAGCCTTTGCCCTAATTATCCCGACAACTTTACGCTTGCCGGAGAGAATGGGCCGGAATCGGTGTTCGAGATACAGTATATGGAAGACCCGACGAGCGACTACGGCGAAGGCTTCGGCTTTACGCGCGGTACGTTCACCACGATTCTGACACGCAGCCGTGCGGCTTCGCTGGGTGGCAATGCAGGTTGGGGCTTCAACCACCCGACTCACGACCTCTACAATGAGTTCGAGCAGGGCGACCCGCGCCGTGACTGGACTATCAGTCAGCCTGAACAGTCTGAAATCGAGGCAAATAGCGACCTTACGTATCTTGGCAGCTATTACAATAACGCCAAGACGGAATTTAAGGAAAACGGCGCATATTATGTACTTGCCCATGCCACACGCTCGCCGCTCAACTACCGGTTGATACGCCTGTCGGACGTGATGCTGATGTATGCCGAGGCTGCCGTGCATCAAGATGACACCGGTACGGCCACCACGATGCTCAACAATGTGCGTAGCCGTGTAGGTATGCCCGCTTATGGCAGCTATCAGGTTCAGTCTGATTGGGAAATGCCTTCGGACGGCGACGGCAGCGACTTGCTTCGTGCAATCTGCCACGAGCGCCGTGTGGAGCTCGCTATGGAGGGACACCGCTGGTTCGACCTCTGCCGCTGGGGCATAGCCTATGATGTGATGGACAAGGATAACGGTACTTACGGCTCTCATGAGTCGGCCGAGGCACGTGCCGAAATGGCTTCGTTCATCGAGGGCAAGAACGAACTGTTCCCGATTCCTGCCGAGGAAATCAACCTCAACCCGATGGAGCAGAATCCGGGATACTAAAAATAGTTGAGTGTTGAAAGTTGAGTGTGCAGTGAAGGCTTCCCTCTATTCTCAACACTCATCATTCAACAAAAAAATGAATATCAGGTGTGCAGGCGGGCAAGCGTCTGTCTGCACCCTTAAATAAAAACAACCAACTAACTAATTTAAATTTACACAATTATGAAAAAAATGACTCTTTTGGCTGCTATGGCAGTCTGTGGTATGGGTGCGGTGAACGCACAGTACATTGTAGAGCCGGGAATCGACAGGACTACTTCGACAGGTGCTATCTATGATGTCGTTGTATTGAACGATGCGACAATCGCCGAGTTGCAGCAGGCTGGCAAGACTGTGAACGACTTGCGCGTTGACGAGACAAACGTATGCACTGATGTGTGGACAGCGGGAGAAACACTTCAGGGTGGTAGCGCTCTCGGACCGGGCGTTGACGGCAATATGGATGGTTATCCTTCTTGGATTGTAGGTAGCGCAGGTTGGTCGGGAGGCGGTCTCCGTATGGTTCCGGGCTACAATATGGACTGCTCGCACTTTACTGATGACACTCATTTCCACTGCGCTATCAAAGCAGGCGGTTCAGGTCTTCCGGCATCTTTGGCTTTGATTGTGCTTCAAGACGAGACAGATGGTTTCTTACCCGCTAAGATTGCTGTTGGAACAGCTTTCAACGACAACGGTGCTATTTATCCTACAGTAGGTTCAATTCCTGAAGGAGGCGACTGGGCTGCGGTTGACATCACTTTTGGTGACATGAAGAGACTTTACCCGGCATTCTCTTATAGCACTACGAGCAAGTTTGCAAGCTCTACACAGGGCTATGTGATTTCTTATCTTGGTGGAGGTGTAACCGGGCAGGGATTTGATTTGGACGCAGTTTATTTCTATACCCCGGCAAACGGCGGTGTTGAAGGCGTGGCTGCCGACGAGGTTGATATCTTGGTTTCCGACAAGACTGTCAGCGTGCTTGGCGGCAAGGACGGTATCGAGCTTTACAACATCTCTGGCCAGTTGGTTAAGAAAGTAGCCAACACTGTTATGGGCATCGAGGATCTCAATGCTGGCATCTATGTTGTTAAAGCCGGCAATGCAGTTAAGAAAGTGGTTATCCGCTAATCGGTTTTTTGATTCTATAGACAACTAATTACCGGGGACGGACGCAAGTCGCCCGCCCCCTTTTTAAGAAATACAGGTGCCGTTTCCCTGCGACGAAACGGAGAAGGCAGCGTAGCTGTCAAGCCGCTATGCGGCAAGCGGTTGATTCCGCAACTTTGCGAACTTTAAGCTCAGATAGGAAAATATAAAAAACTTGATGATATGAAAACTACTGGATTGATTGCATCGGCCTTGATGGCGATGGCATTGCCCGCTTTGGCGGCAGAACCGCAGGTCGGTACCGGAGAGACCGACGGATATAAATTGGTATGGCAGGACTTGTTTGACGGCACGGAACTGAACATGTCGCGTTGGAACATAGAGGTGAACGGCGACGGCGGCGGCAACAACGAGTTGCAGTACTATACCGCGCGTTTGGATAATGTGCGTGTCGGCGACGACGGCGAGGGCAACGGTTGCCTTATACTCACTGCAAAGAAAGAAGTGTACCACGGCAAGCAATGCACTTCCGGGCGCATCACGACGAAGAACAAAATCGCATTCAAGCATGGTAAAATAGAGGCTGCCATCAAGCTGCCGCAAACTGCCAACGGCTTGTGGCCGGCGTTCTGGATGATGGGCAACGATTTCGACCAAGTGGGTTGGCCGCGTTGTGGTGAGACCGACATTATGGAGTTCGGTAACGCTACCGGCATAGCCAACGGTACGCAGGACCGCTATTTCAACGGCGCATGCCACTGGGGTACGGCATGGAACGACCATCGTCAGCATGCTAACGCCATAACCAATTCTTACAGCTTGCAGGATGGAGAGTTCCATATCTACACCTGCATTTGGGATCAGGACAAGGTTGCTATGTATGTCGATCTTGACAAGAATCCTAATGCGTCACCTTATTATATTATGACCATCCCGGAAACAACCACTGACCAGACGCATCCGGGATATTATTTCCACAAGGAGAATTTCATATTGTTCAACCTTGCCGTGGGCGGCAATTTCCCGGGCATTTGGGATATTAACGGTATCACAGCTCTTAATGAGGGTAATAATTACCAGCAGAGCATGTATGTGAACTATGTGAAGATTTATCAGAAAGGCACTTCCGACGAATCCACCAATTTTGCCGATCCCGGAGATACTACTATGGGCGGTGTCGATGGTGTTGCGGCCGCAGAGATGGAAATCAGTTATGCTGCCGGGGTGGTTACGTTGCCTGTTGCTGGTGATATTCAGGTTTACAGTGCGTCGGGCGCTCTCGTGGCTTCCGGCCGTGGCGAGCAGCTTTCGGTTGACGGTCTCGCCGCAGGTATGTATATTGTGAAGGCCTCAGCCGACGGCTGTCAGGCTACCCGCAAGATTATTATCCGTTAATTTCGGGATTTTCGATGAGGTTTCCAAGTTATATAAAAGTATTCTCGCTTATGTTGCCGTGCCTTGCCTTTGGCACGGCGGCATTTGCGGCTTGTCCCGACAAAACCGGTTATGAGATTGTTTGGGAGGATGATTTCAATGGCGACGCGTTGAACCGCGACTATTGGAATGTCGAGGTCAACGGCAGCGGTTGCGGCAACGCAGAATTGCAATATTATGTCGACTGCCCTGACAATGTAAGCGTTCGTGACGGCAATCTTGTGATTACGGCGCGCCGTCGGGATTATGAGGGAAAGAGCTTCACTTCCGGAAGAATCAACACGCTCGGAAAGGTAGGGTTTACATACGGTATTGTAGAAGCCCGGATAAAATTCCCGAAGACGGCCGATGGCTTGTGGCCGGCATTCTGGATGATGGGTGACGATATCAAGGAAAACGGTTGGCCGCGCTGCGGTGAGACCGACATCCTTGAAATGGGACATGCCAACGGCATCAAGCATAGCGAGCAGGATAGGCTGTTCAATGGCGCGTTGCATTGGGGAGTATCGCCCGAAAGGCATCAGCAGACTGTGGGCGACCGCACCAACAGCTACAGCCTTCAGGACGGCGAATACCATACGTTCACCCTGCTATGGACTCCGGAGCGTATTGAAATGTATGTCGATGGGTGTGAGTCTCCGTACCTGTCGGTCGACATTACTTCTGACGGCGAAGGTAATGTCGGCAAGTATTTCCACAAGGATAATTTCATACTTTTCAACCTTGCGGTCGGCGGCAATTTCCCGGGCATACATTCAGCCGACGGCATAACGGCTTTGCCGGAAAGCGGTAGCGCTGAAATGCTTGTGGATTACGTGAGGGTTTATCAAAATAAAATGGTTGACGGTTCGGAACTGTCGCTCAATAAATGAAACATACTATCTATGAAGAGATTGGCAGGAATGCTGTTGTGTGCCGCTGTTGCTTTAGGCAGCGTGGCGGCTCCGGCAAAAGACGCTGAAATGGAGAAGAAAATCGACGCTCTTTTGCAGAAAATGACGCTTGATGAAAAAATAGGGCAGTTGAACCAGCAGACCGGAACCGGTTATTCCGGCGCTATGGTCAACGCCGTGAAAGGCGGCGCTGTCGGCTCCATTCTCAACGAGGTGGATCCTGAGATTGTCAATAAATTGCAAAAAGAGGCTGTGGAAAATTCGCGTCTTGGCATACCGTTGGTATTCGCACGCGACGTGATTCACGGCTTTAAAACCATATTCCCCATACCGCTGGGGCAGGCTGCCACGTGGAATCCTGCATTGGTGGAACAGGGGGCGCGCATTGCCGCCGAGGAGGCTTCGTCGGTGGGCATACGCTGGACTTTCTCGCCGATGGTCGATGTGTCGCGCGACGCGCGTTGGGGACGCATCGCCGAATCGTTCGGAGAGGACACGTATCTTTCATCCGTTTTGGGTGTGGCAATGGTGAAGGGTTATCAGACCGACGACCTTTCGCAGCCCGGCACGATGGCTGCGTGTACGAAGCATTTCGCTTGCTATGGAGCAGCCGAGGCGGGAAAGGACTACAATACCACGTGGATACCCGAAGTGCTGCTGCGCGACGTGTATCTGCCTCCTTTCGAGGCTGCCGCAAAGGCAGGTTCGGCCACGTTTATGTGCTCGTTCAACGACATCAACGGTGTGCCTTCTTCCGGCAATCCTTATCTGAACCGCACAATTTTGCGCGACGAATGGGGATATGACGGTCTTTTGGTGAGCGACTGGGGCTCGATACAGCAGATGATTCCTCACGGATTTTGTGCGGATTTAAAGGATGCCGCCCTGAAAGGCGCGCTTGCCGGTGTGGATATGGATATGGAAAGCTATGCCTACGTAAACCATCTGAAAGAATTGGTTGAGGAGGGGAAAGTAAAGGAGTCGGTTATCGACGAAATGGTACGCAACGTGCTGCGACTGAAGTTCCGGCTCGGATTGTTCGAAAATCCCTATGTCGATATGGCCACAGCCCGCAATTTCTATACGGATGAAGCCCTTGCAGCCGCTGTGAAGACAGTTGAGGAGGGCGCGGTGCTGCTTAAAAACAACGGTGTGCTGCCTTTCAAGCAGGTTAAGAAGATAGCGTTGGTTGGCCCGATGGCCGATGACAAGCATAATCAGGCAGGAACGTGGTGTTTCGACCTTGAGAAAGAGCGTTGCGTCACTCCTTTGCAGGCATTGACGGAAATGTACGGCAAGGATGCCGTAGTCTATGCTCCGGGCTTGAAATACAGCCGCGACAAGAACGTGCAGGGCATTGCAGAGGCTGTCGAGGCGGCGAAGAACGCCGATGTGGTGGTGATGGTAGCCGGTGAGGAAGCTGTGTTGTCGGGCGAGGCGCACAGTCGTGCCGACATCTCGTTGCCGGGAGCTCAGACAAAGATGATAGAGGCTTTGAGAGCCACAGGCAAGCCGTTGGTTCTGGTCATTATGACCGGCCGTCCGATGACGATTGCCTACGAGGCAAGTCTTGCCGACGCGGTGCTATACACATTCCACGGCGGCACGATGGCAGGGCCGGCAATAGCCAACCTGCTTTCCGGCAAGTCGGTGCCGTCGGGCAAGTTGCCTGTTTCGTTGCCGAAGATGGTAGGTCAGGAGCCGCTGTATTATAATCATAAGAACACAGGCCGTCCGGCAAGCGGGATGGTGCTTATCGACGACATACCTTTAGAGGCTTCCCAGACTTCGACAGGCTGCACAAGCTATTATCTCGACGCTGGCGACGGACCGGCATTCCCTTTCGGCTATGGACTGTCGTATACCACGTTTGAATATGGCAATGTAAAGCTTTCGTCAGCTTCGATGGGAAAAGACGGGAAGATTGAGGCGACATGTACGGTGAAGAATACGGGCAGTGTGGCTGGTTCTGAGACGGTCCAGCTTTATGTGCGCGACCTTGTCGGTTCGCTTGTCCGTCCGGTGAAAGAACTTAAAGGCTTCGAGAAGATTTATTTGCAGCCGGGAGAGAGCCGGGAAGTGAAATTCACGTTGAACGCCTCCGACCTTGCGTTTTGGACTTCAGCCAAGGAGAAGATTGTGGAGCCGGGAGAGTTTGATTTGTGGATTTCAGGTGACAGCGCGAGCGGTACGCCGGTGAAATTCAATGTTACAGAATAATTAAAAAGGAATATATATATGAAAAAAAGACTATTTTTCGGACTTTTGGCTGTAGCTGTGGCTGTAGTCGCGGTTGATGCCGATGCCAAGAGCTTCAAAAGAGGAGTGAGCGAAAACGGCTTTGGCCTGAGGGAGGAATTCGACGCGCTCATGCCGGGTGTCAGTTGGTTCTACAATTGGGGGAATTTGCCTAATGCGAATATCGCCGATGTGCCGGGTGAGGAGACTATCGAGTTCATACCTATGTGCTGGAATGCCAATTACAACGCCGACGGCATACGCGAGTATTGCAAGGCTCATCCTGAAACTAAATATTTGCTCGGTTTCAACGAACCGAATTTCAAGGCTCAGGCAAATATGACGCCGGAGGTGGCGGCCGGGTATTGGCCAGCCGTAAAGGCTCTTGCCGACGAGTTGGGCTTGGAGCTTGTAGGACCGGCGGTGAACTATTCTCCCGACGGGCCTGAGAACGACCCGTTTACTTGGTATGCGAATTTTGTCAAATTGGTGGGCACTGACGCTTTTGATTATATTGCCTTGCATTGCTATTCCGGAGGCACTGCCGGAATGCAGGATATGATCGACCGCTTCTATGCCTTGTACGGTAAGAAGATATGGCTTACGGAGTTCAGCATGGGAGGCGACGGCGGCATCAATGTCGCATCGCCGGAAACGCAGATAGCATCAATGGTTCAGCAGCTTGAGTATCTTGAGAAGAGTGACAAGGTGTTCCGTTATTCGTGGTTCATAGCTAAAGGTACTACGACGAGGTCGCCATACATTGGTCTGATTGTCCCGAAAAACGGAGAGGGAGAGCGAGATCTTACGGAAGTGGGCAAAGTATATGTATATATGACCGATTTCGACGAGACGGTATATCATGGCGTGGATGATGTTGTTCCTGCTTCGGAATATATTTCATCAAGCTCGTTGGTGCTCGGCTCGAATGCCGACAGTTTCAACCCGGGCGAACTGGAAATTACCCAATTCAGTTCAGGCGCGTATGCTGATTATCAGTTCGACATACCTTCTACCGGAGAATATACGTTGACATTACGTGTTTCCGGGCAAGGTTACGATGCTGGCCGTTGGGATCCTAAAATCGCAATTTACAGCGTTGACGAGAACGGCGAGCAGCTTGCCACATTGGCTGAGGCTACACAGTTCGCCTTGTCGGGCGACGACGCGGTGTTCGGGAACGTGGCGTTCAAGTTGCAGCTTCAGGCCGGCAAGCAGCGCATACGCATAGCCGACACAAATCCGTTCCAGCCGAGCGGCATGCACATCAGTTGCCTTTCGTTCAAGGAAGGGTTCGGCGGGGTTGAATCGGTTGTGGCTAATTCAGATGAATTCACGTGTGCGGTAGAAGGAGGTATGTTGCACGTGTATGGCGCTGCCGTGGCGTTGCGCGGCGAGGTGTACGACCTCAACGGACGCTTGGTGGCAAGCGGGGCATTCGACGGGAATATGATGCCTGTCGACGGTCTTGCCGGCGGAATGTACATACTCAAATTGTACACTGACGGCGGAATGCAGGCTCTGAAGTTCTGCAAGTAAGATTTTTGCATAATACAGTTGAGTTAGGTTTTATTTGGAAAGGCGGACTGCGGCGTGATGCCGCAGTCCGCCTTTCCTTTATATGCAGATCCGGAATACGCAGAATGCCTTTTGGAATTCCTACCGGCATTCGGGGCGGAGGGGATAGGTGTTGCGCAGTTGCTCGAATTTGTCGGGATTGGCTTTCAGCCGGGCGGTGTCGGACATGGGGTCGTATGATTCCGTTACTTGGCGTATGCTTGTGATGTCGGCGCCGGCGGCCGGAGCGTCGGTATGGGGAATGCCGTCTATCTTTACGTTGAAATGTCGGCAGAACGCTTCGAGAACCATGGCCGTGGCGCGCTTCTTTCCGTCCGACGAGTATCCGGCTATGTGCGGGGTGGCGATGAATGCTTTTTCAAGGAGTTGGCGGTTGATTTCCGGTTCGTTTTCCCAGCAGTCGATGGCCGCGGCTTCTATTTTCTTGCCGTTTATGGCATCGAGCAATGCGGAGTTGTCGACAACCGCCCCGCGCGAACTGTTTATCAGCAGCTTGCATTTCTTTAGGCTGTTGAGAAACGCCTTGTCCGCGAGATGGAAAGTGCGGTCGCAGCCGTCAGTGGTCAGAGGTGTGTGGAAAGTTATGATGTCGGCTTCCGCCGCTATCTTCTCCAAGCTGGCGAAGCCGCCGCCTTCCTTGCGCTGGCGCGGCGGGTCGCATGGCATCACACGCATGCCCAACCGCTCGCCCCAGCGCGCCACGATGCTGCCGACGTGCCCCACGCCTACCACGCCCAATGTCAGGCCATCCGGGGACTGTCCGTGCAGGAAATTGCCTATTGCCGCAAACACATATTGCGCCACTGCCGGGGCGTTGCATCCGGGGGCGTTGTATACGGCGATGCCGTTTTCGCGGCAATATCCGGGGTCGATATGGTCGGTGCCTATCGTTGCGGTGGCGATGAACCTCACGCGGCTTCCTGAAAGCAGCCGGCTGTCGCACCGGGTGCGTGTCCTGACGAAAAGCGCGTCGGCTTCTTTTACGGCTCCGGCATTGATTTCCGCGGCGGGAAGGTATTCCACTTCCCCGAACGCCTCAAGCAGCCCTTTTATGTAAGGGATGTTGGCTTCTACGATAATTTTCATAGCCTTAAGAAGTTTATTATTTCAGGTATGCTGCATGCGGCGTTTGCCAGAATCATCAGGAAAAACAGCACGTAGCGGCGTTGCAGTTTGTAGATGGTGAAGAAATGCGCGGTCTGGTATGCCATGCAGATATTGAGCGTCATCAGGTACGTGTCGAGATTCTTTATGTCTACTACCATGAGCAGGGTGGTGAATATTGCCATAAAGGTAAAGAATCCGTTGTACGACCGCAATTGCAGCCGGTAGCTGATGAGCTTGAACATGTTGGCTATGCCAAGTACAGTCCCCGCTATCAATAGGAACGCTATCCGGTAGATGTCTGACAAGTCAAGTTCCTGCATATACCGGTCAAGCGATATGTCGAAACGTGGCATTTGCAAATCGCCGAACGACAGTATGCCTGCGCCTAAGATAATCCAGTAGGGCGTGACCGCCCCGAGCAGCATGGCCAAGAAACCTTTGAACGAGAAAATTTTCATCTGGAGGAATCCGATGATGAATGCCGGGAAAAACAGCAGGCACACATAGTCGAGCAGGCTACAGGCGGAGAGCAAGAATGATACGAGAAAGACGATTCTGCGGCGTTCGCGGTGCTGGTAGTTGCCGAACAAAATCAGCGTACACAGCATCAGTATGATGTTGACAGCCGCGGCGGCCGGTGTCCCGGAAGCATAATCAGGGTTTACCAGTACGGCGAACAAAAAATAGGAGACATAGATTACGGTATATTCCCTGACAAAGGCAAAATTCTTGTCGAGCACACGTAAAATCACGGCTACTGTGAAAACCAACGCGATATTGACTATCCAAGGGCCGTCGAATACTACCGGCAGCGTGCTGATTCCTTGCGGCGGTTCTTGGACGCCTGTACCGGCAAGGTGGAAGAAATAGGACAGCGCAACAGCGACAACCGCCATTGTCAGCAGGCAATAGCGGCTGTTGATGAATCTGTTGATGCTTTCCTCCCTCATCGTTTATTCTTTGAATTTTTTGTTGTAGACCTTGATTATGTTCGACACGTCGAAGTAGTAGCCGTCAGAGCCTTTGCTGTCTTTCTTGTCGACTATGATGTAGTCGATGCTGTCCCCCAATTCCTGATGGTCGGTGGCCACAAGTCCCATGAAATTCACGATGTTGTATTCGTGTACCGGGCTTATCACCACCCAAGGGTTGTCTTTTTTGCCGAGCCCTGTCGACAATATGGCTTCAAGTATATGGTTGAGACGGTATTGCCATATCGAGGCGCGCGCGAATTTCTTCTTCGTCTTGAGCGCATAGATGAAAAATTGCATCTGGTTGAGGTCGAAAGGGTTGTCGGCGAGCGACAGTTCCGCATATTTGATTATGGTGTCGCATTCGGCCGGTGTGTGGCTCTGCTTGTAGTAGAGCGGCTGTATCTTGTTGGCGAATTCGGATATCCTGTAAGGGTTGTAGTCTTCTTGGAAGACGTAGCCGAGGTAGAAGTGGCGGTAGTCCTGCATTGTCATGTCGGTGTCGTTGCTTACGAACTTTTGCCATAGCCGCTTGTAATAATAAGGTGAAGTGGGGTCGCCTACGGCTTTCCGTATTTCTTCCATATCCGGTTTCTCCGGCTTGAATTTCTTGTCGGCAGCTGTCAGGCTGACTGTCGCCGTCGCTGTCACTGCAAGCAATATGATGGCAAGTATTTTTCTCATAACGTATGTTTTTATATGTTGGATGAATATTGCACCGCCGCTACTTCTATGGCTATGCCTATCAGTGACACTGTCACTACCGCAGGCAAACCTTTCGCGCAGAAATATTGCACGAACCGTGCCGACGGGAACGCGAGGGCCGACCCTTTCGGCGAGCGGGCAAACACTATGCACCCGGCTGCGGCTCCCGCGAACGCGCCGATAATCATAGGGGCATAGCCCGCTGTCGCCCCGATAAGCATTCCTGCCGTAGCCCCGACGGTGATGTGCTTCATCCCTTGGGTGGCTTTCACTAAGGGCTGTGGAAGCATCGACATTATGATTACGACTATCACGGTCATCACTCCCCAGTACGAGAGCATCACGGAAGGGAATGTCAGCCATCCGCTCCATTGCATCAGCCATAAGCCTCCGTAGGCCGCAATCACAGCCGGGATGTGCGGCCGGATGCAAAGGTAGAGCGCGGCCGGCATAAGCAGAATGCCAAGAATGAGAAGCGCAATATCCATATCGTCGCAAAAATAATTATTTTTTCAATTTTTTGCTAACGGCTTAACAACGGCTACGGAATTTTGCCATTTTTTCACGCGGCAGGCATCCCGGTGTCAGATACAGAAAAGGATGAGCAACTGGGCGATTATGACTCTCGCAAACATGCCGAGAGGATAGACCGTAGCGTATGAGACGGCTGGAGAGTCGCCTTCTATCGTGCCGTTGGCATAATCGAGCGCCATCGGGTTGGCCATGCTTCCGCAGAGCAGTCCGCAGGTTTCCCCGAATTTGAATTTGAACAGCCGCATCGACACTATTCCCATAATCAGTACCGGAATGGTAGTAATTAAAGCCCCTATCCCTATCCAAGCCAGTCCTTGCGGGCCTACGAGCGTGGCGAAGAAATTTTTTCCGGCATCGAGTCCGAGGCATGCGAGGTACATCGACAGCCCTATGCCGCGAAGCATCAGGTTCGCGCTACGTGTGTTGTATGTTACCATATGCAGCCGAGGACCGAACCGCCCCATCAGCAGTCCGGCTATTATCGGGCCTCCGGCAAGTCCGAGGGTTACAGGGATGTCGCTGCCCGGCAGTGCGATAGGTATCGAACCGAGCACAAGTCCTAATGATATGCCTACAAAAATCACGGCGAGATTAGGCTCTTTAAGCGACCCCGCGCGGTTGCCTATGATTTTTTCCACATTCTCTATCTCCTGCGATGTCCCCACCACTGTCAGCCGGTCGCCTATTTGCAGCACCAAGTCGGGTGTCGCAAGCAGTTTCACGCCGCTTCGCAGCACACGCGACACCGTGATGCCGAATTGGCTTCTCAGCTTCAGCGAGCCGAGGCGTTTGCCGTTTATTCCGGGGCGTGACACTATTATGTGGCGCGACACTATCTGGCGGTCGATTTTGTTCCAGTTCACATGGTGGTTCCAGTCGCGGTCTTCTTTCTTCCCGAAAAGGAGTGTCAGCGAATCGAGGTCTTTTTCTGTAGTTACGACCATAATTCTGTCGCCCGGCATCAGTTTCTCTTCCGAGTTCGGCATGATGAAATCCTTGCCTCTCCACAGGCGCGATATTATGAATTGCGCCGGGCTTGCTTCCTTTACGTCGTGTATCGTATGGCCTTCTATTCCCGGGTTGGTTATCTCGAAAGTGGCCACGTATGTCTGGTCGGCATGGCTTTCCTCGCGGGGTTTCAAGTCATCGGGCTTTGTGAAGAATTTCCGCAGTATTATGATTATGAAAATCACGCCTACAACACCTATCGGATATGTGACGGCGCATCCCAACGCCGCGGCATCGGCCGGCATCCCAAGCTGTTTCAATGTCTGTTGCGCGGCAGCGAGAGCCGGCGTATTGGTCGTTGCCCCGCACAATACTCCGGTGATGTCGTCAATACCGTAGCCTGTAATCCAACTGATTCCGGCGGCCATCAGCGAGCCGATGGCTATGAGCACCAGCCCGGCGATGTTCATGCTTACCCCTTCTTTGCGGAAGGAGCTGAAGAATCCCGGCCCTACTTGCAGCCCGAGGGCATATACGAACAGCACTAATCCGAAGCTCTCGGCATAGTTGAGCATATCGGAATCGATGGAGAATCCGAGGTATCCGGCTAAAATTCCGGTAAAGAAAACGAACGTCACGCCTAACGATATTCCGGCTACGCGCAATCTGCCCAAAGCCAATCCTACGGATATGATTATGGCAACCACAACCACCGCTTGGATAGCCGAATGGGTGAACAGAAAGTTGTTAATCCAATCCATGCTGCAAAGATAGCCTATGTCGCGCAAATATGCACTAATCATATATAATGATATTATAAGATTATTTAAATGTGATAATTTGCATTGTTAATTGCAATGCCGTAATTTAGCACTTAGAATTTAAAGAACTATCATATCCAAATAATTATGGAAAATAGATATTGTGTGATAATGTGCGGTGGAATAGGCAGCCGTTTCTGGCCCTTCAGCAAGGTGGCGCGTCCTAAGCAGTTTCTCGACTTTTTCGGGACGGGGCGTTCGCTGTTGCAGATGACATTCGACCGCGTGAGCAATATTCTCCCTGTACGGAACATCTTGGCTATGACCAACGAGCAGTATGCCCCGCTCGTGAAAGAGCAGTTGCCGGAGCTTTCCGACGACCAGATTCTGCTTGAGCCTGACAGGCGCAACACTGCCCCGTGCATCGCTTGGGCGGCATACCATATCCGTGCCATCAACCCTAACGCGGTTATGCTGGTTAGTCCTTCCGACCATTTGATATTGCGGGAAGATGTGTTTAAGGATTGTGTTATCCGGGGATTTGATTTTGTGGCGAAATATCCCTATTTGCTTACGATGGGCATACAGCCCAACCGTCCGGAAACCGGATACGGTTATATCCAGATGGGCAAAGAGGAAATCGACGGATTCTCGCGTGTGAAGACTTTTACGGAGAAGCCTGACATAGAACTGGCGAGAGTGTTCATCGAGAGCGGCGAATTTGCTTGGAATTCGGGCATATTCATGTGGGGAGTGAACACTATTATCGATTCCATACACGAGCATGTGCCCGACATTGCCATGCGCTTCGACAAGGGGCTTGGAAAATTCGGAACTGAAAAGGAAATGGCTTTTATCAAAAAGGAATTTCCGGCGTGCCCGAATATTTCCATCGATTATGCCGTGATGGAAAAGGAGAAGAACGTGTTTGTGCAACGTGCCGATTTCGGATGGAGCGATGTAGGCTCGTGGGGCGCATTTTATGAGAAATCGCCTAAGACAGAGACCGGCAATGTGATACGTAATTGCAAGACAGTGCTGTCGGGTTGCGAGAACAATATTTTTGCGTCGAAGAAAGAAAAGCTGGTTGTGGCCTCAGGGCTTAAGGAATACATTGTCGTTGACGATGACGACATACTTTTAATCTGTCCGTTGTCGGAAGAACAGAAGATTAAGCAGTATGTCAATGAGGTAAAAGCAAATTTCGGAAACGAATATTTGTAGATATGTATTAATTTGCGGGACTTGGCGGCCGGTTACGCTTTTCGCGGAAACCGGCCGCTTTTTCTATGCGGCGCAAAGATGTTCGATAAGTATTTTTGTTCCCAGTCCGATAAGTACGATGCCGCCTAGCCATTCCATACGGAATTTAAATTTCCGGTAGGCGGCCACGCCGATAATAGTGCCTGCTATGGAGAAAATGAACGACACGAGCCCGATTATTCCGACAGCCGTGAGCATTTGCCCGGTGGTCATCTTGATGAACGCGAACGTCACCCCTACAGCCAGCGCGTCGATGCTTGTAGCCACGGCCAGAGTCAATATGACCGGCAGCCGTGTGGGGTCGAAATGGCAGTCTTCCTGTTTCTTTAAGCTTTCGGCAATCATTCTTATCCCTAACAAAGAGAGCAGTCCGAAGGCTATCCAATGGTCATAGTCGCGTATCAGCGAACTGAACAATCCGGCGACAAACCATCCGATGAGCGGCATCAATGCCTGAAACAATCCGAAAAAGAATGCCATTTTCAGCAATGTGGGGCGGTGCGTGCGCTTCAATATCATTCCGCTTGCGAGCGAGACCGAGAAGCAGTCCATTGCAAGGCTGACGGCCAAAAGTATGATTCCTATTATGCCCATTGTATGTGTGGTGGAAAATTGTCGTCAATCGTGCCAGTCGCCGTTGGCTTTGATAAGCGATATCAGGTGTTCAAGCGCCTCTTCCTGAGGGATGTTGCGCTCTACGCATTCCTTGCCTTTGTAAAGGCTTACTTTTCCGGCTGCTGCCCCGACGTAACCGTAATCGGCGTCGGCCATTTCTCCCGGGCCGTTGACGATACATCCCATGATTCCTATTTTCAATCCTTTAAGATGTGATGTGGCCGCTTTTATTTTACGTACCGTGGCTTGCAGGTCGAACATTGTGCGCCCGCAACTAGGGCACGAGATGAATTCGGTTTTCACCATTCTTGTACGTGCGGCCTGCAATATTCCGAAAGCGAACCTTACGGCATCGCTTTTGTCGGGGAGGTTGGGGGCTTCGAGCAGTATGCCGTCGATGAGGCGGTTGATTAGCAGTGTCCCGAAATCGGCCCCGGCTTTCACTTGTACGTCTTCAGGATTTGAATCATCATAGCGCATCCGTGCAATGACCGGAGTCTTGCATCCGCAATCTGTAAGCCTGTGGATGAATGCTTGCATTTCTCCTGTCGGGTTTTGATGACTGGAATGGAGCACGATTACAGCACCGTCCGGCAACGACCCGGCTACTTCCTCCGCGGGCTGTGAGGCATCGGTTTCGACCGCGTTGAACATTCCGGAATATAAGTCGGGCATAAGCTCGCATCCCGCCAATTCCGAAGGGTCGAGCGACGATACGACAACAGGCTGGTTGCCCCCACCTATTATTCCGTATGCTTCCGTCACGCGCCTGACTGGCGAAATATGGTCGTAACCTTTGGCAAAAGAGCCTTTTATGTGGGGATGACCTTCACGAGCTGTGATGTAATCTACCAGCTTGCGGGCCACTGGAATTTCTAATTCGGGGTCTTCGCTGAGCGAGACACGGATAGTGTCGCCTATGCCTTCCGAGAGCAGAGCTCCCATGCCCACGGCCGACTTTATGCGTCCGTCCTCGCCGTCGCCCGCTTCAGTAACGCCGAGATGCAGCGGAAAGTGCATGTCTTCCGCGTCCATTGCTGCCACGAGTCTTCTGACAGTCTCCACCATCACTACCGTGTTCGACGCTTTTATAGAAATCACTATGTTGCGGAAATCAACCTCGCGGCAAATACGCAGGTATTCCATAACCGATTCCACCATTCCGGCCGGTGTATCGCCGTAGCGGCTCATTATGCGGTCGGACAGCGAGCCGTGGTTCACGCCAAGCCGTATGGCTGTATGGTTCTCGCGGCATATTTCGAGGAAAGGTATGAGTTTCGCGCGTATTTTTTCTATTTCCTGACGGTATTCGTCGTCGGTGTATTCAAGTTTTTTGAACGTGCGGGCGGCATCTACAAAATTGCCGGGATTGATGCGCACTTTGTCGGCTGTCATAGCGGCCGCAAATGCCGCTTTGGGGTTGAAATGGATGTCGGCTACCAACGGCTTGCAATAGCCGTCGGCATGGAGCCGCGAGCGGATTACGCCGATATTTTCCGCTTCCCTTACGCCTTGCGCAGTAAGTCTCACCAAGTCGGCTCCGGCGTCGAATATGCGCTTGCATTGGGCTACGCTTGCTTCTGTGTCGAGCGTGGAAGTCGATGTCATGGACTGTATGCGTATCGGGTATCCGCTGCCGAGCATCAGCCCTTTTATGTCGGCCGCCGATGTCTGACGGCGGCGGTAATTGAAGTTCTCCGTCATCTTTATAACCCCTGACCTTATAACCTTATAACCTATAACCTGTAACCCTTAAACTTTATACTTGTAGCTTATCCTTGAAAGTTCCTCGTTTGCTTTCACAATCTTGCCGGCAAGCTCTTTTTTGTAGTTCTCGAATTTGGCGGCTATTTTTTCATCGCTTATGGCAAGCATCTGTACGGCAAGGATGGCAGCGTTCAGTCCGGCGTTCACGCCGACAGTAGCTACCGGTATGCCCGGAGGCATTTGGACGATGGCGAGTAGGGCATCCATGCCGTCGAACGATGATTTGATGGGCACTCCGATAACCGGCACTGTGGTCTGTGCAGCTATCACGCCCGGGAGATGCGCGGCCATTCCGGCTGCCGCTATTATCACTTTCAGTCCTCTTTCTTTGGCGGAAAGTGCGAATTTCGTAACCTCTTCGGGAGTGCGGTGGGCCGATAATGCGTTCATTTCAAACGGAATCTCGAATTCGTCAAGCAGCTTTGCCGCTTTTTCAACTACGGGCAGGTCAGACGTGCTGCCCATGATTATGCTTACAACCGGTGTCATATCATTGAATTTTTATGTGTTGTCATAAAAAATATACGCAAATGAATCCGTTGGCGGCTCCGGCCATCACTTGCCAGAATGTGTGGCGTTCCATCGCTATGCGCGAAGTGCCGAGAATGCCTGCGATGAATATTGCGCCGCAGATGACAGGAAGCAGGTCGAATACGCCGTCGCCTCCCGCGTTGATTCGGCATACCAATGCCACAAATCCGCCGATACCTGCCATATGCGCGCTGATTTTCCATTTGAAATTCACCAGCATGGAAACCACTGCCGCGCAGCCTCCGCCGAACATGAACATCCAAAGCCATTCCGGAGCGTTGATGCTGAACAGGTAGATTGCGCTTGCCACATAGCATACAATAATGATTAGGTATGGGAACAACCGTTCTTTACGTCCGTTGAGGCTTGTCGTTTCTATTATTTTCAGATATTTAAGCAGTAAGAACAATAGTGCCGGAAGTACGGCGGTGATGAGGAATACTGTCAATATTACGGTCAGTTTCGTGGGCAAAGTGAGGACCAACAGGTTTGACAGCCATAGGGATACTATCATCCCATATGTAGGCATGAGCAGAGGGCTTAGCAGGGCGGAGAAAAACATTGAAACGTAGTGCACGACCCGCATTGTTTTCGCCTCGAAGCTGTTGATTATGTTATGAACGTTTGTTTCCATATCTTGGTTATTTCAATATCTCTTTTCTTAAGCGGGCAACCGGGATGCCGAGCTTTTCGCGGTATTTGGCTATCGTGCGGCGCGCTATCTCGTAGCCTTTTGCCTGAAGCATGGAGCATAGCTGCTCGTCGGAATACGGTTTCCTTTTGTTTTCCGATTCGATTATCTTTTTCAACGCCGACTGTATTTCGCGCGACGACACGTCTTCACCCGATTCGTGCTTCAGCCCTTCGTTGAAAAAGAAGCGGAGAGGATATATCCCGCGTTGTGTTATCACATATTTTCCTGCCGTGGCGCGCGATATTACGGATATGTCGTAGCCGGTCATGGCGGCTATGTCCTTAAGCACCATCGGCCGGAGAGTGGATTCTTCCTCCGTAAGGAAAAATTCCTTCTGGCATTCCACGATGGCGCGCATCGTGTTGAAAAGCGTTTCCTGCCGTTGACGGAGCATCCGTATGAACGCTGTGGCCGATTCGTATTTGTCCTTGACGAATGTGTTGGCTTCGGCCTCGTTCCTGTTCGCCGGCTTGTGCGTGGCGATGTTGTCGTACATCGCTTGGAAGCTTTTCTCGATTTGCAGTTCAGGTATGTTGTTGAGCAGTGTAAGGGTTATTTTCCCGTTATCCACTTCTATGCTGAAATCCGGGATGATGTGTTGTGAGTTGTCGCTTTCGCCGGCGTTGAACAGGCTTCCCGGTTTGGGGTTGAGCGAGCGTATTGTCTCAAGCGCCTCTTTGAATTCCTTTTCCGTTATTCCCATCGACTGCATTATCTTGTCGTAATGCTTTTTGGAGAATTCAGGGAAATATTTGTCGATTATTTCATAGGCCTGCATATTACGGCGGTTTCCGCCGAGACGCTCCAATTGCAGAAGGAGGCAGTCACGCAGGTCGGTCGCTCCGATTCCGGCAGGGTCGAGGTCGCGTATCATCTGCAGTACGTTGTCGACATCTTCTTCCGTGACATCCATTCCTGTCTGGAATATTATGTCGTCGGCAATGGCTGTTACCGGGCGTGTGAGATACCCGTTGTCGTCGATGTTGCCGATTATATAGTCGGCAATTTTCTGTTGCTCCGCGGTGAGGTCGCGTTCGTTGATTTGTTCGGTCAGGTAGTCGAGCAGCGAGCTTTCCGACACTACTACCGGGTCGTATACCTTGTCGTCCGCGCTATGGTTCGACGCTTCCAGACGGTATGACGGTATGTCGTCGTCATTCTTGTAGTCGGCGCGCTGCATGTCTTCTGCCGATTCCTCGAATTTGCCGCCGTCTTCAGTCGGCAATGATTCCGTCTCGTGGTTGTCGACGGCTTCGATTGCCGGGTTGTCTTCTATCTCATGGCGCACCTCGTCCTCCATTTCCGGGCGGTTCATTTCCAAAAGCCTTACAAATTGCACTTGCTGCGGCGACAGCCGTTGCTGCAGTTTTTGCTCTTGTGCCAAGTGTAATGCTTCCTTCATCTGTCCGGGTGATGTGTTTTGACTATGCGAAGTTACGCAATTTTGACAGCAATCCGCAAGAATAGCGTTTTTTTAACGCTTATTTGCCGAAAAGCATTGTCACGACGGTTTGCCCTACGGCTTCCAGTGTGTTGCGGTCGATGTGCCGCATTGTGTCGGAGGTGGTATGCCATTGCGGGCAGAAGCCTGTGTCGCTGTCCATACGCTGGTCGATGATGTCGACACACGGAATGCCGGCGCGGATGAGGAATACGTGGTCGTCGGTCATTGCTCCTCCTTGTGTGTCGATGAAATAATTGTCGTAGCCGAGGGAGGCTGCTGTCGCCCATAGCTTTTCGACTATGTTTCCGGCCGCTTGTACGGAAAAATACTCTTTCAGGAATTTGGCGTTACGGTCGCCGACCATATCTAAAAGAATGCCGAACGAAGGGTATTGGTATCCTTTGCGGTGCGGGTTCTCTGTCCAGTATTGGGTGCCGAGCGCCCAACTGCTGTCGTCGCCAGCTCCTGAGTCCCCCCAGTCTTCTGCGTCGGTGAAAAGGATGTCGATGCCCATTTCAGGCTCGTTTCCCGACAGTATGCGCGCTATTTCCAGAAGTACGCCAACTCCGCTTGCCCCGTCGTTGGCACCCATCACCGGTTGACGCCGTTTTGCGGGGTCGGGATCGTTGTCGGCCCATGGGCGGCAGTCCCAATGCGCGAGCAGCAATATGCGGCGTTGCTTTTCCGGGTAGTATTCTCCGACGATGTTGCGGGCTTCGATTTTTGTTCCGTCGAATGTGGTGAGAGTCATTTTCTGCTCTGTCACTTTTGCTCCGTGGCGGCGCAGTTCGGAAGACAGGTAGTCGCCGCAGCGGCGGTGCGCGCTGGTGTTAGGGACACGTTCTCCGAAGTCGCATTGCGCGGCTACGTATGAGTATGCGCTGTCGGCGTTGAATACGATTTGCGGTCTCACGGTGTTTTCTGCCGCATTGCCGTCGGCCGCCGGTGTTTTTGTCCCCGATGAGTTTGAGCAACTAATCATTATGAACAGCAGCGAGGAGAATGCCAGTATGTATTTTTTGCAATTCATATCGTTAGATTTTATCCATCCCGAAACGGTGGCGGAACTGGTAAACGAGCATCCATACGGCAACTGCCGCGGCAAGGAAGTCGGATACCGGCATGCTTGTCCATACGCCGTTTATTCCCATAATTGGCGGGAGCAGTGCCAATCCCGGGAGGAGGAACAGCAGTTGGCGCGACAATGAAAGGAATATTGCGGTCCATGCCTTGCCTACCGATTGGAAGAATTGGCAGATGATTATTTGTGAGCCGACAACCGGGAACATGGCAACGCTTATCTGCAAAGCCGACAGTGACTGTCCTACCAAGGCCGGGTCGTCGGTGAATGCCCCTACGAACAATTGAGGGAACACTACGCCGAGGAAACATCCTAAGGATGTGACTATCGTGGCCGCTATGATACATAGTTTCAATGTCTGTTTCACGCGGTCGAAACGTTCCGCGCCGAAATTGTATCCGGTGATTGGTTGCATGCCTTGCGCTATGCCCATGATTATCATCACAAAAAGCATCTGCACTCGGTTGATGATTCCGAATGCCCCGATTGAATAGTCGTTGCCATAAGCCAACAGGCGGTTGTTGATGAATATCGTCACGCAGCAGGCGCATACGTTCATCATAAACGGCGACATGCCTATGCCGAACACGTTTTTGATTATGCGCATCCGCAAGTTGAAGCAGCCGCGGTGGAATCTCACGTAGCTGTTTTTGTTGGCGAAATGAGCCAAAACCCAAATCATCCCGATGAACTGTGAGGCTATTGTCGCCAATGCCGCGCCTCTGATGCCCCAGTCGAACACGAATATGAAAATGGGAGCAAGCACCACGTTGCATCCTACTGTGAGCATCGACGAAAGCATGGCCTTTTTTGGATAGCCGGTGGCGCGCATCACGTTGTTGAGGCCTATCATCACGTATGAAATAGGGCTTCCGGCGACAATCACCTGCATGAAGTCGCGGGCGTAAGGCATAGTGTCGTTGCTTGCGCCGAAGAAGCGGAGAATGTTGTCGAGAAACAGAAGCGTGATGCCTCCGAAAACGAATGCGTTGACAACGCACATCACCGCCACGTTGCCGAGAATCTCTTCCGCGCCTTTCTGGTCCTTTTGTCCGAGGCGTATCGACGATATTGTGGCTCCTCCCACGCCTACGAGTGTGGAGAAAGCTATCAGGAGGTTCATCAGCGGAAACGTTATGGCGAGTCCGGAAATGGCGAGGGCGCCTACTCCGTGGCCTATGAATATGCTGTCGATGATGTTATAGAGGGATGTGAGCGTCATGCCGACGATTGCCGGCAATGAATACTGTGTGAGCAGTTTCCCTACCGGGGCGTTGCCCAGTATGTGCGGATCATTCTTTACCATAAACAACAATCTTTTCCGCTGCAAAGATACTGCAAATTGAGCGCAATGCAAAAGAGTTGTCAAATTTGAATGGCTTAAACTTGACCTATTTGTAGATATAGCCGACTGTGCAGCTATATTATGCAATATCGGGGCGGGGAATCCGTTATATAGATATGGCTAATATGTATGACAGACGGAGGGCGTGGAAATGGGCGTTCCTGCTTGTTTCGGTGCTGATGGTGATTTTGTTCCTTTATGTTTCCAACGACCTTGTGAAGGATATGTCGGAGCAGGAGAGGGGACGTATGGAGATTTGGGCGCAGGCTACCAAGCAGCTTGCCACGGCTCCGGTGTTCTCGACAGACGGCGCGGGCGGGATGTCGTCTGGCGACATAGATTTCCTTCTCGGCATAATCGAGGATAACCGCAATATTCCGGTGTTGCTTGTGGATGACAGCGACAATATCCTGCAATACCGCAATTTCCGTCTGCCCGAGCCTATCGACAGCCTTATGCCCTACAACCTGTCGGACAAGAACCGCACTTTCCTCGACAGCAAGCTCGCCGCACTGAAAAACACCAAGAACCATATAGAAATCCATATCGACGACCATACCGTGCAGCACCTTTATTATGAGGATTCCACGCTGTTGAAGCGCATATCGTACTATCCATACATACAATTGGCCGTTATGGCGATTTTCGTTGCGATAGTCTATTTTGCGGTGATGAGCACGAAAAAGGCGGAGCAGAACAAGGTGTGGGTAGGATTGTCGAAAGAGACCGCCCATCAGCTCGGCACGCCGATTTCGTCGCTGATGGCGTGGGTGCAGATGCTGGAGGCTTCGGGTGTTGACAAGGAGATTGTCGGCGACATGGACAAGGATGTGCAGCGGTTGTCGGTGATAGCCGACCGTTTCTCGAAAATCGGGTCGAAGCCGGAGATGCAGTTGGCTTTTCTTTCGGAATCGGTGGAGAAAGGGCTTGAATACATGCGCGCGAGGATTTCGTCGGGTGTGAAGCTCTCAATCAGTCTTCCTGACGACGATTGCGGGGTGAACCTGTGCCTGCCATTGTTTGAATGGGTGCTTGAAAACCTCACTAAAAACGCAGTCGACGCAATGCAGGGCAAGGGAAGGCTTGACGTTACCGTTGACCACGACCGCCAAAAGGCGTATATCGACGTGACCGACACCGGAAAGGGCATCGCCCGCAAGGACTTCAAGACGGTGTTCAATCCCGGCTTCACGACCAAGAAGCGCGGCTGGGGATTGGGGCTGACGCTCGCAAAGCGCATAATCGAGGAATACCACGGCGGCAAAATTTACGTGCGGTCGTCGGAAGTAGGTGTCGGCACGACGTTCCGCATCGAATTGCCTGTTGTGAATTCGTGAAAAACAATGTTATATATGAAACGTTTTGGTTTGCGGAAAATGCAGGAGAGTGTTGAGGAGTGCCTCCGCAACTATCCGATGGAGATAATCACCGGCGTGATTTATTTCTTTATTAAAATCGTGACTGATTACAATTATAGTATCAGTGACCGGCCTGACCTGTCGGAAACGCAGGTGTTTTTCCCTGTGGTTTTTGCCGTGACCTATGCCTTGAACACGTGGGTGCGCCGCAAGATTGCGGCGGCTTACTATGCCGTGCCGTTGCTGATGATTGCGCTGTTTGCCTTGTTCTACAAGGAATTGCACGGCTTTATCGACTCGATGGGCTTCGGATGCACGCTGATTGCTGTGGTTATGCTGTTTTTCGCGTGCGCCAAGAATGGCGGAAACCGGGCGTTCTCGGCAGAAACTCTGTCGAAAGCCGAGGATTTGGCGTTGTCGGTGTTCACCGGGATGCTTTTTACCGGCGTGATGAGTGCAATCTACGGCTCTGTGGAATATCTGTTCGGGGTGGTAATCAACGCTTATGGCAAGACACTGTTCTTTTCATTATACATAGTCATGCCGGTGCTTTTCCTGACGATGCACGGCAAATCGTCGTCCGGACCGGGAAAGTTTGTCAAGGTGATGCTAAACTACATTCTGCATCCTGCAATATTGATTTATGCGGCAATACTTTATCTGTATGCCGCGAAGATTGCCGTGGAATGGACATTGCCTGAGGGCGGTGTGGCCTATATGGTCTCGGCATTCGTGATTGCCTCGCTTGCCGGGCAGATGCTTCAATTGGTCGATGCAAAAAAGATTTATGGTTGGTATTACCGCAACTTCCTGTGGATTGCCATAGTTCCGCTTGCGCTGTTTTGGACAGGCGTGGCCTATCGTGTCAATGCCTACGGTTTCACGGAGGCGAGGGTCTATCTTGTGGTTTTCGGAGCGTTGATGACGCTGTTTGTGCTGATGCGCCTTGTGCGGCGTATTTATGTGTACCAATGGATGCTTCTTGTTGCGGTGGCGGCGGTAGCCATTTTTACCTACATACCCGGAATTTCCGCCGATGACATTGGTTTGCGCTCGCAGATAAACCGTGTCCGCTCGTTGGCTTCCGAGTTGGGGCTGCTTGGCAAGGGTGGAAAGCTCACCGGTACGGCTCAATTCTCACCCAAGGACGAGGCGCAGCGCCAAAAGGCTCTGGAGATTTGCGAGGCTTACGATTATGTATACTACAATATTTCAGATGAGCGTATCAGCGACTATGCAGGACGCTCCGCTATGGTTGAGTGTGTATTGGGCAAGAATGAGCTTGACAGTTCGAAATTGGATGTTAACAAGACTTTCATCTACCTCCAGCTTCCTGACAACTTGCCGCTGCCTGTGGAGGGATACAGCCGGGCATATTTTGATGGATGCATTGGCGGCGACATTATCCGCTTTGGCAACGGCGGTAAGATTCCGTTGCCCGGAAAGGCTTATTTCGCACGGCATGCCGATTTGTGCGAAAAAATGGCTGATTCCCGGGATGGCGATGATAGTCGGCAGAGCGTCGAGCCGTTCATCTTCCGCAACGACACATGTATGGTTGTGTTCGACCGGCTTTGCGGCTTCACTGAAGACGGCAGTTGGGCAGTTGCCAGTGGCAGCAGTTGCTATGTGTTCGTGAAATAGCAATGCTTGTTGCGCTGATAGGCCTTTGTTTTGCTGTTTTTGACATCGGTTTGTGCGAAATAATTTGAAAAAAGTGTTGCGCCGTTTGCATAATTCGCAGAAACTCCATATCTTTGCAATCGCTTTCGGCAAAGAAGCCGAACGGTCCCATAGCTCAGTTGGTTAGAGCATCTGACTCATAATCAGGGGGTCCTTGGTTCAAGCCCAAGTGGGACCACACAGCAAATCAAGCAGTTAAGCTGTCCGCTTAGCTGCTTTTTTTGTTTGCGTTAGTTGCAGTTTTCAGCTGTTATATAGCCCCGGGTTAAACCGAAAACTTAAATGGAAGTAACGGCTAACGTGGTGTGTTACAAGTCAAATAATATGTTTCATTAATTTGAATCGGATAGGCTGCGCTCTGCCAAACCGCAATAATCAGATAATTGTTTTCTTGCATTTGCTCTTGCCTTGCATCATCTTTGCCGGTGATACAGCAAAGGCAACCATACAGAGGATGCCAATAATCCACTTTCTGCAGACATTCTTAAAACAGGAATACTGATATAGAACCAGTTGCTGGTGTCCGTATTTTTGTGGGTACCAATAGCTTTTTTTCAAAAAAAGTGTCATAAAGTTGTAAATATCAAATAAAAATATTATATTTGCTGTGATTTTGGCGAATGCCAATTTCGGGCATAGATAAGGTGAAGAGGCGTTATGTCTTCTTGTGTGTGAAAAATCATATGAAACTTGCAGAGGATTTCCTGTCGCTTTCACACGGGACGGGCATACAGTTCCACGCTTCTGTGTATTTAAAAGGGATTAAAAAGTATTCCGGGAACTGGGTTGACATTATTGGCAGATTATGCAAAAGTTCGGTTTCATTATCTCGGTGCTTACTCTTTTGCTGTCTTGTGCGTGTATGGTGCATGCGCAAGCCGCACCCGATGATGCGGGGACTTTCTATGCGGCCGATTCGACATACATCTTATACAAGACGGGCGTCTCGGCCGTGGACACCACATTCAACT
>ERZ827423.772-NODE-772-length-36741-cov-5.947419_pt1 | contig 36741 bp, 27 predicted proteins | sample MGYA00519775_ERZ827423 | MGnify/ENA primary metagenome ERZ827423 (study PRJEB31778, sample SAMEA3449296) | human gut metagenome | biome: human gut; feature: human-associated habitat; material: faeces | place: United Kingdom | collected 2010/2012 ... | reverse complement strand
GGTCAGGCATGGAGCTTAAAAGTGCCCAGGTATAGGGGTGTCTGGGATCGTAGAACACTTCCTCGCAGGTACCCAGCTCCACCACCTGACCGCCGTAAAGCACCGCGACCCGGTCGGCCACATTGGCCACAACGCCCAGGTCATGGGTGATGAAGACGATGGTGTAGCCGAATTCCTTCTGCAAATCCTTGATCAGCTTCAAAATCTGCGCCTGAATGGTCACGTCCAGAGCGGTGGTCGGCTCGTCGCAGATCAGGATTTTCGGCTGGCAGGACAGGGCGATGGCGATAACGATACGCTGGCGCATACCGCCGGAATACTGGAAGGGGTAATCGTCGAACCGCGCCTCCGCATTGGGAATGCCCACCTTCTTCATCAGCACCAAGGCGCGCTCTCTCGCCTCCAGCTCAGAACAGTTCTGGTGCTTGAGGATAACGGAGGTGATCTGCTTGCCGATGGTGATGATGGGGTTCAGGGAGGTCATGGGATCCTGGAACACGGTTGCGATCTTGCCGCCGCGGATCTTCGTCCAGTCCTTGGAATACCGGATCTTGGCCAGGTTGATGACGCAGGTGCCGTGGAGCATATCCTCGGTCTCGTCCAGGTATTTGACCCGGAAGACCACCTCGTCGAACACGGAATTGCGCACCTCGTCGCTGCTCAGATCCTTGCCCACGGACATGGCGTCCTTGAAGCTGCTGAGCAGCTTACCGATGAGCCTTAAGCGCTTGAACATGGGATAGCGGCCGACGGACAGGTAAATTTCCTTGGCGATGATCTCGTTGCGCGCCTTGGTATCCTCGGAAATGGGGGTGGAAATCTGCCTGGCATACTCCGCCTTCAACTCCGCCATCCGCTCGTCGAAGTGCCTGCGGTACGCGGTGTCGTTCCTCGCCGCCTGCTTGTGGGCAGCGGCCACGGCGGCGTGTTCCTTTTGCAGCGCCTTGATCTCGGCATCCAGAGCGTCGATTTCGGCGGAAACCTCCTTATGGCGCTCCCGCTCCTTCTTGGGGTCGATGGTCAGCTTGTGGTTGTACAGCTCGGTGCGGCGGAAGGTCAGGTCGTCGATTTTGGCGGAAATGTTCTGATTTTCCTCCTCGCTCAGTCCTTCTCTGGACTTTTTCTCCTGCTCAAGCTCCCGCATGGCGCGGTAAGTCTGCGCGCCGGACTCCAGCTGGGCGTATTTGTTCAGCTTCTCCCGGGTGCTGGCAATCAGCCGCTTTGCCTGGGCGTCCAGGGAAACCTTCGTGTCCGAAAGCTCGTCGTCGTTGAAGATGATGGAACCTTCGCTGATATAGCCGTTGGTATCCAGCATACCGGCAAAGGTCTTGGTAAACACGGACTTGCCGGAGCCGGACTCGCCCACGATGGCGATGGATTCATTCTCATAAAAGTCCAGAGAGATGCCCCGAATGGCAGACAGGGTTCTTCCGCGAACCCGGAAATTCACGTGCAGGTTCTCAACGGACAGCAATACTTTTTGATTATCCATTCGCGCCACCTCTTACATATGGGTTCTGGGGTCGGAAGCGTCGCCCAGATTCTGGCCAACCACATACAGCACGACGGTGATGATGGAGGCGACGGCCACAGGCGTCCAGAATTCGATCTCCCAGCCGGGGGTCTGCATGGCGTTCTGGGATGCCTCGATCAGCTTGCCCAGGGACATGTCCTTAAGACCCATGCCGATGTAGCTCAGGAACACCTCGTAGGAAGTGTAGGAGGGGATTTCCGCCGCGGCCAGGGTCACAATGACGGAGGTCATGAAGGGCAGAATATTCTTCGACGCGATGCGGGTGATGGGTGTACCCAGGCACCGGGAAGCCAGGTTGTACTCCCGGTCACGGATGATGATGACCTGGGTGCGGATAAAGTAGGCGATGCCGATCCAGCCGGTAATGGTCAAGGCGAAAACCATCGTCCAGAAGGAGGCGGACATGATCAGCACGATGACGGAGATCAGCAGAATGCTGGGGATGTTGGCAATGACGTTGTAAACCTCCGTCATGAATAGGTCCACTTTCTTGCTGAAGCCCCAGACGGCGCCGATCACAACGCCCACAGTCATGTTGATAAGGGCGCAAACCAGTGCCAGAGAAACGGAAATGCTGGAGCCGTACCACACGGCGTCAAAGGTGGACTGACCGGCGGAGCCGCTGCCGAAAATCCAATGGATGTTGCTGCCGAACTTCGCCATGGCGGCCTTGGGGCCTAAGTGCTTGGCCGTGGAGTCCATCAGGTTGATATAGGGATCCACCGCCGCGTCATAGTGGATGATCACGGGGTAGACATAGGTGAACAGCAGCAGCACTGCCAGAATCAGCAGCAGCACAATATTGATCTTCTTCTTAAAAAACACGCGGAACACGGAATGCCAATAGGAATACCGGGGGGCGGTGATCCGTTCGGATTCCAGCTCGTCGTGGTTGACGGGGGCAAACAGCTCCTCGTCCGTCATATTCAGATCGCTTAAATCGATTTTTTTCTCGTTCATAGTCGGTTACCTCGCTTTTGCCGTAAAGGAAATTCTGGGGTCCAGAACGGACATCAGCACGTCGCCCAGGATGACGGAGGTCACGGTCAGCACGGCATAGAAAAGAACCATACCGACGATCACGCCGTTATCGTAAGCGTTGATGGCGCGGGTCAGCATGTTGCCGACGCCGGGAACCACGTACACCCGCTCGGTGATGATCGCACCGGTGAGGGCGAGCAGGATGCTGGCGGGGATGTCATGGACAATGGGAATGATGGCGTTTTTCAGAATGTGCTTCCGGAAAATTTCCCCTTCGGACAGGCCACCGCTCCGGGCGAACTTGACGTAATCGGAGTTCATCTGATCGATCATATACCGCCGCAGCCACTTCATCAGGTTGGCGATGGAGGGCAGGGACAGGGAGATGATGGGCAGCACATACATGAGCCAGGTGGGATTCTCCATATCAAAGGTCGTGGGCAATCCGAATCTGCCGCCCAGAGACTTGAACAGGAAAATATAGGCAAGGGAAGGAACCGCGGTAATAAACACAATATAGAACGTGCCGATGTGATCCAGCAGCTTATCCTTCCGCAGCGCCATGATGATGCCAACCGGCACACCGATCAAATAGGAAAGGAACACGGCGATGATGCCAATGGTGAAGGAGTAGCCGATTTTGGACATGCCGTTCTTATTTGTGGAAATGTTGGTGTAATCATCCACAAAGCTGGCCTTGACCACGGGGCCGCCGCCGGCAAGCGAGCCGGAGACATAGGAAGCCGAGTGCAGGTCGTCGGCCGACTCGGAAACCGACCCGGTGGGATAGGTCACGGTGGAATAGGCATAGGAGCCCTGGGATTCCGTCATGGTCTGGAACACGTCAATACCCTGGCGGATGGAGTAGGAAAGACCCAGGTTGATCTTCACCAGGTTCTGGTGAATGAAGGGGAAGGAATCATCAAAATAGAACAGGTACTTATACTGCGTACCCGTACCCATCACCGCCGGCGAGAACTTTTCGCCGCCGTAAACCGGGTCATGGAGGGTGAAGGTAATGCCCCGATCCTCGATCTCATCCTCCACATAGTGGATGTTATCGACGGTGATCAGGTCTTTGAAATAGTTGACAAGACGCATGAGAACGGGAATGTTCCTGTAGGCGTACAGGCGCGGCTCGCCGCCGTCCTGATATTTCTTGGTCTTGCCTTTCATTTTGCCGTCCAGACGGACGACCTTGTAGCCCTTGGATTCATATTCCTCGGTGAAGCGCCGGATAAACTCCGCGGCCTCGTCGCTGTCCTGGCTCGCCTTGTTGCCAAAGGTGATGGCAGCGCCGTACTGCTCCTGGGTGATCTCGTCGTCACGGACAAGCTGGCGCATATAGTCCGAGTAGGGAACGTAATCCACATAGCCGTAGCGTTCCCACTGCTGCATCATGTATACTTCCTTGGCGTTGGACTTCACGCGGGTATACATGGAGTCGGCGGCAAAAATCAGGTTCCGGTCCAGTGCGGAGTAGACCATCACCATGACGATGCCGACCACGATTACCATCGAGAAAATACCCCGAAGGATTCGGTTAATCAAATATCTCGTCATAGAACATCTCTCATCTCATTCGGTGATAGAAGGGCAGTTGCCTGCCGTTCGTACGATTTCCCGATAAAATGGTGAACCCCATTTTATCCTGCGAATCCTTCGCAGGCCGCCGGCAGCGGCGAGAAATGTATGGACTTGCGTTTTTTGCGGCTGCGCCGCCGGCTGCTGAAACAGCAGCCGGATAAAACGGTTTTTAACCGTTTTATTAAAAGTGAGTATCAGCGCCCACGGTAAAGCGCTGCCCTCAGCGGATTCGCGCCCGGAAAGCCTCGAAAACAGTCGAAAGCCTCCCAAATTGCAGTGCGGAACGCTGAGGGCAGCGCTCTATGCATGCTTTTCTTCGGTGTCATTGGATGCACCGATGGAGGATGGACGCGAAGTCCATCCTCCACCGTGTTTTGAATTACCGAAATCGACCAATCAGGCTCTTAGAACAGGCCGATGCACTTGACCATGTAGCCGGAGTAATCGGGCAGGAAAGTATCCAGATAGGTCTGAGGATCGCCGTAGTCGGGGCCCCAGCCGGAGACATCGTAGAAGTCGTAGTTGGCTTCATAACCGAAGTCGGTGTAGTAGCCGGCGTAGTACCAGGCGTTGGAATCAACGCACTCAACCAGGTTGACGATCACGGCGCCGCCCAGGACAGTCTCAATGGACTTCTTCAGGGCATTGGCGCGGTTGCCGAAAGCTTCGGAACCGGAGAAGTAGGGGATATCCATGTAGATGGGGTTCTCAGCGGAAACCTCGACGCCCTCAGCAGCCAGCTCTTCAACAGCGGTGGCCAGCTCGGCAGCAGCCTCATCGGGGTTGTACCAGCCGTCGAACTGAGTGGAGGAACCAGCGCCGCCTTCGGCCTCGGGATCCCACACCTTGATGGTCAGGCCGTCAGCGTCGATCTGAGCCTGCACGATGGCGCCGTAGTAGGTGCCGGCGGGGAAGGTGGTGGCAGTGCCGTTGATGTCAACGGTGGTGTCCTCTTCCAGAGAGACGAAGTTGCCGGGGGTGTAGGTGTTGACCAGGGAAGCGTACTTCAGATCTTCACCGACGGTCTGAGCGTTGTAGGTGGCACGATCCAGCGCGAACATGATGGCGCGGCGGAAGTGGACGTTCAGGAAGGCAGCGTGGGTACGGGTCATAGCCTCCTCGTCGCCTTCCTTGGGGGAGACGACAGAGCCGTCATTGACGTTGGAGGTAGCGGCACGGTTGACGTTCAGGAACGCGCTGAAGGTAGTCGCGTCGGTGGCGGAAACGTAGGCCAGGGTGTCAAACACGCCGTCGGTCTTGGCCTGCTCGGCAGCGGAGGCGTTCAGGCCGGCGCCGTCCAGAACACCGGACATGGTGTCGTTGTAGCCCTTCAGAGCGTCCTGGCCGTCGTTGTACAGCCAAGTCAGGGTCTTGATGGTGATGTTGTCCTTGTTCCAGTAAGCGGGGTTCGCGGTGAACACGATGGTGTTCTCGGAGGTGAAGTTGGACACCAGGTAAGGACCGCAGTAAGCGATGTCACTGGGGGTCTTGCCGTAGGTGTAGGAAGCAGCGGAGTTGTCGAAGTCGGCGCCGAACTTGCCGCCCTTGGACTCGTAGTAGCTGCGGCTCATAGGAGCAAACACATTGTAGCCCAGCATGGTCATGAAGAAGGAGGTGGGCTGGCAGAGGGTGTACTCGACGGTGTAGTCGTCAACGGCCTTGACGCCGACCTCAGCAAAGTCGGTGACGTCGCCGGAGATGTATTCGCTGGCATTGACAATGATGCCCTCGATCAGGTACTCCAGGCCGCCCATGACGTCCATCATGTGCTGCATACCGGCAACAAAGTCGTCAGCCTTCACTTCGCCGACCTCACGGCCCTGAGAGTCGACCCACTTCGCGCCCTGACGCAGGTGGAAGGTGTAGGTCAGGCCGTCGTCGGAAACTTCCCAGCTCTCAGCCAGAGCGGGCTGCATGACGTTCTCACAGTCGTACTCCACCAGGCCGTCGTAGGTGTTGACAATGGCCTCGGCGTCAGCGGCACGGGAGGTAGCCAGAATGTCCCAGGTCTTGGGATCGGAGGAGAACTTGCCGCCGGGAGCGTAGGTGTCCTTAATGGTGTAGCCCTTGCTCTCCAGCAGCTTGGTAGCCTCGGCAGCGTAGGTGCCGGTGCCCTTCAGCTCGGCCCACAGAGCCTTCAGCTCGTCACGGTCAGCGGTCTTGATGGGCTCGGTGGTGACGATGGCGTTGTGATAACGCTGGGCGTCATTGCCCCACAGAACACTGGAGTAGCTGTAGGGAGCCACACGGGAGATGGCGTAGTTGCCGCCTTTTGCGGTCAGGGGCATCAGGGTGGCGGACTCCAGCAGCTTGGCCTCGGCAATGGCCATCAGAGCGTAACGCTCGGAGACATTGTCGGTGACCGCCTTGCCGGCGTCGTAGGCCGCGATGAAGTCGCCCAGCACATCATTGTAGATGGCTTCGGACAGAGCGTCGTAGTCATCACGAATGTCGGCATAGGGGTCTACGTACTCAGCAGCCGCAGTTGCCTCGGTCGTGGCAACGGGAGCAGCGGTGCTGGGGGTGGTGGTCTTGCCGCCGCAGGCAGCCAGGCTCAGAACCATGACCAGAGCCAGCAGCAGACTCACGATCTTGTTGAACTTTTTCATTTTGAAAAAATCCTCCTTTTCTTATTTTTTATGACAACTGCCCCACCGTCCGGCAGGGCAATGGCCTTACAGCACACATTCTTTTCCCATCCGGGAAAAGAAAATTGGCGGTACCGCCAATGCGTCGGTTTTCCTATAGAATTCCGACTGATTGCACCCTCTTATTATGCACTGTCCGCGTGTGAATGTCAAATGTTTTTTAACATTTCATTAAAATTCACAACAATTCGCCACCGGTTTGGTCGGTTTTGTGCATTTGGCATAATCGAACAAATTCAGCCGGTCAATGCCATGACCTTTTCAGCCAAAACCACCAGTTTTTACCGAAGAAATCCGCCTATCCCGCCGTCATTTTGCCAATACTCCGGCTTTGCAGAGCTTGTACAGTTCTTCCGCCGCAAGGCGGGTCTTCGCCACCGGGCAGCCCTTCTTGGGGAAGCAGTAATACAGGCACCGGTTGTCGCCGATGCAGATGGTGTCCGCGATCTCGTACCAGTAGTAGTCGGCGTACAGGCCGTAGGAGGCCGTGGGCTTCTGGGTGTAGCGGAGACGGCCGTCGCAGCCCGTGAGGGTGAAGCCCTCACGGTCGTGGGTCAGGCGCCCCTGCCCTACTTTGTAAATGGCCTTGAAATCCACCATCATGGCGATGTCCACGTCGATGTCCAGCCTGTAGGTTCCGTCCGCAAGCTCCCGGCGCACCTGCTCCCGCTCCCAGCGGTACCAGTCGGGGATGTGGGCAAACTCCGTCTCCCCTTCCGACGCCGCCAGGTCGCCGATGGGGGTCAGCTCCCAGTGCCTGCCGCAATGGCGGCAGGTCAGGCCGGCGCCTTTACCCGTCAGTTCCCCTTCCATGCCGCAATGGGGACATTTATATAGGATGCGCTCCAAGCCGTCCGCCCGGAAGCCGTCGGTGATCTTTATGCCGTTTTCCTTCTGCCAGCGGAACTGGTCGAAGGAAAAGGCCGCATCCAGCCCGTCGGACAGCTCCTTGACGGATTTCTCCTTCAAGTCCTCCCGGCTGTAGAGCAACTGCACCTTCGCCGAAACGGGGACGCTTTTGCGCACCTGCAATTCGTTGTACAGCGGGTTGCGGCTGAAGGCGCCGAAGGTCTCGATCATCACCACGGGCACGTCCAGCTTTTTCAGCAGCACGCCCATTTTCCGGGGCAGCGCCGTGCAGGTACCGTCGAAGGAATAGCTGGCCTCCGGGTACATGAGAACGCTGGTTTTCAAATCCTTCAGGCAGTAGACCATATCCTGCACCAGGGTCAGGTCGGTGACGAATTTCCGGGTGGGTACGCAGCCGATGGTGCGCATCGCCCAGGCCGTCAGACCGCCCAGACCCACGAAGCCGTCGGAGGTGCAAATAATATTGTAGGGCCTGGGGTACAGGATGGTGCTTGCGATCTGCAAATCCAGGAAGCAGGAGTGGTTCATGAGGATCAGGCAGGGCTCGTTCCTGCCCACCTTCTCCATACCCTCGCTGGTGTAACGGAACCGGGTTCCGGCCAGTCCCAGGGCGGAGAGTCCCCGGATGAGGGTGCGCCAGAGGATGCCGGGCTTAACGGGATGCAGATGGGGATACTGGGGCAGCGCCATGACTTTATCGTAGTCCAGTTCTCTGACGGTGGTTTTCATAAGGCATCCTCCCGGTGGCGGTATTTGTGTGAATTATACCAGATACCGGCAGCCCCGTCAACCGGCGGTTCTCGGCTGTATATTCACTCACAATGAATAATATGCAATATTCCGTTGGAATAATTTAGGATGAATCCCCTGAATATTCACATATACATGTCAAATTTGCGCGTTTTTGTAGTATTTTCATTATATACAGCCTGATTTTTCTTTCATTGTTGTATATTCACCCAATTGACGATGAATAACATACGCGCTATAATGCAGGCATAAATTCCCTCCCCCCTTCGGGAGGCCAAAAATGAAAAGGAGAGTAAAAACTATGAAAAAGGTATTCGCACTTGCGCTGACCGTTCTGATGGTCATGTCCATGTTCGCCGGCTGCGGCAGCAGCAACGCCGCCAAGACCACCACCGCCGCCACCGAGGCACCTGCCACCACCGCCGAGGCCACGGCCGCTGAGACCACAGCCGCCGCAACCGCCGCTTCCGAGCTGAAGACCGTCGAGGCCGGCAAGCTGATCATGTCCACCAACGCCGCCTTCCCTCCCTATGAGATGGTTGCCGACGACGGCAGCTTCGAGGGCATTGACGTAGAGGTCGCCGGCGCCATCGCCGGGAAGCTGGGTCTGGAGCTGGTCGTGGACGATATGGACTTCGACGCCGCTCTGCTGGCTGTGCAGCAGAACAAGTCCGACATCGTTATGGCCGGTGTCACCGTCACCGAGGATCGGCAGCTGATCATGAACTTCTCCGACAGCTACGCCACCGGCGTGCAGGTGGTCATCGTCAAGGAAGGCTCCGACGTGACCCTGGACAACCTGGGCGAGAAGATGATCGGCACCCAGCGCGGCACCACCGGCTACATTTACACCACCGACGATTACGGCGACGATCATGTCACCGCCTATGACAACGGCGCTTCCGCCGTGCAGGCTCTGCTGAACGGTCAGGTTGACTGCGTGGTCATCGACTCCGCTCCCGCCGAAGCCTTTGTGGCCGCCAACGCCGGTCTGACCATTCTGGACACCGAGTACGTCACCGAGAACTACGCCATCGGCGTGAACAAGGACAACACTGCCCTGCTCGACGCCATCAACCAGGCGCTGGCCGAACTGACCGCCGACGGCACCATTCAGTCCATCGTCGACAAGTACATCACCGCCGAATAATGTAACCTGCTTAGCCAAGGGCGGCTCAGGCCGCCCTTGGCGACGTTTCGTTGTATTCGGAAAACCGTCCTTCCCGGGGGGAGGCCGATTTTCTGCGTATAGCACACATTTTAATGAGAAGGTGAAGCTGTGGAACTTTACGAACTTTGGAAACCTCTGATGCGGGACGGCACCGCATCCTTCTGGCAGGAATTCTACGTCAAATTCTACCAGGCGTTTATTGACGGCAGCCGGTGGAAGCAGTACTTAAACGGCGTCGGCACCACCCTGCTGGTCACGGCCCTGGCGCTGACCCTGGGCATTCTTCTCGGCATTCTGGTGGCCGTGATCCGAACCGCCCACGACCAGCAGCGGACAGGGCACAGAAATCCCATTCTCGGTCTGTTCAACGGCATCTGCAAGGTGTATGTCACCGTCATCCGCGGCACGCCCATGATGGTGCAGCTGCTGATCATGGGCTTCGTGATCTTCTCCTTCTCCCGGAATTACACCATGGTGGGCGCCCTGACCCTGGGCATCAACTCCGGCGCTTACGTCTCCGAGATCATCCGGGGCGGCCTGATGTCCCTTGACCCCGGTCAGGCCGAAGCGGGACGGAGCCTTGGCCTCGGCTACATTGACACCATGCGTCTGATCGTCATTCCCCAGGCCTTCAAGGCCATTTTACCGGCTCTCGGCAACGAGTTCATCATGCTGCTGAAGGACACCTCCCTGATCACCGTCATCGGCGGCAAGGAAATGGTCTACGCCGCCCAGGCCATTTACGGCCGCACCTACGAGCAGATGTTCCCCCTCATCGGCATCGCCTGCATCTATCTGGTGCTGGTCATGGTATTCAGCTGGCTGCAAAGTTTACTGGAAAGGAGGCTGCGTCAAAGTGATCGACGTTAAGCATCTGAGCAAATCCTTCGGTGACCATCTGGTTCTCAAGGACATCTCCGAACACATCTACCCCGGGGACAAAATGGTCATCATCGGCCCCTCCGGCTCCGGCAAATCCACGTTCCTGCGCAGTCTGAACCTGCTGGAGGAACCCACCTCCGGCACCATCACCTTTGACGGCGAGGTCATCACCGACCCCAAGACCAATATCGACCTGGTTCGCCGGAAAATGGGCATGGTGTTCCAGCACTTCAACCTCTTCCCCAACATGACCATCCGGAAAAATATCACCCTCGCCCCCGTGCGCACCGGCCTGATGACCCAGGCGGAGGCGGACGACAAGGCCACCCAGCTGCTGCGCCGGGTCAGTCTGGAAGAAAAGGCGGACGCCTACCCCAATCAGCTCTCTGGCGGTCAGAAGCAGAGAATTGCCATCGTCCGGGCGTTGGCCATGAATCCCAAGGTCATGCTTTTCGACGAGCCTACCTCCGCCCTTGACCCGGAAATGGTGGGCGAGGTTCTCGCCGTCATGAAGGAACTGGCGGAAAGCGGCATGACCATGGTGGTCGTCACCCACGAAATGGGCTTTGCCCGGGAGGTGGGCAACCGGGTGCTGTTCATGGACGACGGAAAAGTCCTGGAGCAAGGCTCCCCCGCCCAGCTCTTCGGCAATCCCCAGAATCCCCGCTTGCAGGATTTCCTCTCGAAAGTTCTGTAAATATTCTGATATCCCAGCCTTTCAGGCTGGGATATTTTTTGCCCAAGTACTTGACAAATCTGTTATATCTGTATATACTGCACATATACAGTTGTAACAGAAGTGAGGTGCCAACGTGACCGTATTGATCGACAACAAGTGTAGCCTTCCCATTTACGACCAGATCTACTCCCAGATCAAAGCCCAGATCATCAGCGGCGAGCTTCAGGAGCATGAAGCCCTGCCCTCCATCCGGAATCTTGCCAAGGATTTACGCATCAGCGTGATCACCACCAAGCGCGCCTACGACGAGCTGGAAAAAGAGGGATTTATCTACACCATCGCCGCCAAGGGCTGCTTCGTGGCTCCCAAAAATGTGGAGCTGCTCCGGGAAGAAACCCTGAAAGCCATCGAAAACCACATTGACCAGATCGTCCGCCTTTCCCAGTCCGTCGGCCTGAATCGGCAGGAAGTTCTGGATATGGTCAAATTTGCCATGGAGGATTGAACATGAACGCATTGGAAATACGGGATTTAACCAAGCACTACGCCGGTTTTTCCCTGGATCATCTGAACCTGACCCTGCCCTGGGGCTGCATCATGGGGCTTGTGGGGGAAAACGGCGCGGGAAAAAGCACCACCATCAAGCTGATTCTCAATACTGTCTCCCGGGACGGCGGCACCGTCACCATTTTGGGCCGGGACAACCGGGAAAATCTGTGCCTTTCCAAAGAAGAGATCGGCGTGGTTCTGGACGAGGTGGGCATCTCCGCCTGTCTCACCGCCCGGCAGATCGGGAAAATCATGCAGGGCATTTACCGCAGCTGGGACGATGCGGTTTTTACCGACTATCTGACCCGTCTTGCTGTCCCCGCGGACAAGAAATTCAAGGAGTTTTCCAGGGGCATGAAAATGAAGCTGGGCATTGCCGTCGCCCTGTCCCACCACCCAAGGCTTCTGATTCTGGACGAAGCCACCAGCGGCCTTGACCCGGTCGTCCGGGACGAGGTCATGGACATTTTCAACGAATTCACCCGAGACGAGAACCACGCCATTCTGATCTCCTCCCACATCGTCAGCGACCTGGAAAAAATCTGCGACTACATTGCCTTCCTCCACAAAGGCAGACTGATTCTCTGCGAGGAAAAAGACCGGCTGAAGGAGGAATACGGAGTTCTCCACTGCTCCGCCCGGGACGCGGCGGCCATTCCCGATTCCGCCATCGTCGGCAAAAAGGTGTCATCCCTCGGCTGCGAGCTTCTGGTGAAGCGATCGGGCGTTCCCGGAAATCCCACGTTCAGCCCGGTGGACATTGAGCAGCTGTTCATTTTCATGGCAAAGGAGGAACACTGAAATGAAGGGTTTGATTCGGAAGGATTTTTACCTGCTTTGGAGTTACTGCCGGCTGATGCCCCTGTTTTTGCTGGCGTTTATTATCTTTTCCGCCTTTTCTTCGGGCGGGCAGTCGCCCTTTTTCATCTACTATCCCTGCATTCTCAGCAGCACCCTGCCGGTGAATCTGCTGGCTTACGACGACGCGGAGCACTGGCTCACCTATTGTGACACGCTCCCGGTGACCCGGCGGCAATATGTCTGCGGAAAGTACATCATGAGTCTGATCTGTGGCGGTACCATTTTCCTGCTGTCCGCCATTGCCGCCGTGATTCGGCTCTGCCGGAACGGCGCATTCTGCCCCGCAGATTTAACCGACCAGCTGGCAGTGCTGGCCACGATCTCCCTGCTGTCCTCCGCACTGGTTATGCCGCCGATCTTCAAATTCGGCGCGCAGAAGGGACGCATTGTTTTCATCGGCGTCATTGGCATTTTCTGCGGTCTCGCCGCCATTCTGGACACGCCGGACTTGTCCGGTCTGTCCCTCCCCATTGGGCTGCTGCCGATTCTGGCAACGGTCATTTTCGCCGCCTCCTGGCTGCTCTCCATCCGGTTATATGAAAAGCGGGAAATCTGACGCTATACAAAAACACATCGGCCATCCAAACGGATGCCCGATGTGTTTGCGGTTTCTTATTCCCCGTACCCCATGGGGTTCTTGGACTGCCAGTTCCAGGAGTCCCGGCACATGTCTTCCAGATTCTTTTCTGCTTTCCAGCCCAGCACGCGCTCGCTCTTGGCGGGGTCTGCGTAGCAGGTGGGCAGGTCGCCGGGGCGGCGGCCGACGATCTGATAGGGAACCTTCACGCCGTTGGCCTTCTCAAAGGCGTGTACCATGTCCAGCACGCTGTAGCCGATTCCGGTGCCCAGGTTGAACACCTCGCAGCCCTGGCCGGAAACGACGTATTTCACCGCCGCCACATGTCCCTTGGCCAGATCCACCACATGGATGTAATCCCGGACGCCGGTGCCGTCGGGGGTGGGATAGTCGTTGCCGTAGATGCTGAGCTTCTCCCGGCGGCCGATGGCCACCTGGGTGATGTAGGGCATCAGGTTGTTGGGAATGCCCCGGGGGTCTTCGCCGATCATGCCGCTTTCATGGGCGCCGATGGGGTTGAAGTAGCGCAGAAGCACAACGCTCCATTCCTTGTCGGCGAAAGCCATGCCGGAGAGGATCTGCTCGGTCATGTACTTTGTCCAGCCGTAGGGGTTGGTGCAGTTGCCGGTGCGGCTGGTTTCCCGCAGGGGCATCTCGTTGTCGCCGGAGTAGACGGTGGCGGAGGAGGAGAAAATGATCTTCTTGCAGCCCACGTCGGCCATGACCTTGGTCAGCACCAGGGTAGTATTGAGGTTATTGTCGTAGTAGCGCCAGGGCTGGGCGACGGATTCCCCCACGGCCTTCAGTCCTGCGAAGTGAATGACGGCGGAAATCTCATTTTCCCCGAAGATTTTCCGGAGAAGCGCCTCGTCCCGGACGTCTCCCTCGTAGAATTTGACCTTCCTGCCGGTAATGGCCTCCACCCGCTCCAGGCTCTTGGGGTTGGCGTTGCACAGATTGTCGATGACCGTCACATCGTATCCGCTGTTGAGAAGCTCAACGCAGGTGTGGGAGCCGATGTATCCGGCGCCGCCGGTAACCAGAATGTTCATTGTGGTGTCCTCCTTTATATACTGCGCAAACGCGCATTATGTGCATCTGTTTTCAAGAACATTATAACGCCTCCGCCGGAAATTGCAACCAAAAAAAAGCAGCCGTTTTCGCCGGTGTTTCCCGTCATTTCGCATATTTTGCAACCACCGCCCCCATGGCGTCGAACTGCTCCTCCATGTCCTTCACCAGCTTCAGCTGGGTACGGGCGCGATCCAGGTTCTGCCGGGGGTGGCTGACATGGAAGTAATGGTCGCCGTCCAAGTAATCCGTCAGGAAGCGGATGCCGCATTCCAGCGTCATCAGCCGGGCGCCCCAGGGCAGATATTCCAGCTCCGCAGGCGTCAGGCTTCCCCGCGCCCCCTCCAGGAAGCCCCGGGTGAACACCTCATACAGCGAGATGTCAAAATTGACTTTCGTCAAGTCCTGCTCGTCCTCCATGCAGTGGTTCGCGCCGAAGCGGATGGAGTCGCCGAAGTCGTTGATGGCGAGACCCGGCATGGTGGTGTCCAGATCGATGATGCAGATGCCCTCATGGGTGTCCCGGTCGATCAGAATGTTATTCAGCTTCGTGTCATTGTGGGTGACGCGAAGAGGAAGCTTTCCCTCCCGCAGCGCCCGCAGAGCAACGCCGCAGTCCGCTTTCCGCCGCAAAATGAATTGAATCTCCGGGGATATCCCCTCTGCCCGGTTCAGCTTATCGGCTTCCAGTGCGGCAAGAAACTGCTCAAAGCGGCTTTCGGTGTCGTGGAAATGGGGAATGGTCTCATGGAGCGTCCGGGCGGGATAATCCCGGAGCATGTACTGGAACCGCCCGAACGCCCGTCCCGACGCCGCAAACAGCTCCGGCGTAGCCGACTGGTAGCATTCTGCGTTTTCAATAAAGGGCATCAGCCGCCACGCTCTGCCCTCGGCATCGGTCACAAAGTCAGCGCCGTCTCCGGTTTTCACCAGGCTTAAGGTCTCCCGCAGAGGGTCGCCGCCCTCGGCAAGGATTTCCCTGCGCAGATAGGACGTAATGCCAACAAAATTCTCCATCACTTCCTCTGGGTGGGGAAACGCCGCCTGAGACAGCCGCTGCAGAATAAAGCGGGCGGTACCGCCCTCCGGGGTCTTGCACGCCACGCAGAAGGTGTCGTTGATATGTCCCTTGCCATGGCGGGCAACGTCCGCGACCGTCCCCGGCAGCGCGTAGGCCGCCAGGATCTGTGAAATAACGGAATCCCCCTCGGGAGCAGAAATTGTATTCATTTTCGGTATCCTCCAATCAAAACGCGGTTATTTTCCGCTCTGTTCCTTCACCCAGGCCACCGCCGTTTGGGCGAAGGCCTCGACCACGGGCAGGGGCTTCCCCTCCGGGATGGCCAGGGCGATCGTCCGGCTTGCCCGGGGCTTCAGCGGGCGAACCGCCAGATTCTGTGTCCGCCCCTGGATAAGCAGCTGGGGAACGATGGAAATGCCCAGTCCCTGCTCCACCATGGCCAGAATGGCGTAGTCGTCCTTGGTGGTAAATTTGATGTTCGGGCGCACCCCCGCATTGTCCAGCGCCCGGTGGATGTCATGGGCTGAGCTTTGCAGCAGACTGATAAAGGGGTCTTCCCCCAGCTCCTGAATGGGAATTTCCTCCAGCTGCGCCAGCCGGTGGTTTTTCGGCATGATGGCCACCAGCGGATCCTGAGTCAGAGGGATGGTGCGCATCCCCTCCGGGGCGGGCAGGGTCACGAAGCCCAGATCCACCTCCCCCTCCCGAAGCCACTGCTCCATATCGTGGTAATCGCCGTTGAACATTTTCAGCTCGGCCTTGGGGTGAGCGCTCTGGAATGTCCGGATCATCCCCGGCAGCCAGTGAACCGCCACACTGGTAAAGGCTCCCAGCCGGACGGTTCCGGCGTCGGCGCTGCGGATGTCCCCGATCAGCTCCGTCAGCTCCCGATCCTTCTGTAAAATCTCCTGCATTTTGGGCAGCACCATCGCTCCCGCCTCCGTCAGCCGGATGCCGCTCCGGTTCCGGCGCAGAAGAACGAAGCCGTATTCTTCCTCCAGCGTGCTTAAAACATGGCTGATCCGGGACTGAGTCGACCCCATGGCTTCCGCCGCCCTGGTCAGGCTGCCCAGCTCCACCGTTCGCACGAATGCTTCATATTTTTTCAGGCTCATGCCGGTTTTCCCTTCTTCATGCGGAATTTTCATCATATCCTGTGTATAATAGCACTAATTCCTTTCTTTGGCAACGTTTTTTTGTACAACTCAGGAAGAAAGTTTTCGTTGCAAAATCCCGGAAACCTCTGTATAATAAATCCATCATTATTAAGCATAGATACATGATTTTATTTCATGTATCGAAAGAGAGAAGGATTTCTGTGAACTATGTCGAGCTTTCCGTATTTATAGCCTATTTCATTTTCATGGTGGCCATCGGCCTGTACTTCTTCAGCAAGTCCAAAGGCGCCGGTGAAAAGGACTACTTCCTCGGCGGCCGCAACATGGGCGCGTGGGTGTCCGCCCTGTCCGCCGGCGCCTCCGACATGAGCGCCTGGGTGCTCATGGGTCTTCCCGCCTCCATCTACTTAAGCGGCATGGGGCAGACCTGGATCGCCATCGGTCTCGGCATCGGCTACGCCGTGAGCTGGATCGTCATGGCGCCCCGGCTGCGCCGGTTCTCCATCGCTGCGGGCGACTCCATCACCATCCCCCAGTACCTGACCAACCGGTTTTTGAGCAAGAATAAGTCCCTGCAAATCCTCAGCGCCGTCATTTTCCTGGTGGCCTACACCATCTATGCCGCCTCCTCCATCAAAGCCTGCGGCACCCTGTTCCATACCGTTATGGACGTCAACCCCACCGTCGCCATGTACATCGCCGCCTTTATCATCGTGGCCTACACCTTCCTGGGCGGCTTCAGCGCGGTGTGCTGGACGGATTTCTTCCAGGGCATGATCATGCTGGCGGCGCTCTTGATCGCTCCCCTGTTCGCTCTGGCACTGGCCAAGGCAGGCGACGGCGCCGTAGCCGGCGCAACCCTGCCCGAGGGCTTCTTCAACTTCTTCACCACGCCCCAGGACATCATCTCCGGCCTGGGCTGGGGACTTGGCTACTTCGGTATGCCCCACATCATCATCCGGTTCATGTCCCTGAAATCCGAGAAGGAGCTGCGCAAATCCAGCGTCATCGGCATTTCCTGGACGACCATCATCCTGATCATGTCCGCCCTGACCGCCGTCGCCGGCCGTCTGTACCTGGGCGAAATCGAGGATTCCTCCACCGTGTTCATCACCATGGTTCGCAGAATTTTCCCCGCCCTGGTATCCGGTCTGCTGCTGTCCGCGATTTTGTCCGCCGCCATGTCCACGGCTGACTCCCAGCTTCTGGCTGCCTCCTCCGCCTTTGCCAGCGACGTCTATAAGCCCGTCATCCGCAAGAAGGCTTCCGACTCCGAAATGCTCTGGGCAGGGCGCATCGTGGTCATCGTCATCGCCATCGTCGCGCTGATGATCGCCTCCGACCCCAACTCCGGCTCCATCATGGGTCTGGTGGAAAACGCCTGGGGCGTCTTCGGCGCGGCCTTCGGCCCCGTCATTCTGCTGAGCCTGTTCTGGAAGCGGCTCACCTTCGGCGGAACGGTGGCAGGCATTGCCGCCGGTGCCGCAGTGGATATCCTGTGGCTGGTATTCCTGTCCTCCACCGACATCTACGAGATCGTCCCCGGCTTCGCCGCCGGTCTGCTGGCCGCCGTGGTGGTTTCCCTTCTCTCGAAAGGCCCCGGCAAGGATGTGGAAGACCTCTTCGACCGCGCCGTCGATCTGAAATCGTAAGCTCAATCATAAAAGCGGTGAGTTTCCCCGTGGAAGCTCACCGCTTTCGTTTGTCCTCCAATCTTCTTGACACAAAATTCATTCCGGCTTACAATACAGTATAGCATTTATTTCCCGGAATGTTGCCGGGCGTCAAGGAGGAAACACTATGGTTTTGTTTGGTGCTGACCGCGTGGCGGAATTCGCCCACCTCTTTGCCGGGCGCACGGCGCTGCTCACCGGCCCTTCCGGGCGCACCAGCGGCAATGAGCCGACGTTTGAGGCGCTGAAACGCTGCTGCGATCTGCGGCTTCTGCTGGCGCCGGAGCACGGTGTTCGCGGCGACAAGCCCGCCGGAGCGGTATTCGCCGACGAGGTGGACGAGGACACCGGCCTGACCGTGCGCAGTCTGTACACAAAAGCGTCCAAGCGTCTGTCCGCCGACACCCTGTCGCTGTTTGATACCCTGGTCTACGACATTGCCGACGTGGGCTGTCGGTATTACACCTTCCTCACCTCCCTGCGCTACTGTATGGAGGACTGCGCTGCCGCCGGGAAGCGCCTGGTGGTGCTGGATCGTCCCAACCCCCTGGGCGACCGGGTGGAGGGCGGCCTGCTGCGACCGGAGGCTGCCAGCTTTGTGGGCGGCTATTCCATTCCCGTGTGCTACGGCCTGACCTGCGGCGAGCTGGCGGTGATGATGAACGAGGAGCTGGGCTGCAAGTGCGATCTGCACGTCGTTCCCTGCGCCGGTCTGACCCGGGACATGACCTTCCGGGACTGGGGGCATTATTGGGTGATGCCCAGCCCGAACATTCCCCGCTACGAAACGGCGCTGCTGTACCCCGGCACCTGCCTGATTGAGGGAACCAACTGTTCCGAAGGCCGGGGAACCGCCGATCCCTTCGCCATCATCGGCGCGCCCTTCATCAAGGCGGAATCTTTCTCAAAGGCCTTCAACGTTCTGGGCTGTCCGGGGGTGGAAGCCACGCCGGTGTATTTCAGCCCCACAGCCTCCAAGCACGAAGGCAAGCTGTGCGGCGGCATTCATCTGCACATCACGGACGAAACGCGTTTGCAGCCTGCAGCCCTGGGCGTAAAGCTTCTGGATCTGCTGCGGAAAATGTACCCGGGTGATTTTCACTTCCTGCCCCCCGTCCGGGACGATGGCAGACCCTTCCTCACCCTTCTCGCCGGACACCGCGACTTCGAGCGCCCCGACTGGGACGCGGACGCGCTGATGGAACGGTATCGGAAAGAAAGTGAAGATTTCCGCCGGAGAAAAGCGCCTTACGAACGCTATCCAAGGGGCTGAGCAATCTGCCTCCTGGCGATTTGATTCTGCCAATACAAAAACCTGGGACGAACAATCCATCGTCCCAGGTTTTTCTGTTGGTTGTACCAAGGTGAACCCCCGGCTATGCCGGGGGCAGAATAGAGCTTTAGCGGACAACAAAGAAATAGAGGAAATGGCGTGGCTGTCATAGATGGCATCCTCAGTTGCCGGGTCATATAGGTTGAACCAGATCTGATACCAGTTTTCAATAAAACGGTTAAAAACCGTTTTATTCGGCTGCTGTTTCAGCAGCCAGCGGCGTAGCCGCAAAAAACGTAAGTCCATACATTTCTCGCCGCCACCGGCGGCCTGCGAAGGATTCGCAGGATAAAATGGTGTTAACCATTTTATCGAGAAATCGTATGAAGCAGATACATCCGCAGCATTTTCTCAATTCCCATGGGAGGACGGCTGAGGCTCGCAGACGCAATTGCGCGGTGTTGCCTTAATAAAATTCCTTGATGCGGTGGAACCAGGTGCTTGCGGGGTCATTCAGCGCCTTGAGATATTTGGACATCTTATCCATGTACTGCTTTTTGACCTCGGCATAGGCGGGATCGTAGCAGACATTTTTCAGCTGATAGGGATCCTTTTTCAAATCGTACAGCTCGCCGCGCTCACTCTCGTTAAAGGTGAACTGATAGTCCAGATCCCGAACCATGCGCTGACGGTGAACGTAGAAGTGGTTGTGAAACTCGCAGAACACCTCCTCGCGGCCGTTGCTCTCCCGCTGACCCATCATCAGGGGCAGGATGCTCTCGCCGTCCACCGGGCGGGGAGGCTTGACGCCCGCCACATCTAGGATGGTGGGCATAATCTCATGCAGATAGACGAAGCTGTCGTTGTCCTTGCTGCCGGCGCCCTTGACCACCATGGGGATGTGGTAGATCTCGTCGAAGGTGAAGGCGCCCTTTTCAATGAGCTTGTGCGCTCCCAGACAGTCTCCGTGGTCGGCGCTGTAAATGATGATGGTGTCATCGTACAGTCCCTCGGCCTTCAATTTGTCCACGATCATGCCTACCATATCGTCGATCATGGTGCAGTGGCCGTAGTAGCGGGCAGCAATCTCCTGAAAGCCTTTCCAACCGTAGTCGCCCAAGCCCCACATCTTCTCACTGAGATAGTACCCATAGGGCTTATCCAGCAAATCGTCGCAATAGCTGGGATGCTCGGGAATGTCGGCAGGGTTATACATGGAATAATAGGGCTCAGGGACGATGCTGGGGGAATGGGGTCCCCAGAAGTTGGCCCAGATGAAGAAGGGCTTTTCCTCCTCCTTGGCCTTGTCAATCAGCCGGTTTGTCTCGTGAGCCACGAAGTACTCGATGGTGCTTTCCACAGGCCCCTCATGCTTGCAGAACATCTCCTGGCTCTGAAGGGCGGGGTTGTCGCCCATAAACCCGTGGGAGACATCCACATTTTCAAATCCGTTTTCCTTTAAGTACAGCTCATAGTAGTTCGGCTTGTTGTCGGGCGGCGCGTGGAATACCAGGCTGGGAAACACCAGACTGCCGGGGAAGCCGTAGCCCATAAAGGGCTTGCCGATGTCGAAGCCACACTCCTCCAGCTCCTTGTTGTGGGTAACGTGCCACTTGCCCGCGTAACCGCAGAAATAGCCGGCGTCGTGCATGCAGTCACCCAGCAGAGGGGTACCCTCCTTAATGTTGGTGAAGTTGTCCACCACACCGTGCTTGTGGGGATAAAGCCCCGTCATCACGCTGGCGCGGGCGGGGGCGCAGATGGCGGACGGGGTATACGCGTTGCTGAATTTCATGCCCTCAGCCGCAAGCTGGTCAATGTGCGGGGTCTTGCAGATATCATTCATTCCATAGGCGCTGATCGTATCCATGCGCTGTTGGTCAGACAGAATCAGCAGTACATTTTTGCGCTTTGCCATGAGAAATTCGCTCCTTTTCAATCGTTTAAATATTTTTGCTGTTGCGCAGACGTTTTAGGGTCTATCTGAATAAATAACCCCATATTCTGCCATTCTTGCTATTTAGGCTATTGCAGAATACAGAGTGTAAAAAATCCTTAATTTACATGGATTTCGTGCATTTTCAATCACTAATCTCTGAAAAAGGGCAGGCCGTCCCTCTCTCATACTATTTCTCGATAAAATGGTTAACACCATTTTATCCTGCGAATCCTTCGCAGGCCGCCGGTGGCGGCGAGAAATGTATGGACTTACGTTTTTTGCGGCTACGCCGCTGGCTGCTGAAACAGCAGCCGAATAAAACGGTTTTTAACCGTTTTATTGAAAACTAGTATCAGGCTAACGCCATTCATTCCCCTTCTTTGTCTGGTGCGTCTCCGGTTCGCGGGCTTTTTGTGCGTTCCTCGTGGTGCTGGGTACGTTAATGATTGCAGCGCCTACGATGGTTCTGCCCTTCATCCTATGGCCAATTTGCACCGCAACACGGTTGATGGCGTCAAAATAACAGCTTGTTCACGCCGTTTTCCTCCAAAAGGTGACGGAGATTGCACAGTGTTGTTTCATCCGGAACCGCAGGCACACATGGAAAGAACCATGCCGGCAGCCAGCTGCAATACAAGAATTCTCTTCATAGCATCCTCCTTTTCTTTATTCGGGTGTTTGGGTTCCTTACTGGGATGGTATCAGTTTAGCATTACGAAACGGTCGTGTCAATACCTGTCCACCGACACGGAATCTCATTTCATACTTTGTCGCAATTTGATGACTGGTGTCTGGATTTGCGAAATATATGCACATATAATTCGGCAAATTGACGAAAACGCAGGTTCTGAGTTGTGCATATTGCTTTGAAGGTTTTCCCGCTTTTCCAAAAAGGTTTTCAATGGACAGCGAATTGGTGCATACGGCGGAGGCAACGGCGGCGAATGTCCACGATGGTGACAGCGGCTTTCTTGGCACTGAAAAGCGGGATGCTGCAGTTGTGGAAAACAAATCCGGCCGAAAAATCCAATACAAAATCAACATCCGCCCCTCCCAGATAAAGAAACTGAATGAAGAAGAACAGACAGCCGTCAAAGAGGCGGCACACGCAAAGTCATCCGTACGAGCAAAAGTGGAACACGTATTCGGGGTCGTAAAGAAACAGCTGCGCTTCCGAAAAACACGATACCGAGGACTTGAAAAGCAGCAAGCCAAATTCAATATCATGTTTGCGCTGGCAAATCTGATTCTGGCTGACAGACCCTGTCTGGCAGCTTGAGTCAGTGCGCCTTTGCGGACAAAAAATACAGAGGTTATCCACAGCTTTTATTCGGAACCTATTGTATAACGCGGATTGTGGCGTTTGTGCGGTGTTGCCCTAGTTTTTCTGGTCTGAATTGCACCAGAATGCGCTATCTTCCTTGCTGGGCGTCAGCCCAGCTGCGTCATCTGCCTTTGCTGGCACAATTCATCCTCGAAAATCTTTTAAAGCTTTCAATTAGGTTTTAGTATGAAAACCAGAAATCCGTTTTTCTGTCGCCGGTCCCCATAAAAAAGCCATGGAAACCGGGGGTTCCATGGCGGTAATAATTTGAAAGAATTTCGGAAAATGGTAGGGGACGCCGAAAAAATTGAGGAAATGAATGACGGCATTGCGCGGCGCAAAGTAGACAAGGAAAACACTTGGCAGTATGCGTAACAGATCTATGAGAAATAAGTCACAATTTACACGGCGCGTTTTTGTGCTTGATTCCGAAAATGAAGGAATTCCCGGGAAGGGTATTGACAAATGCTGCAAACAAAATATAATTTAGTCAAACAAACTTTTTGAAAGGCACATAGAAAACATGAAATCAATCAGCGATGAAATGGATTTTTTCTCCAGGCTTGCAAAAGGGATCGCGGCACAATTTGGAAATAAGTGTGAAGTGGTCCTTCATGACTATGAGAAGGATTACGACAGCACAATTGTTCAAATTGAAAATGGGCATATTACTGGCCGCAGCGTAGGCGAGTGCGGAACCAATTTGGGACTTGAAGTGCTGCGAGGAACCGTAGAAGGCGGCGACGAGTATAACTACATTACGCAGACGAAGGATGGAAAGATCCTTCACAGCACATCCATCTACATCAGAGACGACGAAGGCAAAGCAATCGGCGCATTGTGCATCAACTGGGATGTAACGGAAATGTATGCCTGCCAGAACGTGCTTAAGGATATTATCGGAATTGATGCGGCGGAAGGGGTCAAGGAGGTAATAACCAATGATGTTTCTGACCTCCTTGACAGTCTCATTCAGGACTCCATCCGGTATGTTGGAAAGCCCGTTGCCAGCATGACAAAGGAAGATAAGATAAAGGGCTTGAAATATCTGGATGCCAAGGGCGCGTTTCTGATCAAGAAAGCAGGTGAAAAAATTACGAAGTTTTACGATATCTCCAAGTATACCCTATATAATTACCTTGAGCAGCAGGAAAACTAAGACTTTTATCCCTTTTCTGTAAGTCGATGGTTCTCTTCTCTGAGTGCACCAGGGAGGGGATTCATTGAATATATAAAATCAAAAGGAGAGAGAATTTATGCCAGAAACGTTAGAAACCAAGAAAAATGGCGGCTTCCTGGGCGCAATTGAAAGAGTAGGCAATAAGCTTCCCCATCCGGTCCTGCTGTTTGTCTATTTCTGCGCTGCCGTCATCCTTCTTTCGTTCTTAGGTGCACTTTTGGGCTGGTCCGCTGTACATCCCGTCGACGGAACCGTATACAAGGTGTTTAACCTGTTGAGCAAAGAGGGAATTGCTAAAATGTTCACGCAGTTCTCAGCAAACATCAAAAGCTTCTCCGCACTGATTGACCAGTTCGTCATTTTGCTTGGTCTGTCGGTGCTTGAGGGAACGGGGCTTGCCAGCACGTTCCTTCGCAAGTACTTCATCAAGATGCCGAAAAAAGCTCTCACACTCGCGGTAACATTCATAGCGGTTGCATCCAGCTGTGCTTCTGATGCAGGATTTATGATCCTTCCTCCGCTCGCTGCAATGCTGTTCATGGCTACGGGCCGCAATCCCATAGCCGGTATCATTGCTGCATACGGTTCCGTCGCGGCAGGCTTCTGTTCAAGCCCGATTATTAGTATAGTCGAAGCGGTCGGATTTGGCAATACCCAAACTTGCGCACAGATCATTGATCCGGATATTATTTTGCCGGTCACCGGAAACTACTTCTTCACGCTTGCCTGCAGCGTGGTTCTTCCCATTGTCTCGTTCTTCGTTACGCTCCGGATCGTCGAGCCCAGACTCGGAAAGTATGAACCTACCGAGGAAGTCCTTGCGACCATGGGCGAACGCCCCGAAGTGACTGAGGCGGAGAATAAGGGACTGAAGGCAGCGGGAATCGCTCTTCTGATCTACATCGTGGTTATCGCGCTTATGACCTTCCCCAAGAATGCTATTCTCCGTTCCGCCACGGACGGCTCCATCCTCAACGGCCCCTTCATGAGCAGTATTCTCCTCATAATCAGCGGCGCGTTCTTTGTTGCTGGTGTTGCTTACGGTTTCAAGGCTCAGGTGGTACACAACCACAAGGATGTAATTAAAATCATGACCAACGGATTCTCCACCCTTGCGGGCTATATCTTGGTCGCCATCTTTGCCGGACAGCTGTCGCAGTATTTCTCCTAGACAAATCTGGGTATTATCAGCGCCATCAACGGAGCGAATTGGCTGCAGTCCATCGGCGTGCCGACATTTGTTCTCTTTGTGTTCCTGATGGTCTTTACAAGCCTGCTTAACTTCCTTATGCCCAGCCATGCCGCCAAGCTTGCCTTCATGGGTCCTGTCCTAGTTCCGCTGTTCATGATGCTGGGCGTTAGCCCCAATGCCACCTACCTGGCGTACAGAATCGGTGACTCTGTGAGCAATGCTATTACCCCGATGATGGCGTATTTTGTTCTGATCCTGTCCTATGCGCAAAAGTATAAGAAGGATATTGGAATGGGCACGCTGATTGCGAATCTGCTTCCCTATTCTTTGTTCTATTTCGTCGCTTATCTTGTGCTGTTTGCGATTTTCTATTTCTGCGGAATTCCTCTGGGCCCCGGTGCCGGATGGGCGTACGTGATTGGGTAAATGTCTATGAAGTACACGCTTGAAGAAATCAGAAAGTACATTAACAGGGAGGAATTGTTAAAGCTGACTCAGGATTTGATCCGCATTCCCAGCCATACGGTCTATGAAAACCGTGAGAAAGAAGTGGCTGCGTATATTGCGGATATCCTGGAACGGGAAGGGATCGAATACTGTTTTCAGAGTGCCGATGGAGACCGGTGCAATGTTCTGGCGACCATCAGAGGCAACGGAACGGGCAAGAGTCTGATGCTTAATGGGCATATGGACACGGTCCCTGTGGCGGGAATGGATGACCCCTTCAATCCGGTGATTGTGGATGGAAACATGTATGGACGGGGTTCTTCTGATATGAAGAGCGGACTGGCGGCAATGCTCTATGCTGTGCTAACGGTTCACAGAATGAAAGTCCCACTTAACGGCGATCTGGTCCTTGCGGGAGTTATCGACGAAGAAGCAGCCAAAAGTACGGGATCAAGAGTCATTGCGGAGAAAGGACCGATTACCGACTACGCCATTATTGGAGAGCCTTCCTCATTGTATCCCATCATCGCCCATAAGGGGATCGACTATTTCCAAATTGATTTTCACGGGAAGGCAGCCCATTCAAGCCGTCCCGAGAATGGTGCCAACGCAATTTATGCAGCCGCTGACTTCATTTCCGCGGTGAAAGCTGTCCTGATTCCGGAATTTGACAACCTTTCCCATCCCTATCTCGGTAAGCCGACGATAAATGTTGGACTCATGTGCGGGAGCGCTGAAATCAACAAGCCCTTTTTGCTTCAGCAGAGCGAAACCTTTGCGGGAGTTGTTCCGGACGAAGCGAGTGTTTTCATAGACGTGCGTTGGATCCCGGGGCAGTCTATTCCGCAGATTCAAAGCCAACTCCAAGCTCTGGCCGACTCCATTCTCCCGAAAAATCCCGGGATTTCGGCAGAAGTGAACTATATTCCTCTGCCCAGACCGGCCATGGAGATTTCGCCGGAGGAGGCACTTCCACAGGCAATTCTGGAGAGCATCTCTCAGGTTTCCCCCGAAACGGCAGAATTTAAGGGACTTTCCGGTTTTATGGATTCGGGAATTCTCTATGGGGTTGCGGGAATTCTGTCAATGGTTTTCGGACCAGGTGATTTAAATGTTGCGCATGGTATCAATGAGAAGGTCGAGGTTGAGCAGATCATAAAAGCGGCTCAGATTTACACCAAAACCGCCCTTGATATCTGCGTAAACAGTTGAAACGTCAGGAGGTTTTTGTATGGATATTGATGCAATCATCAGGGTAAAATATGGTGTCGAATTGCCGGACCCGCCGAAGCCCGGCGGAATCTACAGCCCGGTATGCCCCGCCGGAAATCTGCTGTTCCTTTCTGGCCAGACGTCCACAAGGAACGGAGAACTTCAGTACAGGGGAATTGTCGGAAAAGACTACACCATTGAACAGGGACAGGACGCTGCGAGGATCTGTGCGCTTAACCTTCTGGCGGCACTGAAGGGATATCTGGACGGTGACCTGAGCAGGGTAAAGCGCGTTGTTCAATTGATCGGCTTTGTTCGCAGTGCGGAAGGTTTCGGGGCTCAGCCTCAGGTCGTGAACGGTGCTTCCCAGGTTTTCCTTGATGTCTTTGGAGAAAATGGCTTACCCGCCAGAATTGCGCTCGGGACGAACGAGTTGCCCGGCGGCGCTCCGGTAGAGGTAATGATCATTGTAGAAGTGGAATAGAGCAGTTCGCGGCATTGCTGCATTCTGCGAATTTCTCCTGTTTAACTGTGTATTCCATGCACCGATGGAATTGAATCAGGGAAAAGCCCAGCGCTTGCTGGGCTTTTTCCGTGAGTCCTTACCCTCATGTATCTAAATGAATGGACCAGGCTATGGAATCGATTTAATTTCTTTCTGAGCTTTCGTTCGCAAGTTTCGACATTTCTATTTTCTTTCGCATATAGATTGACATCAAAACAATTTCCACTCTGCTTGGACACGCGAGCACGAAGATCACATTAGATACGTACATCCATCTGATTCGGGACACTGGCAAATATGCTGTCGAGATGCTCGAGGCAATATGACAATCGCTAAAAAATAGGCAGGACGGTCACGTCCTGCCTATTTTTTTAGCTAAAGAAATGGATGAGGGACTAAGCCCTTTTTCATTGGATAACTTCTTCCGGTCAATTTTTATTTTACCGACGAGTCAGAACCGTCACTCGTCTCATGCTCAGAAGCTACCCCTTCCGCCCATGTTGTAGCGCAATACCAAAAAAAGTCAACTACTATCTTGACAGAGAAATTTCTTTCTCCATCTTGTATGCACTGAAAGAACAAACTGTACTGGGAATATCTGTGTTTATCTTTTGATATTCAATAGTTTAAAAAGAAAGAGCCGAGATTTTCTGTGCTGAAGTTACAGAAAATTTCGGCTCTTTCTTTTCAAAAAACATCTGCTTCACTTTTTACCCGAATTCCTGCCGGAATTGACCCATAACAGAGAAATTCACCCCAAATCTGTTATCACGCCGGGATTGTCATTGCCCGGAAATGACCACGAAGCCGTAGGGGGCAAGTGTGGTGTGGGTCAGGGCTTCCGAGAGCAGGGGCGTTCCGGTGACCGGCTGGGGAAGCTGGCAGGGGTCGGGGCTGAAATTGCACCAGACCGTAATGTCCGCTCCATCAAGGCTTCTGCGGTAGGCAAAAAGCTGCGGGTCATCGGGGACGAGCAGCTGGAAATCGCCCCATTTGAGGATGTCGCTTCCTCTGCGCAGAGCGATCAGGCGACGGTAGAAGTGCAGGATGGAGTTTTTGTCCTCCCGGGCGCGCTGTACATTGATCTCGACAGCGTTGGGATTTACGGCGATCCAGGGCGTTCCTGTGGTGAAGCCTCCATTCGCTGTGCTGTCCCACTGCATCGGTGTCCTGGCGTTGTCACGGCCCTTGTGCCGGATGCCGTTCCACGCCCACGCCTTTTGCGCGTCCGTCTTTGCCTCTTTCAGAAGGTTCAGGCTTTCAATGTCCCGCAGCTGCGAGGCATCGGCAAAGGGATAATTCGTCATGCCGATCTCCTCACCCTGATAAATGAAGGGCGTCCCCCGCTGCAAATACATGGCCACAGCCAGCATCTTGGCGCTCCGCTGCCGGAGCGTCTCCGATGCGGTGCAGCCCCAGCGGGATACGATGCGGGGCTGGTCGTGGTTGCTCCAGAACAGCGTGTTCCAGTCCAGTGTGCTTTGCCACGCGGCGGTCAGCACCTTGAACTTTTTCAGAGAAAAGGGGATCACGTTCCATTTCCCGTCTTCGCCGTCGATGTCCATGATGTCAAACTGGAACAGCAGATCCAGTTCTCTTCCGTCCCCGACGACACTGTTCGCGTTATCCAGAGTGACGCAGGTCGTTTCGCCTACGCACATACAATCCCGGCCGTCAAAGCAGCGTTTGCGCATCTCGCGCAGATGGGAATGCAGTGCCGGCTGGAAGGCCGTATGCTCGCCCGGGAAAGCGTAGCCTGAGCCGCTGGCGTCGGGCAGGCCGGGTGCTTTGGCAATCAGGCTGATCACATCCATGCGGAACCCGTCCACGCCCTTGTCGAACCACCAGTTGATCATGGCGTAGACTTCTTCCCGAAGCTTCGGATTTTCCCAGTTGAGGTCAGGCTGCTTCTCCCCGAAAAGATGCAGATACCACTGCTCTGTCGCCGCATCATAGCTCCATGCCGACGGCGTGAAGAAGGATGACCAGTTGTTCGGCTCCTTCCCGCCGCGTCCGTCGCGCCAGATGTAATAGTCGCGGTAGGGATTGTCTTTGGATTTTCTCGATTCGACAAACCATGCGTTCTCGTCCGAGGAATGGTTGACGACCAGATCCATGACCAGCTTAATATCCCGCCGGTGCATTTCCTCCAGCAGTTGGTCGAAGTCCTCCATCGTGCCGAATTCGGACATGATCTTCCGGTAGTCGCGGATGTCGTAGCCCATATCGTCGTTGGGCGAGTCGTAGACCGGGCAGAGCCATACCGCACCGATGCCCAGCCATTGCAGGTAATCCAGCCGGGAGATCAGACCGGGGATGTCCCCGATGCCGTCGCCGTTGGAATCCTGAAAGCTGCGGGGATAAATCTGATAGAACACACGTTCCTTCCACCATGGGCTTTTCATGGAATCGTTCACTCCTTCACAATGAAATCGTCAATAACCGGCAGCGTGCCCCGCGCCGCCGTAAAGCAGGGCAGCGACCCGCCCAGCAGCGCCAGCCAGGGCAGGCTGTAGGGCAGCAGAAGCGCCATTACCGCCGTCAGCGCAAGGGCAAGCAGCAGCCAGCCAAGCACCAGAGCGGGGCAGCGAAAGGTCAGGCAAATCGCGTTTTTCAGCAGCGCCGGGAGCTTCAGCTCCACCCGCGCCTGCATCTGAAAGGCCAGAGCGCCGATGCACCACAGCAGATAGCTGCCAATCAGGCAGAAGCAGGCCGGCACCGCCCCGACTCCCGCCCCCTCTGTAAGCCGGAAATAGAACCAGCCGCCGTAAAGAATTGCCGCCGGACCGGCGAAAAAGAGCAGCCCGAGAGGAAGCGACGGGAGAAAATTGGCACGGAAGCTGTTCAGAAAGCGGCGGTACGGCTGATTTTCCTCCAGCAGCAGACTCTGGCAGGCGCGGCATAATGCCGTCCATCCTGCGGGAGCCGTCAGCACCGGCAGGCTGGTCAGCAGAAAAAGCAGATTCAGTACCATCAGCGGCAGCAGCTTTTCAAAGCACAGCCGCACAAAGCCTGCGGTTCTATAGTCTCTCTGCATCGCCGCGGTTCCTCACTTCCTTGTAATACTCCGAGGGACTCATGCCCGTTTTCTTCCGGAACAGCTTTGAGAAATAATACCGGTCGTCGATCCCCACCAGGTACGCGATCTCCTGAAACGGCAGATCCGTGGTCGCAATCAGCTGCTGGGCGTTATAAATGCGCAGCGTGTTGAGATATGTAAAGATCGGCGCGTCGGTCAGCTTGGAAAAGGCGCGGTTCATGTAGTCGAAATTCATCTCGAAGACGTCTTCGATCTCCTGGCTCGACAGCGGCCGCGTATAATTTTCGTTGAGGTAATGGAGCAGCCGCTCGGCCACGACTTCCGACTTTTTCAGTTTCTTCCCCTGAGCAGCGCCCCGCGTCAGCAGGTGCTCATGTGCCACTTCCAGAAAGAACGAATGCAGCAGCGCGGCGGTGCGGCGCTTGTAGTGCTCCTCCCGGGCATTGTAGCAGTCCAGCGCGGTGCGGAGTATCGTATTGAACTCACTGCCCGACAGGTGAAACTGCTTCGGAAGATAGGTGATGGGGTCGGTGGGGTCGGCTTCGTCCAGATTGTAGCTCACAAGGCTCAGCCTGCGCTTTTCCGCAAGCAGCGCCATGGCCGCGTCCTCATCCTTCATCCGCGCCATTTCCGGGTGGGTGAAATGGGCATAGTAATAATTGCAGGCCGCGCGCTGATAGCCCTCGTGGCACAGCCCCGGCTCAAGCAGGAAGAAGTCCCCCGCCTTGAGGTGATAGAAAATGCCGTCCTCCTGCAGATACATATTCCCGTCACGGATCACATACAGGACATGCTCGTCGATCGTCCGGGAAAAGTGGATCCACGGCTCGGTGTAGTTGATCCGCCCCAGCATCCGTACACGGGGAAGCAGATCTGCATTGTAAGACAGAAGCATCGTCATTCCTCCAGTTGTACCCACACGGCAGTCCAGCAGCGCACGTCGGGCAGCTTTACGGTATAGATGCAGCCGTTCTCCGTTTGCTCCGCCGTGTAGGGAAGCTTTTGCGCCGCCAGACACTCGCTGTCCGGCGAGGCACAGTAGATGCCGCGCACCGGCCGGTCAAGGCGGATGGCCGCCGAAATACCCGCTGCCAGGGTTGGTTCCCGCTTTCCCTCATTCCACATGGCGTTGTTGCCGGTCAGGTTGATCAGGTGGAGGGTCAGCCGGTCACGGGATTCGCGGAGGAGCGTCCAGACCGTGTCCGCCTGTCCGTCCGTGGAGAAAGCGCATGCATCGGAGAAGAAACGGACATCCTCGTTAATGCCGCCGGAGGCCGTCTTGCCAATATCCATACCGGGATCATTATATAACAAATCCTTGTATCTGACAAGAAAATCGCAATTGCGCTGTACGATTGGAAGAAAGCTTTCCCGCATGTGGGCGTAGTTGACATAATAACTATCCCGCAGCAGGCTGCGGTTCTCGCCCAGAACGAGCTGCGTACCGCCGGAGGCAGAGATCACCGCCCACGCAAGGCGGAATGAGCGCTCTGCCGCGTCCGTATCCTCCCCCTGAAACGCCTTCAGGTAGGCGGCAAGGATGACATTCCGGTGGGACAGCAGCCGAGCTTCCCGAATCAGGCGGTAAAGGTCAAAATAGGTGTCGTGGGGCGGCCAGACCTCGATATACACTGCATCCTGTGCCGCCGCGGCGACGGTTTCCGTCGGCCAGTTATTGACGGCGTTGAAGATCACGCCGCCGTCGGCCGCTTCCTCGCGGACGGCCTGCGCCGCCGCATTGATCAGGCGCGGGAACTCGTCCGCCAGCTCCACGGGGCGGTGCTCCGCGTCCCAGACCCGCTTGGGGAAGCCGTAGGTATCCATGTGGATGCCGGAAAAGCCGAAGCGTACGGCACTGCGGAATTCCTCCACAATATGCTTCGCCCAGCCGCAGGAGGCAGCCACATTCATATAGTACAGCCACCCGGCAAAGGTCATCGGCTGACCGTCCATCGTGTACATTCCCCACGTTGGGTGCGCTGCAAAGGTGTCCTTTGTTGCCGCGTAAACCGCGCCGTAGGCCAGCGGACGGATGCCGCAGGCTTTGCAGTGTTCGATTTTTTTCGAAATGACGCCTAAATCCGTCGGGCGTCCCATCGGGTCGTCATACTGCTCGGTGGGGGGCAGAAGCCGGTCGTGCCGGTACATCCAGTCGTAAAACTGCACCGCGTTCAGATGCAGATCCCGCATCCACTCCACGTCCAACCTGTCCCCGTCGCCGGAGGAAAAATCCGACAGGAAGCCGTAGCGAATTTCGGTTCTGCGGTCGGAAACCACATCAAACGCGCCTTCCCAGACGCCGTCTTCTGTGCTGATGCGCACACCGTAGCCGCCCACCGGCACATCCGTCAATACCAATACGTCGCCCTCCCGGACGGCTCGCAGCGTGACCGGACGCTCCATACGGAAGAACGTCGCTGAAAGAAGCGCCGAATGCGCCGGCAGGATCAGCCGAACCGGCTCGCCGGGCAGATATTGTGCTTTGTCAAAATGACAGGTGATTTTCTGCATTGGCTTATCCTTTCACTGCTCCCTGAGTCAGTCCGCCCACGACCGTTTTCCGCTGGAAAACCACAAACAGAACGATCACAGGGATCAGCGCCATGATCGACGCAGCAAACACCCACTCCCACCGTGTCGCATACTGTCCGTTCAGCCGCTGGAGCAGCAGCGGGAAGGTGATCATTTTCTCATTCGCGCCCACCAGAACCTTCGCCGTAAAGTATTCCTCCCAGAAGCCCTGGAAGGCAAAAATGGTCATGGTGCCCACCGCCGGGGCAGAGAGGGGCAGCATTACCCGGAAGAAAATGTCCTTGTGACCGCCGCCGTCCAGCAGCACCGACTCCGCCAGCGAGCTTGGCAGGCTGCGGAAAAAGTTGCGCAGGAAGAAGGTGTGCCCGCAGACATTGGTCGCAACGTAGATCAGAATCAGTCCCGCCCGGGTGCCGATCAGGCCGTTGGGCAGGCCGGGAAGCGTAAGCTGCTTAAGCACCAGAAACTGGGGGATGATATTCAAAAAACCCGGCATCATCAGCGTAAACAGGTAAACTGCAAACAGCTTGTCGCGCCCGGGAAAACGGATGCAGGCAAAGCCGTAGGCGGAAAGCGTCGAAACAAACACCGAGATCACAACGGTAATGACGGTATTGATCACACTGTTTGCCAGTGCCGTCGGGAAAATGTCCATACTGAGAATGTGCCGGTACGCCGAGAAGTCCAGCCGCGTGGGGAAGAGCTTCGGCGGATAGGGCAGCACATAGCTGAACTCCTCAAAGGAGTTCGTGATCATAAAGAAGAACGGAACGGAGAAAATCAGCAGCGATGCGATCAGAATGACCCACAAAACCGTCTGCCCGAGGATCTCCGTTGCTTTTTTGCCGCGGAGCTTCATTTCTATCCCTCCTGTTCCACGTTGTCCAGCTTGAAGACGCGATTGAGAATGATCGTCAGCGCAACGATCGTCACGGCGGAGATCATGCCGATGGCGGAAGCCTCGCCGAATTCGAACTGATTGAATGCTCTGTCATACAGCAGGTATTGCAGCACCGAGGTCTTCCCGTTGGGGTCGCCGCCGGTCAGCATCATGACCTGGATGAAGACGTTGAAGGAACCGATGATCATATTGACCATCACATAAAAGGTCGTGGGGCGAAGTCCCGGCATCGTGATATGCCAGAATTTTTTCCACAGGCCCGCACCGTCCAGCTCTGCCGCCTCGTAGCGCTCCTTAGGAATTCCCTGCAATGCCGCGAGGTAGACCAGCATCGACCAGCCCACGTTTTTCCAGATGCCCATCAGCCAGATCGCCGCGTTGCCCGACCATTCCCGCAGCAGCCACGGCACATAGTCGTCCATGACGTGGAGCACATCCACCAGCAGGTAGTTGATCAGGCCGCGGTCGGAGTTATTGAACATATACTGGAACACCAGACTGACGATGACCCACGAGGTGATGACCGGCAGATAAAAGCCGACGCGGAAGATCGTCTGCCCCCGCCTGAGGTTGTTGATCAGGTAGGCAAACAGCATTCCGCCCAGCAGAATGAACGGCACCGTCACCAGCGCGTACAGGAAATTGTTCCGGTAAGCGTACCAGAAGCGGGAGCCGCCGGACAGAACGTTCTTGAAGTTTTCCAGGCCGATGAACGTGATCTTGCCCTGCACAATCCTGTACTCAGACAGCGCGATCCGAATGGTAAAAAACATCGGATAGATGACGAACGCCAGCACCAGCAGCAGGCCGGGAAGGACGAAGGGTGCTGCCGCCGCATAGGCCCGAAGGCCCTTTTTGACGGATGATTTTCCACATACCGGGGATGGTTCATGCTGCAGCAGCTTCATTGGCGCTGCCTCCTTTTTTCCAAGGGAGCGCAGAACCCTCCGGCTCTGCGCTCCTGATATTTTGGTATTCAGAGTTTCCCTTAGGAAAGCTGCCCGTCGATCTTTGCGGCGGCGTCGTGCATCGCCTGCGCAGCGTCAGCGCCCTCTACGAAGATGCTGGTCACCATTTCACTCCAGATCTCCTGGATCGCGGCGTTGTTGGGGGAGGGAATTCTCGCTTTGGCGGATTCCATCTGCTTCATGTAAACCGACCACACGGGGTTATTCTTGACCGCGTCGTTCTCCACAAGGGACTTGAGGATGGGCAGCTGACCGGCCTCCAGCATGGCAAGCTGTACTTCCTCGCTGGTCATGAATTTCGCGAATTCATAGGCGGCGTCCTTCTGCTTGCTGGTGGAGAAAACAGCGATGTCCTCGCCGCCGACAACGGAAGCGCTGCGGCCTTCGTAGGTAGGAATGGTCGCGGCAACGATGCCCTTTGCTTCGCAGTCATCATAGGAGCCGAAGTACCAGGGGCCTTCAAAGAACATAGCGTATTCGCTGTTGATGCCGTCCCACGCATCCACGGAGCCGTCCACGTCACGGATGGTGAAGATCTTCTGGTCGTGCAGCTCGATCAGCTTGTTCATGGCGGCGATGCTGGCATCGCTGTCCAGATAGCCGGTCGCCTTCGTAAAGCCGTCGTCGGTCAGCGTGCCGCCAAACAGCCAGAAGTAGGGGTACATATCCCAGTCGCCCACGCCGGAAACGTTCAGACTGTAGGTGCCGCGATCCTTGGCCGCTTCGATGAAGGCTTCCATCGTCTCGGGAACATCATCCAGACCAATTTCCTTCAGCACGTTCTTGTTGACGACTGCGGCCTTGCAGTTGGTGTCCAGCGGCAGGCCGTAATACTTGCCCTGGTAAAGATTGGTGGACAGGGGCGCGTCCAGATAATCGCCGGAGATCTCCGCGAAGTCCGCGTAATCGCTCAGGGCAACCAGACCGCCCTGCTTGGCATAGGCCGCGATGTTGGCAATGTCAACACGGGCAACGTCGGGGCTCATGCCGGTGCCGAAGGAGGTGACGATCATCTCGTGGAACTGACCGCCGTCCTGGCGCACCGCGTCGATCTTGATGTTCGGATGAGCCTTCTCCCACAGCGGCAGAACCACGTCTTTAAACTGGGCTTCTTCCGCGTCGCCGTAGGTGTGCCAGAAGGTCAGAGTGATTTCTTCGTCCGCCGGGGTGCTGTCCTTTGCCGGCTCTGCCTTCTCAGTTGCCTCCGCTTTTGCGGGCTGTTCGGTCTTTCCTGTGCAGCCGGCCATGCACGCCGTCAGAAGCGCGGCGGCCAGAAGCAGCGCAAGCAGTTTTGCAAGTTTGTTTTTCATGTTGATCCTCCTTACTTATGTTGAACGTGTTTCGGCGTACATACAGATATCCGCCGGTGAAGAAGGTCGGACAGCGTCGCGCGATGGTATTTTTCCGCCATCCGGGCTTTGCATCAGAGCTGTCGGTCGTCTATCCATATTGTACAGTTTTTTGGCGGGATTGCAATACGGTAACCCCTGTATTTTGCCTCCGCCGTTGGTCGATATAACCAACTTGCTGTGCTTATTATCCATCTTTACAGTGCATTCTGTAAATGGGCGCCGGCGACTTTATTTGTATTTCAGCGACCTTTTTGTTCCGGCAAATAAAAAAGGGCGCGCCGCAAAACGCACCCGGGAAACACCGCATCTGCCTCCCAGGAAGGGGGCTGATGTGGTGCTTACGTCAGAATGGAGTTGGAATGAAGATAGTTAAGGCTAAGGCATGTAGGAATTTGTGAACGGAAATTGCTTTGCTTTTCACGGATATGTAGACAGAGCCAACCCCAAAAACATCTGCATCTAAAGTGTTGAACAGATACAGAAGTGATGTTTTCTTTTGATCTCGGACGAAAAAGTTCGGGCAAAAGTAAACATTTCTTTTTATTCGCTATATTAGCGCTTGTAATGTTTGAATTTTCTGGGTAAAATGTTAACATGAATTTTTGGGGTTTCTATTGATCTCCTCCCATCTTTGGAGGTCCCGTCAAGATTTATGCGCAAATTTATTTGCAGGCTCCGGCTGAATGAAGTCAACCGGCAATAGAGGCGTCGTCCAGAGCCGCCTCCAAGTGCTTCATGTTCATGTATTTCTTGTTGCCCCACTGGGTGCCCGCCACATGGCGCAGCCTCGCGCAGACCAGCATCAGGGCGGAGTTGCCGTCAGGGAACGTTCCCACCACGCGGGTTCTGCGGCGGATCTCACGGTTCAGCCGCTCAATCACGTTGTTGGTGCGGATACGCGTCC
>ERZ827423.768-NODE-768-length-36876-cov-15.300671_pt1 | contig 36876 bp, 30 predicted proteins | sample MGYA00519775_ERZ827423 | MGnify/ENA primary metagenome ERZ827423 (study PRJEB31778, sample SAMEA3449296) | human gut metagenome | biome: human gut; feature: human-associated habitat; material: faeces | place: United Kingdom | collected 2010/2012 ... | reverse complement strand
TCCGTAATTCAACGAAGTTTGTTTCATACAAAGACATCAAAAAACTGATGGCTGATCTGAAGCTTGTATATGCAGCTCCAACGGAAGAAACAGCTTTAAATGAGTTAGAATTGTTCAAGGATAAATGGGATTCCAAGTACCCGAAAATCTATAAATCCTGGAATGATAACTGGGCAACCCTGTCCACTTATTTCAAATATCCGGAGGCAGTAAGACGGCTGATTTATACCACAAATGCCATTGAAGGATTCAACCGCCAGCTCCGGAAAGTGACCAAAAGCAAGACGGTTTTTCCGTCGGATGACAGCCTTTTGAAAATGCTGTATCTGGCAACCATGGATATCACGAAAAAATGGACCGGTCACAGGCAGGACTGGGGACAGATCCATTCCCAGCTTGAAATTTATTTTGAAGAACGTCTGGCAGAACGGAACCTGTAAAACAGTCAATTTTAGGCAGGTTTTATTGACATGCCTAAAAACTACTGTATAATGCAGATATGGGCAGAATCCGGAAAATCGGCTCTGCCCATTTGTAACTATTCACAAATCTTATATCAGTTTTTAACGTTTACACAAAACTTGAAACGGTCTCCGGGTAAAGGTCAATCTCTGACTTTTACCCGATTTTTCTTAATTCGCTATCTGAACAAGCCCTTTGTATTCCCATGTCGCTCCATAATCAGTTGACTGAAATACAATCCCATCTTTCTCCGCTGCATCTGTGGTAACCGTTATCGTCAATGTGTCGTCCTCTTTTTCAGGCATATTCAGGTAATCAAAATCCTCCACCGTAAATCCGCAATCGATAGCGATTTGTGGTAATTCTGAAACAAGATCCATTGGAAGTTTCATTTCTTCAAAGGTCCTTCCGCCATCGCGAGTGACATATAAGCGGGAATAGGACTGGGATGCGCCTGTAATTCCTGCAACCCCAAAGTTCTCATCATAAAATATTAAACCTTCTGCAACTCCCAATTGTCCACTGAACGGATCATCATTTATGCATTCCCAAGTAGAACCACCATCCATTGTCTTTTCCATTACATAAAATCTGCTTCCGGCAGCTGCATCCGTTATCACCAAACGCCATCCATTATTTTCATCTAAAAAGAAATACATAGTTCCATCACTTTGATCCACAGTCCAACTTTCTGTATCTTTAGCATCCTCCACCTGCTGCATCGTATTCTCCTGCTTCAATTCTTGTTGACTGACGTACTCAGGCTCCATAATATATCGAACAGGTGTGACACTATTTAAATCAGGAATATGCAAAGATACCTCAAACCCAACGATTTCTCCACCGCTTCTAAGCTGAGTAAAATTGCCGGTTCCTGTTTCAGTTCCATCACCATCTGCATCTCCCGAAATATATTGTAAGCCTTCCTCTGAACTAAAAGATCTTCGCCCCATATAGAGTATTTCATAAATCTGCTGCTCTTCAAATGTTTCAGCCCACACCTCTACCTGACTCGTCCAGTCTGAATTGTTCAAAATTTCAATCATTGGAGACAAACGCATATCGTCACTATATTCTCCATTCACATTACCATCTATCCAAACAGTCATATCATTACTGCTGTCTGCGTCATAATCAATAAGATACGTTTTTTTCTCTCCAGCCTCATTTTTTCCATATATGAATGCATAAATCCTTTGAATCGTTCCGTTTTCATCAAATGACACCTGATATTTATTTGCAATATAGAGTTCTTCCGGCAGTTGCAATGCTTCATCCAAATCCATCAGAATCCCTTCTACACCATCCTCAAAAAGATTATTATGCTCCAGTTCTACTTCTTTTTTACGCATCCACTCATCAAGTTTCCAAGACAGTGCCCCGTGATACGGAACTGCAGAATAAACGATACGTCCAACAAAGAATAAAGTTGCTGCTATAAGGAGTATCATTTCCGTATAGAAAAGTTTCTTATTTCCATTATCTCCTGAATTAACTTCTTGATTATGCCTTTTCGAAATCAGCCAGAGAACCACTGTGCCAACCAATCCTATTATACCTAACGCCAACATCGGTATATGCCTTCTCAAGCCACCATATTGACATAGATGCCAGAATTGATACAACATAAATATATATAGTATTAAACTTACTTTTCCCGTGATTTTATAAATATATTTCATGTAAGTCTCCTTTCTTCATATCTGTAAAAATACCATAAAACACCAGTATTATCAAATCATTCTTTAATACGGTATTGGTAATCTGGTATATGCATAATTCCGTCATTTAGGATTTCATTCCCCAAATACTGAAAACTGCCATCCTCTGCAAACCTTACCGTAAGTTCATGGGTTATGACTGCATCATCGCAAATGACCATGTCACAAACCGCCTCAACTGTTAATGTGACTGTTCCATCTTGATTTTCTTTGATGTCGACAACCTCCGGCAGAGATGTCCCAAAGAAGGTAGGCGCATAATTAAAGCATCCAAGTCGCACCCAATAATAGGTCTGGTTTTCCTCATCAAATACTGCGTAATCCCGTATCTGCTCTGCTGTTATCGGAAGATATTCCATAATCAGACTTTCGAATTCTTCTTTTGGGATACCATTTGGATAATCTTCGGAATTAAATTTTTCTCCATATTTCATTCCATACAGATATTCAAACATCCCGTTATAATCCAACTCATTCAGATTTTCTATATTCCAGTTTGAACACAAAAGGTTATTTCCCTGATATCCAAGACCTCGAACACAACGTTCAGACATTTCACGCTGTTCCTCTGTCATAGGTTTTATTCTAATCAGGCAGCTTCCATCCACAATTTCACTGACTTCCGGTGGCTCCGGCACACACAACTCATAGCAGAACCATCCTTTTTCCGTGTATTTCCATTCCTTGAGTCTCGTATATGAAATGTACGAAATTCCCGGCTCGTTGTCAGCATTCCAGATTCCTCTTGTACTTACAACATACATATCCGTTCCATCAAAAATGAATTTCATTCTGCCCAGTCCACCATCGTTGTGGATTTCATAAATTACTACAGAACCGCTTTGCCCTTCCATACATTCTTTAAGAAAACTATCGACACTTTCATAATTCCCCATGTTAGAATACGTTACCATCGTAGCAATTGGATATCCTGCGTCCTTTACCTTCTTCTGCATTTCAAGAACCGTTTGATCATCCAAAACAACATTGGATGCTATCCCTTTATCTGCAGTTTCATAAATATCAAGATAATGTTCCATCAGCTTTTTACAGTCAGTCTCAGCTTCTTCCCTTTCCTGTTCATCTACTGGAAGGTCGTAGCCCTTTTCCCATTGTTCTGCAGCCTCTTCCTCGGCACTTTTTGTTTCCTCCGTGGAAGATACTTCTTCCGTATCTTCCACAAGAGATTCACCCACAACGCTATCTTCTTTTCCACAGGCACACAGGTCGCATCCAATCAGAAATGCCATAATCAGCAGAATGCTTTTTTTCTTTAATGCCATAATATCATCCTTTCTTTCTTGCTATCGGTGGCAGTTCCAACTCAATTTGTTCTATAGAATTGGAAAGGTATCTGAAAGTTCCGTCTTCAAATGGCAGAACCACAACCGTATTCCGAAAAGCGAGATCAGAATTATAATCCGGCCATACTCCATCTACGATAAGTGTAATCGTTCCATCCGCATTTTTTGTATAGTCAACCACCTCTCCAAAAGGTGGGTATGGGCTGGCATAAATCATCTCATATTCATAGCTGTTGCTGCCCTCAGCATACCCGCAATGCTCTTTCAACTGTTCTACCGATACCGGAAAATAAGTAGTCATTATCCTTTCATATTCCTCTGCCGGAATCTTCCAATCTTCAGTTTTCAGATTTTCGCCCGTAGAAATCCGATAAATATCTTCATACATACAAGGCATCAGAATGTCCTCTACATTGCTGCTGTCCCAATTTGTGACAAGCACATTGTAATTCACATAGCTTAGTCCTGATATGTATTTCTCCGTCAATTCCCGACAGTCTTCCGGAAGCGCTTCTATTCTCCAATACTGTCTCAAACTTGCATGTGCAATCACATATTCATATGCGTAGATAAAATATCCTTTTTCGGTCAGTTTAATCTCAGCCACATTACTTACCGAAGTTCCCTGTATCTCTGGTATACCGCCTTCCTTCCACCGAATTCCTATGTAATAGGTCTGCAGCTCACCTTTCCGATAAATGAAGGTAACTGCTCCAATCAGTCCATCTCTATATACTTCAAATACCGTAACCATCGAGTCCCGTCCATCCAAGTAATCTGCATAAAATGTTTCGATTACTTCATGGTTTTGCATGGCAGTATCTTCTTCAACACTTACCAAACCACTTCTGCCCAATTGTTCCACCACGGCTTTCCTCTGCTCGTGGGTAAATTCATTAATACCGGAAGAGTAGCTTGGTGCATCTGCAATTACAATATCCTTATAGATTTCTCTGACCGATTCTGCTGCTGACAAAACCGTACTCTGCAGCTGCTCCTTCTCCTCTTCCAAGATAAGACAATCACTGGCTTGCGGAATAAACCAATATGCTGAATCTATGGAAGTTTCCGTATCGTTTTCTTCCTCCGTTACCGTTTCACTGTCCTCGATTTCCACCAGAGGCTCCCATACTTCCTCTGCCACTTTCTTTTCTTCCGTATGCAGCAGTCCCCAACAGATCATTCCTGCTATTACCACAGTCAGCAATATCAAAATCGGAAAGCCACATCTCTTCAACAGCCATTTCATATCTTCCATTATTCGCCTCCGTACAATTCTTCCCATTCTTCTAACGTCAACCGTGGCGTATGCCAAGTTTCTCTGCAGTTGTCTTCAGATGGTATAATTCGGTTAGATACATATTGTACCTCTCCATCCTCTAACGGACGGACCACAACCTCGTGAGCATATACCTTGGAATCACCCGCATAAGGGAATACTACATTGGCTATAAGTGTAATTGTCCCATCATTGTTTTCTGTAAAACCTACTACCTCTGAATATGGATATTCGGGGTACTCTACTTCTTCAAAGCCTCTCGGCTTATATTCATAAGTTGAATCCTCTGAATCATAGATGGTTTTTGATTGTAGCATTTCACTATCAATGTTGAAATATTTCATAATAACACTTTCAAATTCCTCTTTTGGAATCTGATAAACTGCACTGACTGATAAGTTGTCATCAGCAACATAGGGAACATATTGACCATTCACTTTTGGATAGAGAATGTCATACATATCATAAAAATTCAAATCCCCGAAATCTTCCTCGCTCCAATCTACAATGAACATATTATTTTGTTCAAAGCCGATTGGTCGGAGATATTTCCGACTCAACTCCCGATATGTTTCATCCAATGGCAGTACTCGTAATGCGGTATGTTCCTCTGCCCCACTCAATGTAAGAACATATAATTCTTCTGAAAACCAGACACCGGAAAACATCAGGTAACCTTCTTCTGTATAATTCCAATACTCCGCCTGATAGTTTCCTGTTACCTCTCTTTTCATATTTCCGTTTTCATACTTGTAATAGCTTCTGACCACATCTACATTTCCATCTTTTGTGTGCAAATCGTATTTTACAAATCCGCCCAAATAACTGACTTCAAGAATCGTTATTTCTGCTTCTTCCTGTGCATCCACCTTTTCGCAAAATTCCAGTACCTGCTCTGCCTCAGTCATGTTAACTTGATTTCTGCTGTCAACAGCCGGATATCCATTTTCTCCAAGACGATTTACAATACTACGGATTGTTTCCAAATCCGCTAATTTATTTTCTTCTTCTGCTTTCTCATAAAGATTAATGCAGACACTTATAATTTCATCTGCATTCTCCTCTGATTCTTCTTGAATAGCCTGAATATCAATTACTGTTTCCGAAACTGTATCTTCTTCCGGGGGTGCATCGCTGCACCCCGAAACACTAAGCATCAGTACGAAACTAATTGCTGCCAAACCACTCTTCCAGAACCCGGTTGTCTTTCTTAACAACATATCCGCTTCCTCCTCTTCCTTTCACATCTTCTACCATGCTGATAATCAATATAGGACGTTCTACCGTATCTTCTGCTGTAAAAATTGCAAACCATCCTAATTCCGTACCCGAAGTATCCTCCTTCGATGCCTTGATTTCTGCCGTACCTGTTTTTCCTGCTAAAAGAATGTCATCCCGATGGGCTGCATATCCAGTTCCATTAGAATCATTCACAACCTTCTTTGTTCCTTCCAATACACGGCTTGCTGTCTCATTAGAAAAGGCACCCGGAATCCAATACTCAGCTGTTGCTTCATTCTGATATACCAAATAAGGCTTTATGACATTTCCCTCGTTACAGAAAGCAGAATAGATACAAGCCATATGTAACGGATTCACTAAAACCTGCCCTTGACCGTAACCGCTATCAGCTAACTGTATTTCTGTTTCAATTCCCTCTGAATTAGAATACTGCGACTCTGCCATCTTAATCTCAAATGGCAATTCCTCATTAAAACCAAGTCCAGTCAAAGAACTCTCCATCTCTTCTGATCCAATCTTTAATGCTGCCTTTGCGAAATAAATATTGTCGGAATATATCAGGGCATTCTCTAAAATGACTGGTTCATATGCATGGAGTGTTGTTACATAATAGGACCCCCACGATGCATCCTTTTGCCAGCTTAAGCCTACGTTCCCGTAATCTTCCATTGGATCGATTGCTCCTGATTCCAAGCCGACCGCAGCGGTAATTGGCTTAAATGTAGACCCCGGACACCATACTTGCCGGAAGCGATTATACATTGGCTTATTCTCATCCTCGTTAAGTGCAGTCCACTGCTCACTCGATAATTCCATAATAAAATCGTTATTGTCATAGGCTGGTGTGCTGACCAAAGCCAATACCTCTCCAGTATAAGGATTCATGGCTACCGAGCAGCTTTTATCTTCCTTAAACTGCTCATACAAGGAAACCTGTAAATCAGTATCTATCGTAAGCTGGATGTCCTGTCCATGCTGTACCAGGATGCAAGCAAGTTCCTCCTTCTCTTTGCCTTCCGAGTTTACAATATAAATCCTGCAACCGTTCTGGCCTTTGAGTTCACTTTCGAACAATCCCTCCATTCCACTTCTGCCGATTACACTATTGGCTGTATAGCCTTCTCCTGCATGTTCCTCTAAATCTTCCGCAGTAACACTTTGAACATATCCGACCAAATGTGCAGCTGCTTCCCCTAATGGGTATTCACGCACTTCAACATCAGATATCATCACTCCGGGAATCTCCAGCAACTTTTCATGCCTTTCATTCTCCTTTAGGACTTCTTCATCTGGACTGAAAGACATTAACTCAATTTCTTCCACTCTCGGAATCGTTTTTATAGGAACAAAAGAATCATCTTTTACCCACTGTGCTGACAATTTCTTCTCTATCACTTCCGGCGTGGTTTCCAGTAATTCTGCAATCTTAGCGATTGCTTCCTCCCTGTTCTCCAATTTTCCCGGAACGATTCCAACCGAAGATGCAGTTCCTTTTCCAGCAAGCACTCGTCCATTCCTATCCAGAATTTCTCCCCTGTTTGCCTGTGTAGTAGAAACTCTCACCTTATCAGTAGAAGCTAAATTTGGAAAGATCAGTGAATCATCCCAAACCAACTTGTATCCATCTTCGCCCTTTAGAAAAAGTGCTTCATTCTCTAAGCTGATAGTTCCTGCAACTGTATCGAAAGAAGCCTGGTATGTTACCGTCATTTGCTCCTCGTCATATGCAATAATCTGGACAGCCATATTCTGGACTTCTATACCTTCATAAATAGCTGAATTTCGAGTTACAAAATCCTCCTGACTGACATTTCCCGATGCCTCAATATGTAGCATCGCATACATTTCTTCATACTCCTGTTTTGGAATATGATCCATATACTCCACCAGAAGTTCTTCCGGTGTCCTCCAGGCATTTTCCTTTGTTGCCAACATTCCTGCCACGCATACTGCAGAAATTACCGCAGCTATTGCTATAACAGCAATCACAATCCATAGGAGCCTGCTTCTTGTTTTCTTTCGCTTGTTTCTGCTTTTTCCTTTCTTCATATTGACCTCCATTCATTTTGCTTTGCTGATATGGTCATATTCTATTTTCAATGCACACTATATCTCAAAAATATTACATTCGTAAGATTTTTGAGTAAAAAAATTTCTCTTTGATGAATATATCATACTATACATTCCTTCTCCCTTTTTATTACATGTGTAAGATTTCACAACAAAAAAATATCGTTCGAACTCCTGCTGCACTCGTGTAAATATTACATCAGTAAGATTTAGAAGTCAAGTTATCTTTATATAAAAAGGCTTCTGTCGGAAGGTATCATACATTTTCGCAAAAGTGATACCTTTTAGCAAAAGCCTATTATTCAGCAGAGTCTCAAAACACCCCACTGTTTCGATATTCAAATGTTTCATTCAAAAGACCGGAAAACACACATCCATTTTTCTTTCTTAATATCCCATAAACCGCAGAAAATCAAGGTTTCTTTGAAAGCAGACAAACGGTTTCAATATTTATGGTTCCAGAGAATTGATACCAATTGATTCTCTACGGCATCCAAGCACGCTAATCCCAGCATCTTATGGCTATACTGCTTTTTCTCGAATACTATCTGCTTTATAAGATTATTTGTAGCATCCAAAAGTATATTTGTAGCTAATGACCTCATTGTTCTCTTTTAACTCTGTAAACTCTACTGTCTGTATCAATTCTTCTGCCGAAACACCTGACAGATTTTCTCTTTCCGAGTCGTCATTTGCAAGTATTGTCATTGAACCATCCTGTACATTATGTACTTCCTTCAAAATTGCATCTAAAAATACATATGATACATTATTTCGGATACTGTCCTGAAAGGCGGTAAGTTCATAGATCATATTATCTCTGTCCTGTCCCTCTAAATGTGGGTTGATCTGATATTCAAATACCGCTTTTTGAGGTGTCCCATTAATACTGTCAACGGCTGTTGAAAATGTAGAAGGTATGATAATATATGCTCCATACAAATCTTTTTTCATTCCGTCTTTTGCTTCTTCTATAAACTTGTAGTCTGATAGCTTTCATCCGGGTATTCAATCAGTTTTGCAGCATAGTAAATCTGCTCTCCCTTCTTTTCGACGCCGGTATCCAGATTAATGACAGCAATCCTTTCCAGATTAGCATGGAAAGTCACTGAGCGAACAGGCGTTTCCTTTACCTTACCGACCATTCCTTTGACATACGGTCCTCCAATCATACCAACAGTAAGACACATAACTCCTGCAAGGATTTCAAATAACAGTCTCTTTGATTTTTTCTTTGCCGTGATGACCTCCTCCTTTAATTATTTTCAAAACTCTTTCACCACCTTTCGCTTATATGACAACGTGGTATTTATTTTTTTGCTTGGGATTCTGTTTAATAAAAATTAAACTTAATTGAAATTTTAATTGTATTGTATACTAACTCTTAGAATGTCCTATAATTTTCCATACTCCCAATACATCTACTATTTTATGATTTTTCATAAAAATTTCAACAAAAAATGCCTGCTTTCGACAAAACAGACATTTTGATGAATTTCGACAATTTTCGATCTAATAGCCGTTTGGATTCTTTTTCTGCCAGTTCCAGGAGTCACGGCACATTTCTAAAATTCCGTATTCTGCTTCCCAGCCAAGCTCTCTTTTTGCTTTGGATGCATCCGAATAGCAGGTTGCAATATCTCCGGCACGGCGAGGCTTGATCTCATATGGAATCTGAATTCCGGTTGCTTTTTCAAAATTCTTTACCACATCTAAGACACTGTATCCCACTCCGGTTCCCAAATTGTAAATACTGAGTCCGGAATGATCTTCTAGCTTTTTCAAGGCTTTTACATGACCCTTTGCTAAATCCATAACATGGATAAAATCACGCACTCCGGTTCCATCCGGCGTATCATAGTCATTGCCAAATACACCCAGGGATTTCAGCTTTCCTACTGCTACCTGTGTGATATAAGGCATCAGATTGTTCGGAATCCCATTTGGATTTTCTCCGATCAAGCCACTCTCGTGTGCGCCAATCGGATTAAAGTATCGAAGTAGTACAATATTCCAATCCGGATCTGCTTTTTGAATATCGGTCAAAACCTGCTCTAACATGGATTTTGTCCAGCCGTATGGATTCGTGCACTGACCCTTTGGACATTCTTCGGTGATCGGGATCTGTGCCGGATCTCCATAAACAGTCGCAGAAGATGAAAAAATCAGATTTTTCGCACCATATTTTTTCAATACATCCACTAAGATCAAGGTTCCGGTCAGGTTATTGTGATAATATTCCCATGGTTTTTCGACCGATTCACCAACTGCTTTCAAACCGGCAAAATGAATACAGGAGGCAATGTCCTCTTTTTCAAAAACGCCCTCTAAGAACTCTCTGTCTAAAATATCGCCTTTATAAAAAGTAACCTCTTTTCCGGTAATCTCTTTGACACGCTCTAAAGACTTCTCACAGGAGTTGCTCAGGTTGTCAACGACAACTACATCATATCCGTTTTCTAAAAGTTCTACACAGGTGTGGCTTCCGATAAATCCGGCACCTCCGGTCACTAAAATACTCATACCGTTTTCTCCTTAAAAAAGGACAACTTCTGTATTTCACATGAAGTTGTCCTAAATTTCATTAAGCTACTTTACTTTTTGCTAATTCTGCTAATGTTGCAAATCCTTCTGCATCATTGACTGCCATCTCTGCTAACATCTTACGGTTCATCTCAACACCTGCTAATTTTAAACCGTGCATGAACTGGCTGTAAGAGATTCCGTTCATACGAGCTGCTGCATTGATACGTGCGATCCATAACTGTCTGAACTGACGTTTTCTCTCTTTTCTACCTGCATAAGAACTTGTTAATGCTCTCATTACAGACTGTTTTGCAACACGATACTGTTTGGAACGGGCTCCTCTGTATCCTTTTGCTAATTTTAATGTTCTATTATGTTTTTTCTTTGCGTTCATTCCGCCTTTAACTCTTGCCATGATCTTTTCCTCCTAATCTGATTCTTATAAATATGGTAAAATCTTCTTCATATTCTTAACGTTTGTAGAATCTACTAACGGCTGCTTTCTCAGATTTCTCTTGGTCTTTGCAGACTTCTTGGTTAAGATATGTCTTCTGTATGCTTTATTTCTCTTTAAGTTTCCGCTTCCTGTCTTTTTAAAACGTTTTGCTGCTGCTCTGTTTGTCTTCATTTTTGGCATGATATATTCCTCCTAGTTGTATTATTTTTTCTCTGCCAACACCATAGAAACGCTTCTGCCCTCTACCTTTGGTGCTTTTTCCACTACTGCCACATCTTCTAACTCTTTTGCGATGTCATCTAAGATGTGCTTGCTGCTATTCATATGCGCCATTTCTCTTCCCCTGAAACGCAGGGTAACCTTTACTTTATTGCCTTTTGCAAGAAACTTGCGCGCAGAATTCATTTTCGTGTTCAAATCGTTTGCTTCAATATTTGGAGACAGACGAATCTCTTTGACCTCAACGGTTTTCTGCTTTTTCTTTGCTTCTTTTTCTTTTCTCGCCAGTTCGTATCTGTATTTTCCGTAGTCAATAATTTTACAAACCGGTGGTTTTGCCTTCGGTGCAATCTTCACCAAATCCAACTCTGCCTCTTCGGCACGTTTCAAAGCTTCTCTGGATGACACGATGCCAAGCTGTTCGCCGTCCGGGCCAATCAGACGTACTTCCTTATCTTTGATTTGTTCATTGATCATTAACTCGCTAATGGTCTTATACCTCCAAATTATTATTTGATTTTTGCTCGAAAAAAAGTGGATAGGCAGACTATCCACAATCATTACTCAAATAAACATTGTCATCTGAAATATGAACACTTAGTCGCTCATTTGCGCTAAGGTGAGAGTGGATACTCTACTTTGTTTTCTAACAACTTCATTACTATATCACAGACCTTCTGTGATGTCAATTGTTTTATACTACATTTTTGCCAAAAGATTTTGAATACCATGCTAATCCATCATCTTCCGCTTATTCTTTACAAAGCTCAATTCTGAGTGTTTTTCTCACTGACCGCTTTGACTAAGACTTTCATTCTCTCTTCGATTTTTTTCAGGGTATCTGTATTTTCCTCTTCGGCATTCATGGTCTCACCTGCATGGGCAGACACTTCCTCTGAAACGGCGGAAATGGTCTGAATGGACTCCATGATCACACGGTTTGCCTCTTTTAACTCCTCTACACTGTGTGTCAGATTTTCCACCTGGCTTTGTATTGCAAGGGTATTATGCTGGATGGACTGAAAACTTCCCGCGGTATTCTCTACGGACTGTTTTTCCTCATTGATACCGGAAATCATCTGGTAAATAACCTCTACCACTTCCGTAATGGCAGTCGATACATTTTCGATCAGCTCCGTAATATGTACCGTTGCTTCATTGGTCTGGGATGCCATGCCGGAAATCTCCGTTGCCACTACCGCAAATCCTTTTCCTGCCTCCCCGGCTCTTGCCGCCTCAATACTTGCATTCAGTGCAAGCAGGCTTGTCTGGGAAGCAATGCTTTTGATCAGTTCGACGATCGTATTCATCTGCTCCATGTATTTATCCAGTGTCTGGAGTTTTTCCGCAACATCTGCACCATTTTTTACTGATACTTCTACTTTTTGTACCAGTACCTCCATGTCCTGATTTCCGTCTTTTAAAACGGACAAAGTCTGCTGCATACTGTCTACGATCTGCTCGTTCGCATCATTGACAACATCTACTTTCTTTTGGATCTCTTCTGTCTGTAAAAGCTGATCCTGTACGGCTAATGCTGTGTCGTTCGCTCCCACGGAAACGCCCTGCATTGCTTCTTTGGTGACGCCGGATGCACGCTCTAATTTTTCTAAATCTATGTAAGTTGCCTCAATTCCTGTCTTTAAGGTCTCGGAGAGTTCCTCCATATTCTTTAAAACTGCCTCCGTCTGGCTTTGCACTTTTTTGATCCGTCCTACCTTGTGCTCTGCATTGCTCTGTGCAGTTCTTGCTGCCATAATCGAATAGATTCCCACTAAGATCATGATCACGACCTGGATAATCGCAGAATCACTGCCGGCATAACCGAATCTTCCGGTCTTTGCTCCGATAATTCCCACTAGCAGGCTTTCAATTACGGTTCCTGTATTGATCATAATGGAATACCGCACATCATTATATACGGAGACGATCAGGATCATAGGTATTACAAATGCAAATACCAGATTATTTTTTGCCGTAAACAATGCAACACTATAAAAAATCGCAAAACCGATGGCAACAAAATGCTTGATCATCGGTGTGTTATGGTCTTTTTTCCAGTACGCCAGTTCCAGTCCCGCCGGAACCAGTCCCAATATGGAAAGTCCAAGCACATACAGCCATGTCTGCAATCCGGTCGCTGCCTGCAATACGCAAAACGTCAACATTACCACGGTATCAATGATATATGCCCTCATTGCTGTCAGATTATTTCGTTCTACATCTGTAATTACTTTTTCTTCCATAATACTACCTCACTCAACGAATTTTTCCGTATGTTTCTCTTTTGGAATGAATCATCAAATATCGGCTTTATTGTACTATATAGAGCCCTTTTTCGCAAGGTGGTTTAGACTCTTATCTTTCTACTTGACCCAATGGAAATTGTTTGAGAAAATGAAGAAAATATCTATCCAGAAAAGAGGTTTTTCCATGATCGATCTACATGTACATTCTACAGAATCCGATGGCACGGACACACCGTGCGAACTTGTCACACTTGCAAAGCAGGTGGGGCTTCATGCCTTTGCCCTGACTGACCATGATACGATTAGCGGTTTAAAATACGCCCGCCCGGCTGCAAAAGAAGCCGGCATTGAACTGATCCCGGGGATTGAGCTGTCTACCGACTACGAAGGAAAAGAAGTGCATATTTTAGGATATTATATTGATGAAAACAATCCTGATTTTTTAAAGCATTTAGATACCTTTGTCAACAGCCGTGATCTTCGAAACGAAAAAATGACGGTCCTTTTGCAAAAAGAAGGTTTTGCGATCACGATGAAAGATTTATATCGTGAAAATCCGGAGAGTGTGATCACCCGTGCCCATTTTGCAAAATATTTAGTGGAACACGGTATGGTCAAAGACCGTGAAACCGTATTTGCAAAGTATCTCGGAGACGGATGCCGCTGCTATGTGCCACGCGAAAAAATTGATCCGTTTGAGGCGATCCGGTTGATCCGGCTTGCCGGCGGCGTTGCATTTTTTGCACATCCGGTACTCTGTCATATGAATTTTGACCGTTTAAAAGCTTTTATCTTAGAACTTAAGGAACATGGCTTAACCGGCATTGAAGCGATCTATTCTGCGAACTCTCCCGGAGATGAACGGAATTTTTGTCAGATTGCCAAAGAATATGATCTATTGATCAGCGGTGGTTCTGATTATCACGGAGCAAATAAACCCTACCTGCATTTAGGCACAGGAAAAGGCGGCCTTTTGATCCTGGATGAGATTCTCATTCCGATCAAAAAAGCCGCCGGGGTGCTTTGAGGTGACATCTGATATTCTTACTATCCGTGATCTGTTATGATTCGGATAGTAAGAATTTTTCAATTACTTCTGCGATTCCAGCCTCATTATTCGTGCGTTGCGTCACATAGTCTGCACACGCTTTCACTTCCTCTTTTGCATTTTTCATTGCAACTCCGATGTGTGCCTCCTGCAGCATCGGGATATCGTTCCTTTCATCACCGGCTGCGACGGTGTTTTTGAGCGGAACATCTAAGTATTCACATATGAAATCCACACCGGCTGCTTTTGTTGCTCCCGGTGGGCAGTATTCTAAATAGGTATCCATGGAAAAAAGACTGATGCATTTTCCTTTCTGCCACTCCATATTATCCCTCTGGAACTGTTCTAACTTCGACTTGTCGGTCAAATGGATCAGCATTGCCTTTTGCGGTTCTTCATCTAACACTTCAAATACATCCTCTACCACCTGATAAGAAAGCTTTGTATGATTGCGGTATGCTTCTAACTCCGGGGAATCCTGCGTTGTAATGATCTGATTTCCTTTGTAGGTCTGGATGTAAAGCCCTGCTTTTTTTGCACGTTCAAACAGTTCTTTGACATAGGAAAGAGGAAGAGATTCTTTTTTTAAGACCTTTTCATTCCCACAATCATAGACAATCGCTCCATTATAGGCAATCAGATAACATCCCTGCATCATCAGTCCTAAATCCTTTGCCACTGCTTTTGCACTGTCTAACGGTCTGCCGGTTGCCACAACCACATAGTGGCCAAGATCTAACGCTTTTTGGATCGCGGTCATATTTTCTTTTGGAATCTCCTTTTGGTCATTGAGCAGTGTCCCGTCAATGTCTGCAAATAAAATCTTTGTTTCCATTCCCTGTTCCTCCTACTGTCTGTCATCCTCTGCCTGTTCCGCCGGAATAAAGACACGTTCTCTGTGTTCTTCTTTTTCTTCCACGAAGCTGTTTTTTGCTTCCTCACAGAACTGCTCCTGTGAATTGACTAACACTTTTCCACGTTTATCGACTTTCACATACTGACCGTCTGCATTCAGAATATGTGCCTTGACATTATCTGCAAGCTCTACCTCTAAAATGTGCATCACCTGTTTTTTCAACTGTTCATCCTCTACCGGAAACAGGATTTCTACACGGCGATCTAAGTTTCTTGGCATCCAGTCTGCACTTCCCATGTAGACATCTTCAAGACCGTCATTATAAAAATAAAAGATCCTGCTATGCTCTAAGAAGTTTCCGACAATGGAACGCACATGGATATTCTCGCTGATCCCCGGAATTCCCGTTTTCAGACAACAGATACCGCGGACTACTAAATCGATCTTGACCCCTACTGCCGATGCTTCATAAAGTGCCGCAATGATCCCCTGATCACAAAGAGAATTCATTTTTGCTACGATCCTTGCTTCCCTTCCAGCCCTTGCATTCCTTGTCTCACGCTGGATCAGGCTTAAGAACTTTTTGCGGAGCCAGATCGGTGCAATGACTAATTTATTCCATGTAGACGGTTCGGAATAGCCGGAGAGCATATTAAAGACTGCCGTAGCATCCTCGCCGATCGCCTCTGAGCAGGTAAACATTCCACAGTCGGTATAGAGTTTTGCCGTGGAATCATTGTAATTTCCGGTTCCCAAATGCACATATCTGCGGATGCCGTCTTCTTCTTTCCGTACCACCAGTGCGATCTTACTGTGTGTTTTCAAGCCGACTAAACCATAGATAACATGACATCCGGCTTTCTCTAATTTTTTCGCCCAGACAATGTTATTCTCTTCATCAAAACGTGCCTTTAACTCTACTAAAACAGATACCTGTTTTCCGTTTTCTGCAGCTAGTGCCAAGGATGCAATGATCGGCGAATTACCGCTGACACGGTACAGGGTCTGTTTGATGGCAAGTACATCCGGGTCCACTGCCGCCTGACGGATAAAATCCACGACCGGATCAAAGGTCTGGTATGGATGATGTAACAGAATATCTTCTTTTCGGATCGCCTCAAAGATGTCGCAGCCTGCCGGGATTTTTGGCACCTTCTGCGGTTTGTACGGTGCATAACGCAGATCATCACAACCCTCAATACCGTAGACTTTCATTAAAAAGGTCAGGTCCAGAGGTCCGTTAATTTTATAGATATCGTCCTTTGGGATCTGTAACTCTTCCTTTAAAAAATGAAGCAGTTTTTTGTCGATCTTATCCTCGACCTCTAATCGGATGATCTCGCCCCACTGACGTTTTTTCAACTGCTTTTGGATTTCCTGTAATAAATCCTCTGCTTCGTCCTCATCAATGGTAAGGTCTGCATTTCTCATGATACGGTATGGATAAGCACAAATTACATCGTAATTTAAGAAAAGCCGTTCCATATTTTTTTCAATGATCTGCTCTAACAGGATAAAACTGTGATTCTCTCCATCCGGGATCGGTATGATACGCGGTAGTACTCCCGGCACCTGTACCGTAGCAAATTCATAGTTCTCTTCTTTCTTTTTCTCACCTTTTTTTAATAAAAATGCGGCAATGTTCAAGGTCTTATTACGGATCAGCGGAAACGGACGGGAAGCATCCACCGCCATCGGCGTAAGCACCGGATAAACCGTTTCCTCAAAATATTTATCCACAAATTCCTGCTGCTCTGCGGTCAGTTCTTCAAAAGCATCAATGATACGGATGCCCTTCGCCTCTAACTGTGGCACTAAGGAGCGGTTATAGGTGGAATACTGCAGCTCCACCAGTTCTCTGGTTGCCACATTGATCTTTTCTAACTGCTCTGTTGCCGTCATTCCCGCAATATCTGCTTTTTTGTAATCCGCATGTACCATATCTCTTAAAGAAGCGACTCTTACCATAAAAAATTCATCGAGATTTGAGGAAGTGATACTGACAAATTTTAAACGCTCTAAAAGAGGAATGGATTTATCCCGTGCTTCATTTAATACTCTGCCGTTGAATTTGAGCCAGCTTAATTCCCTGTTTTCATAATATTCCGGGCTTAAAAAAACATTTTTTTCTTCCATTGTTTCCTCCTTATAACTTTCTCTTTTCCCGAAGAACCGGTTTGATCCCAAAGATTGCTTCAAAGCTGTCTGATTTATTTGCCAACAGCCCTTTTTCTAAAATAATGTCATCTTTCGTCTCTACCGTAATCAGAAGTTCTTTATTTTTTAATACGACCTTAATCGTACTGAATTTCTGTTTATGGCTGCGGTCTAATGCATTAGACACCCGAAGGATGGCAGCTAACTTCGCTGCTGTCATATAGCTTTGTACATCCATTTTATCGGCTACCCGTTCATAGGGGTCTAACGGTCTGGTGTTGTAGCGCACGGTACTTGCCACGATCTCACGTTCTAAATGGGACAGTCCGATGATCTCTGATGCCATGATGATGTCATAGGCACAGTCCGGTCCGTTGGCAAGACTGACAAATTTTCCACAATCATGCAGGATGGCTGCGACCTGAAGCAGCAATAGTTCTCTGCTTCCCATACCATGTACTTTCTGAATTGCATGAAAAATCATGGTTGACATTTTTGTCAGTGCATCAATATGCGGCGAATAGCTGTGGTAACGTTTCGACAGGTTGGTCGCCGCACTTAATACGTCGTTATCAAAATCATGTACGGATTTTAATAATTTATTCTCACTTGCATACTGATATGCCATACCGTCACTGATATTATTTCCCGGAACCCAGACTTCGCCGGTTCCAAGCTCCTGTGCAATGCAGCGGTACATCACAATGGATGGCAACAACAGCGGGTCTACCGTAGACAACTTCAACTGCTCTGCCACATCTTCCGGAGTCTGTCTGCCTAACTCCTTTAAATGTTCTGCAAAGACTTCTGTTTTTGCCGTTTTGATCTCACCGTTTCCCTGAATACTCTCCATCAGTTCTAAGCTGTAATCACCTAAAAAGATCAGATAACGCAGTTCTCTTTTTTTCAGATACATCGCCTTAAATACTTCAATCTCTTTGTTGATCAGCTCCTCCATCTGCTTTTCAAAACGGGCAACCGTATTTTCGATCCCTGCAAGCTGTTCCCTCAAACGCATGGTTCCAAGAACAAGGTGCTGCGTCGTTACCACACCGCCCTCGGAAAAGAGTGTGATCTGGATGCTTTCGCCGCCGACATCGACAACTGCCGCTCCCTCTTTTGTCATAGCATCAAATTCTTCTCTGGCCGCAACTGACTGATATCCGATAAACCTCCGCTCAGAGTTGCTTAAAATCTGTAAAGTCAGTCCTGTCCTGATCCGGATCTGCTCTAAGACAAACAGAACATTTCCTGCATCCTTTAAAAAGGCTCCTGCATAGACACGGTAAGCATCTACCCTGTAAGACTTCATGATCTCTTCATATTCTGAAAGGATCTCACAGAGTTCTTCCATGACTTCTGTTTCCACTTTTTTATGTTTATAAATATTTCTGCCGATCCCGATCCTGCTTCTGATCAGATCAATCTCTCTTATCTTGCGTTTTGCTGAGATTTCCGTGATCTTTAAGCTGACCTCATAAGAACCGACATAGATTGCTGCAAATGTTGTAATCCTCATGTATTTCTCCTCTCAGGTACTATTTCATCGTTCCAAGCAGATGGTCAATGAACTGCTGGGCAGTCCTTCCTGACAGCCCGCCGTTGCTTAACTCCCACTTATTGGCTTCTAAAAGGAGTTCCTCCTGCGGCATGCTGATTCCATGCTTCTCTGCTAGAACTTTCACAATCTCCTGAAATTCTTTTTTGTTTGGTGCGCCAAAATAGATCGATACGCCAAAACGGTATACTAAGGAAAGTTTTTCCTGTACCGTATCGGAAGTATGCATATCTTCTCTGACTTCTTCTTTGTCGCTGAAATTCTCGCGGATCAGATGTCTGCGGTTTGAAGTTGCATAGATCAAAACATTCTGTGGTTTTTTCTCTAAGCCGCCTTCAATGACTGCCTTTAAATACTTATATTCAATCTCAAATTCTTCAAAAGACAGATCATCCATATAGATAATAAATTTGTAATTACGATTTTTGATCTGCGCGATCACACTCTGTAAGTCTCCGAACTGGTGCTTATAAATTTCGATCATACGAAGACCTTTATCATAATACTGATTGATGATCGCCTTAATGCTGGAACTCTTTCCGGTACCTGCATCTCCGAATAAAAGACAGTTATTTGCCGCCCTGCCCTCTACAAAAGCCTCTGTATTCTCTACGAGCTTTTTCTTTGCAAGCTCGTAACCGACAAGATCATCTAAATGAACATGGGCAATATTGGTAATTGGTACGATTTCTGCACCGTTTTCATGATGCTCGACACGAAATGCTTTGTGCAGTCCGAGTTTTCCCACTCCAAAATCCCGGTAAAACTCTGTCACACAGTCCTTAAATTCCGATACACTCTGTGTCTGCTCTATTTTCACGCTCAGCTCACAGATACGGTCACGGATTCTGCTGTTAAATACCTTGCCATTTCCCTCAAATCGCTCATAGTGCAAAAGTACCGGAATGCAGTCTACTCCGAGTTTGCGCCCTAAGTCCTCTAAATCAAACTCAAAGAAATAACGGAAAACCTCAAAATCATGCAGGGCAATCTCATTGATGCTGCCTTCAATATTTCCGCGTATCTCACAGGCTCTGCTGTATGCGTTTTCATTACTGATTAACAGATATGTAAGATAATTGTGCCACAGATTCCCCTGAAAACCGTGGCTGGCAGATACCTCCATCAACTGATGAAAACACTCATAGAACTTCTGCCGTTCCTCTTTTGCATCCATTCCACCACGTCTGCTCCGCTCAATGATCGATGCCATCGGATAAAAAATTTCTTCATCTGTTCCGCTAAAATCTTTGTATAATATCAATTCGCCTGCACTTTTCATTTCATTACGCCTCTTCTCACTTAATAATTACCCAGTATTTTTAACTTGCTTGTCTCTTCTGACAAACCGTTTAATGCATTCTGTACTGCTCCGTCATTCAGATTCCCTTCGATATCTATAAAAAACCGGTATTCCCAGTTCTTTCCCTGAATCGGTCTCGATTCAATCTTTGTCATATTGATCCCATTAAAGATAAAATGTGAGATCATCTGATAAAGAGAACCGCTCTGATGCGGGATCTCAAAGCAGATGCTGACCTTCTTCGCATCTTTTTCAAAGACATGCTTTCCGGTCACGATGATAAATCTTGTATAATTATCTGCATTATTCGAAAGATTTTCTTTTAAGATCTTAAGCCCGTATAATTCGGCAGTCAGTTTGCTTGCAATTGCCGCCTGATTCTTCTTTCCATCCTCTTTGACTTTTTTTGCAGAAACAGCTGTATTCTTTAAGCTGATCTTTTCCCAGTCACGGTGTTCTTCTAATATCTTACTGCACTGCATCAACGCCTGTGGATGGGAATAGACCTGATCGATATCTGAAAGTTCTGCCTCCGGCAGTCCTAACAGCACATGTTCGATTTTTATGATCTGCTCACCGACAATGCAGTGGTCATATTCGACTAACAGATCGTAGTTCTCACGAACACTTCCCGCTGAGGAATTCTCGATCGGAAGTACCGCATAATCCGCTTCTCCGTTTTTAATAGCTTCCATCGCATCCCGCCACGTTTCCACATGAAAACTGTCTGTGTCACTGCCAAAGAATTCTTTCATGGCTGCTTCGCTGTACGCTCCTTCCACACCCTGAAAAACCACTCTTGCCTTGGTAAAATCCAGCTTGTCCTCACAGATGAAATCCGGCTTTTTTGTCAATCCCTGTTCGGTCAAAATCTGATACTGACGTTTCCGGCTCATCGACATGATATGCTCAAACAGTTCCCTGACACTTCGCTTATTAAATGTATTTGATGCAAGGCTCTCTGCTTTTTCTAATTTTGCCTGCTCCCGCTCTTTATCAAAAATCTTCTTTCCGGTCGAAATCTTATATTCCGCCACCTGTGCAGTACACTCCATGCGCTTTTCATAGAGTTCGATCATCTGACCGTCAATGCGGTCTATTTCCTCTCGTATTTCCAGTAAATCTTTCATTTTTTCCACCCTGTCATATTTTTTTCTATCATACCTTATCCCGCTTTTGATATCAAGATTTCCTTGCGAAAAAGCGTCGTATGAACTATAATTTTTACATGAATTTTAAATATATTTTAGAAGGAGCATACATACCATGAGTAAAAAGATGAAATGGATTCTTCCGATTGCAGCCGTACTGCTTATCATTGCCATCTGGCTCATACATTTTTTCCATACAAAAACCCGTTTTAATGACACCTATGTCAACGGAAACACTGCCGGAAACCTTTACAACGGCGGCATGTTCTGCGAATATGACGGTACCGTCTATTTTGCAAATCCCGATGACAATTACCGCCTTTACTCCATGTCTTTGAATGGAGATGATGTCAAAAAATTAAGCAACGACACCGCAACCTTTATCAATGCAGATGAGCACTACATTTACTATGCCAGAAACAATAAGGCAGAGAACAGTGATTTTTCCTTTTTACGCTGGAATAATAACAGCCTTTGCCGTATCAACCGCAAAAACGGAAAAGGACGTGTGATCTTAGACCCGGAGCCTTCCATGTACGCCTCCCTTTTGGGCAATTATATGTACTATCTGCACTATGACAAGAACACCGCAACTACCATGTACCGTGTAAAGATTGATGGAAAAGAAAAAGAACAGGTTAAGGATCAGCCTTATTATACCTGCTCTGCCAATGGCAATTATTTATATTACAACGGATTAGAAAACGACCGCCACATCTACTCCATGAATGCGGAAACCAAAAGTTCTAACCGGATTTTTGACGGAGACTGCTGGATGCCGATCGTCGATGGTGATACGGCTTACTATATGGATTGTTCGAACAATTACTGCTTAACAAAAGTAAATCTGAACACCAAAGAGACAACCGTCTTAACAAATGAGCGTGTGGACTGTTTCAATGTCTATGGCAGTACGATCTACTATTGCAGAAATCAGAATCCTGCCCTTTGCCGTATGCAGACAGACGGTTCAAATTCTGAAGTGATTTCTGAGGGTATTTATACGGATATCAATATTACCTCACAGTTTGTCTACTTCCGCAGACTGAATGAAAACGATACGGTCTTCTATACTCCGACAACCGGTGCTGCCAATATCAACACTTTCCATGCCGGAGTAAAAGACTAATGCGAAACCTTAACGGTGCTCCTTTATGATCTGATCTAACAGAGTAAAATACTCTTCAAACGTCTTTTTACAGCATAGCGGATTGTCTATGACAATTCCTTCGCTTCTTAAACCGATCAGGGAAAATGCCATTGCCATCCGGTGGTCCTCATAGGTACTGACCAATGATGGCTGTGGTATTCCCGGATAAATGACTAAAAAATCTTCTCCTTCTTCTACCCGGATCCCCATTTTTGTTAATTCTTTGGCAATCGCAGATAACCGGTCCGATTCCTGTAAACGGATATGTCCGATATTTTGGATGGTCGTTGGCGAATCCGCAAATGGAGCTAATGCTGCAAGCGTCATCGTCTGGTCTGAAAAATCATTCATATCTACGGTAATTCCCGGATAATGTCCGTCATTCGTTCCTGTCACTTCAATCCCTGCTTCGGTATCTGTGACATGACAGCCTAATTTTTCTAACACTTCTAAAAATCGCAGATCTCCCTGCATTGAATCCTTATGAACACTCTTTACGACGGTCCTGCCTCCGGTCAATGCCGCCATCGCATAAAAATAGCATGCCGCAGAGACATCCGGCTCGATCTCATAAACTTCTCTTTGATATTGCTGTCCCTTTTTTATATGATAGGAATCTCCATTAAAGTTACATTCCACACCGAACTGCTCCATCATCTTTTTTGTGATCCTGATATAAGAACCGTCTTTTTTCTCACTCGTAATGTGGATTGTAAAATCCTCGCCTAAAACAGGTGCCATCATCAGCAATGCACTTAAAAACTGGGTACTGCGGCTGATATCTAACGATGTTTCCTTAAAACCGCCGCGTTTTCCACGCACACGCACCGGAAGAAAGCCTTCTTTTTCTAAATAGGTAAACTCTGCCCCTAACTGCTCTAATGCCTCAAAGAGCGGACGCATAGGCCTGCGCTTCATCTGCTCCGATGCCTGTATGGTATAGACTCCTTCGGAAAGTGCCAGCATCGCCGTTAGAAAACGAGCTGCCGTTCCGGCACTTCCCACATAGATTTCTGCTTCTTTCTTTGGGATCACGCCTCCACAGCCGCCTACGATAACCTCTTTTTCTTCTTCCCGGATCTCTACTAAAAAACCAAGAGATTCTAAGCTGCTTAAAAAACATCTCGAATCCTCTGAAAAAAGGACTCCCTTTAAATGTACCTCTCCGGTTCCAAGAGCTGCTAAAAAAAGCGCACGATTGGTAATACTTTTAGAACCCGGTACTGCAATTTCTAAATTTATAGGATGATTTAATTTTTTTACTTTATATGTATCCATAGAACAACCTCGCATTTTATTTAATCTTGTTTTAAAAATCAAACAAGGACAACTGATTCGTCTCCGGAAGTCCTCCTAAGAGTCCTAAATCACTCATCAGATCTATCACAGTCTTAGATACTTTCGTTCTCTGTCTGAAATCATCTTTTGACAAGAATGCCCCCTGCTTGGCAGCATCTTCAATTGCTTCTGCCGCCTTATCCCCTAATCCTTCTATCGTATTGAGTGCCGGCATCAGCTTACCATCTATAATCTGAAAATATCTTGCCTTTGCGGTATAGACATCTAACGGTAAGAAAGTAAAGCCTCTGGCATACATTTCCTGTACAATACGCATATCCTTTACGGTATCCTGCTCTTTTTTTGTCAGAGTATCTTTTCGTTTTTCATAATCCTTGATAAAGTAATTCAGTTTTTCTTTTCCCTGACACATCAGCTCATAGTTGAATGCCGTAGCACGAATACTGAAATATGCTGCATAATATGCAAGCGGATAGTATACCTTACAATAAGCAATTCTCCATGCCATCATAACATATGCCGCCGCATGGGCTTTCGGGAACATGTACTTAATCTTCTGACACGACCAGATATACCAGTCCGGCACATCATGTGCCTTCATCTCCTCGATCCACTCATCCTTTAAGCCTTTTCCCTTTCGGACAGACTCCATAATGGTAAAGGACAGCTCACTTTCCAAACCCATACCAATCAAATAAATCATGATATCATCACGCGTACAGATTGCCGTGGAAATCGTCGCTTTTCCCTCTTCAATTAAGGTCTGCGCATTTCCTAACCACACGTCTGTTCCATGGGACAGACCCGAAATACGAATCAAATCGGAAAAGCTCTGCGGTTTTGTATCAATTAACATCTGGATAACGAAATCTGTTCCAAACTCCGGAATTCCAAGAGAGCCTAACGGACATCCGCCTAAATCTTCCGGCTCTACTCCTAATGCACTGGTATTTAAAAACAGGGACATGACCGTTGGTTCGTCAAGAGGGATCTGTTGTGCATCAATTCCGGTTAAATCCTCTAACATACGAATCATGGTCGGATCATCGTGTCCGAGTATATCTAATTTTAATAAGTTGTGATCGATCGAGTGGTAATCAAAGTGTGTCGTAATGATATCTGTTTCCATATCGTTCGCCGGATGCTGTACCGGTGTGAAGGAATAGATTTCTTCTCCTACCGGAAGTACGATGATTCCACCCGGATGCTGTCCGGTTGTCCTGCGGATTCCGACACAGCCTTGTACAATCCGGTCGATTTCACAGTTTCTCTTTGCAATTCCACGCTCTTCATAATAATTCTTTGCATAACCGAATGCGGTCTTATCTGCTAAGGTTCCGATCGTTCCGGCACGGAATGTCTGTCCCTCACCGAAAATAACCTCCGTATAGCGGTGTGCCTTTCCCTGATAGTCACCGGAAAAGTTCAGATCGATATCCGGCTCTTTATTTCCCTTAAATCCCAAGAAGGTTTCAAACGGAATATCAAATCCGTCTTTCGTCAGCGGCTCGCCGCAGACCGGACAGTTCTTATCCGGCATATCACAACCGGAACGTCCCGCATAGGCTAATACCTCTTTTGAATCAAAATCACTGTAGTGGCATTTTTTACAATAATAATGTGGTCTTAACGGATTGACCTCGGTAATACCCGACATGGTTGCCGCAAATGAAGAACCTACGGAACCACGGGAACCTACCAGATAGCCGTCTTCATTTGATTTCCACACCAGCTTCTGTGCAATGATATACATTACGGCATAGCCGTTTGATATAATGGAATTTAATTCTCTTTCTAAGCGTTCCTGTACGATCGGTGGCAATTCTTCCCCGTACATCTCATGTGCCTTGTTATAACAGATATCACGCAGCATCTGGTCTGAATTCTCGATCACCGGCGGACATTTATCAGGACGCACCGGCTCAATGCGTTCACACATCGCCGCAATCTTATTTGGATTTGTAATGACTACCTCTCTGGCTTTTTCACTACCAAGATACTCAAATTCTGCTAACATTTCTTCGGTAGTACGCAGATACAAGGGTGCCTGATCATCCGAATCCTTAAAGCCTTTGCCTGCCATGATGATCCTTCGGTAAACCTCATCCTGCGGGTCTAAAAAGTGGACATCGCAGGTTGCGACCACCGGTTTGTGGAACTCCTCTCCTAACCGGCAGATTTTACGGTTGATCTCCTGAAGTTCCTCTATGGTCTCCACCGGAGCTTTGTCACTCTCTAACATGAACATATTGTTGCCCAGCGGCTGGATTTCTAAATAGTCATAGAAATTGACCAGTCTTGCGATCTCTTCCTGTGGTCTTCCGTTTAAAATTGCCTGATACAGTTCTCCTGCTTCACAGGCAGAACCAATGCAGAGTCCCTCTTTATATTTTAGGTAAAGACTCTTTGGAATCCTTGGTCTCTTCGCATAATACGTCAGATGCGATTCGGAAACGAGACGATAGAGATTAATCCTTCCGACTTCATTCTGTGCTAAGATGATCGCATGGTGGGTCGGCAGCTTTTTCACCGTATCGACCGACGTTGCCCCAAGACTGTTCAGATCATTCAGTGTCTCAATATGGCGCTCTTTTAACATTTCAATGAACTTTACAAAAATGTGTGCCGTACATTCTGCATCATCTACCGCACGATGATGGTTTTCTAATGAAATCTTCAGTGCTTTTGCGACGGTATCTAATTTAAAACGATGTAAGGCCGGCAGTAAGATTCTTGCCATTGCCACCGTATCGCCAACCGTATGATTGCATGGGATATCTAAATCCATACAATTCTTGCGGATAAAGCTCATATCAAATTCTGCATTGTGTGCAATCATTACACAACCTTCACAAAATTCCATAAAACGCGGCAGGATCTCTTCAATGGTTTCCGCCCCCATGACCATATCGTCACGGATTCCGGTCAGTTCCTCGATCTTAAACGGAATCGGTACCTGTGGATTGACAAATTCCGAAAAACGCTCCGTGATCGTTCCATTTTCCACCTTCACGGCTCCAATCTCTATGATCTTACAAGTGTTTGGACTAAATCCTGTGGTCTCTAAGTCAAATACCACATAGGAATCATCCAGACTCTGATTCTTAGAATTTGTAATGATTTCTTTTAAATCGTCAACTAAATATGCCTCTACTCCATATATGACCTTAAAATCATCCTCAGGACTGACGGAATGATACGCATCCGTAAATGCCTGCACTGCACCGTGGTCAGTAATTGCGATTGCTTTATGACCCCATGATTTTGCCCTTTTTATGATGTCTTTTACATCAGAAACACCGTCCATATCGCTCATTTTGGTATGGCAATGCAGCTCGACTCTCTTTTCCATGCTGTTATCTAATCTTGGCGTGGTAAAATCAGGGATTTTCTTCATACCGGCTAAGAAGGACAGCCCGATTTCATGGTCAAACTTGTCCATCGTTGTAACACCTTTGATCTTGATGAAGTTTCCTTTTTTCAGATGCTCCATCAATTCATCCCGCTGCTCATTTTTTACAAAAATCTTAGCTGCAATGGTATCTGTAAAGTCTGTAATCACGATTTTGACAATCGTCTTTTCTCCATTCCGGAGTTCCCGCATATCGGTATCAATAATCTGTCCACGAATGACTACCTCGCCGACTTCTCCCTGTATCGTATCGATTGTCACTGCTTCTTCATCGAAATCACGTCCATAGAATACATCCGGGTTGTCGGAACGCTTCAGACCATACTCGCGCTTTTTAAAGCCGCTCTTCTTACCGTCATTCGCTCTTCCCGCATCCGTAGCGGACTTTGTTTTTGCTTCTTTTGGACTCTGAGGCTTTGATTCTTCCGCTCCTTTTTCTTTTGCAACTGCTCCAAGCAATTCGTCCCCGGTGTGTTCCTGCTCATGCTCTGATTTTGCTGCCACGGTACGTCTTACGATGCTCTCTACCTCTAAGTCAATCTGATGGTCGGTATCTTTTTTATAACGGCTCTCCTTTTTCTCCACAAACTGAAGTTCAAACTTCGTCTGGATGCCACAGCGTTCCCGGATAATCTTATCTAAGACTTCGATCAGTTCATCCTGACTTTCCCTTGCAATTAACGTATCTTCTAAGATTAACGTCATCTGCATATCTTCCTCAAAACGAATCTCGGCTTTTCTAAAAATATTATAAAGGAGCAGGCTGTATTCTTTAATTTCACACAACATGCTCTCTTTATAGGTATCTAACAGTGTCTTTGCCGTATACTGACCGGAAAGATGATAATGCTCCATCAGCTTAATCTGCATCTTCTGGTTTGGAAAAAGCTGCTGTCTCATATCCTCTTCTAACCGCCAGATATCTCTTTTCGGGATCAGCCTTGTATTGTCAAAATAGACACGGATAAAATCCCGGTTACGGTTAGAAGCCACTTTCGTTACCGTGGCTTCTGACAAAAGACCCTTCATTTCGTGATTTAGTTGTAATGTAGGAAAGACCTCTAAAAAGGCATTTGCCATCTTACTCACTCCAATTCAACAGTTCGTTTCTCAATGCATCTAAGAGTTCCTCTTCCGGAAGTTTCTGTACGATCTCGCCATGTTTGATCAGCAATCCTTCCCCGATTCCTCCTGCAATCCCGATGTCTGCCTCTCTTGCTTCCCCCGGTCCGTTTACCACACAGCCCATGACTGCAACCTTGATATCTAACGGAATATCAGCAACCATATCTTCCACACGGTTTGCAAGAGCGATCAGATTAATCTGCGTTCTGCCGCAGGTCGGACAGGACACTACTTCAATGCCGCCTTTTCTTAAGCCAAGGGTACGAAGAATCAGCTTTGCTGATTTAATCTCTTCTAATGGGTCTCCTGTTAAGGACACACGAATCGTATCACCAATACCCTGATTTAAGATCAGTCCGAGACCGATCGCAGACTTGATGTTGCCGCTTGTGATCGTTCCTGCCTCTGTGATACCGACATGAAGCGGATAATCTGTCTTTTTTGCGATCAGCTCATGCGCATGTACACACATCATGACATCGGATGATTTAATAGAGATCACCAGATTATCATAGCCGTTCTCTTCTATCAGATGTACTTTATCTAAGGCACTCTCCACCAGTCCCTCGGCTGTTACGCCATGATATTTTGCTACCAGTTCTTTTTCTAAAGAACCGCTGTTTACCCCTACTCTGATTGGAATATTTCTCTCTTTCGCCACATCCACCACAGCACGAATCCGTTCTTTTGAGCCAATATTACCCGGATTAATGCGAATCTTATCCGCACCGTTTTCCATTGCTGCAATTGCCAGCTTATAGTCAAAATGGATATCGGCAACCAGTGGAATCTCTATCTGACGTTTTATCTCGCCTAACGCTTTTGCCGCCTCTATAGTTGGAACCGCACACCGGATAATCTCACAGCCTGCCGCAGTCAGACGTTTGATCTGTGCTACCGTTGCCTGTACATCCTCCGTCTTTGTATTTGTCATCGACTGTATCAAAACCGGATTCCCACCACCGATCACACGGTTTCCAATCCGCACTTCTCTTGTATTCATACCATTCCTCCTAGAAGAGCTTTCGTATATCATTAAACATAATTACTACCATCAATGCCATCAAAAGGCAGATTCCGATAAAGTGAACCATCCCCTCTTTCTCCGGGTCAATGCCTTTTCCGCGAATGGCTTCTATAATCAAAAATACCAGTCTTCCTCCATCTAATGCCGGAAGTGGAAGAAGATTCATCACACCTAAGTTCGCAGATAATAGAATCGTCCAGTTGAGCATTCCGACAAAAACGGAAAACCAGCCGACTGCCGCTCCTGCTTCATAGGTATCGCTCACACCTTTGACAATACCGACAGGACCCGACATCTCATTGATTCCCACCTGCCCTGTCACAAGCATTTTCAGGCTCTCTAAGGTACTTGCAATCCAGTATTTCACTTCGTATACACCGTATTGCAGGGTCTTGACCGGACCGCCCTTTGTCCGCTCGCCGCTTCCATAGAATCCGAAGAGATAACGGTCATTTTCCTTATCGTAGCGTGGTGTAATGGTAGTTTCATGTGTCTTGCCGTCACGCTCATATACCACGTCAATGGACTGATCTCCATGGAAAAAGGTGTAGATGCTGACTTCACGATAAAGATGAATCTTCTTTGAATTCAGCTTTTTGATCACATCTCCCTCTTTCATTCCTGCTTCCTGTGCAGGATATCCGTCCATGACACCGCTGATGACAGGTCTGTCATATCCGGTACATGCCACTAAAATGATGGCACAGACAAATGCCATAATAAAGTTAAACACCGGACCTGCCGCAACCACGGAAATTCTTGCCCCAACCGATTTACTCTGAAAAGAATCCTCCGCCTTGCTGTCTCCGTCCTCACCTTCCATCATGCAGGCACCGCCAAAAGGCAGCAATTTGATGGAATACTTGGTTTCACCTTTTGTAAATCCAACCAGCGTAGGACCTAAACCGATACAAAACTCATTGACACGGATCCCTGCCCGCTTTGCGAACAGAAAATGTCCCAGCTCATGGAACAGAATTATGATACTGAAAATTAATATCGCAAAAATGATTTTCAAGGTTTCCACCTGCTCTCTATATACTCATATACTTCCTGTTCTGTACTCAGTATTTTTTCCAAACTTGGATTTTCCCTAAAATCAACGTGTTCCATAGATGCTTCAATGATTTCCGGAATATTCCAAAAGCCGATTTTTTTCTCTAAAAACATTGCAACCGCACGTTCATTCGCCGCATTAAATACCGTTGGCATATTACCGCCTGCCTTCATGGCTTTCATAGCTAAGGACAAGCCCTGAAAAGTCTCCATATCCGGTTCTTCAAAGGTCAGGCTGCCCAATTCATAAAAATTCAGGCGTTTTCCACTCAGACTTCTGCGATTCGGATAATAAAGTGCATACTGGATTGGCAGACGCATATCCGGTGTACCAAGCTGTGCAATCACTGCACCGTCCTCGTATTCCACCATCGAATGAATGACGCTCTGCGGATGCACGACCACCTGGATCTGTTCTAATTCCACACCAAACAGCCACTTTGCTTCCATGACCTCCAGCCCTTTGTTTACAAGGGTCGCCGAATCTACCGTGATTTTTCTGCCCATGCTCCAGTTTGGATGCTTCAATGCATCCTCTAAGGTAACCTGCTCTAACTCTTCACGTTTTTTTCCACGGAAAGGACCGCCTGAGGCTGTCAGCAGAATCTTTGCGATCCGGTTCTGTCGCTCTCCATTTAAGGATTGAAAAATAGCACTGTGTTCACTGTCCACCGGAAGGATCGGCACCCCACACTCTTTTGCTAACGGCATGATCAGATGTCCCGCCGTTACCAGTGTCTCTTTATTTGCAAGTGCGATCGTCTTCTTTGCCTTGATGGCTTCCACGGTTGGACGAAGTCCTAACATTCCAACCACTGCAGTCACTAAAATCTCTGCCTGCGGCTCTGTTGCAACTTCGATCAGTCCCTCCATGCCGCAAACAATCTTTACATCCGCATCATGCAGTCTTCCTCGCAAATCTGCCGCCTTCTCCTCCGACTGCACCGATGCCAGTACCGGATGAAATTCACGAATCTGCTGCTCTAAAAGGTCGATATTGTTTCCTGCGGCAAGCGCTCTCACACAGATATCCTTTTGTTCTCTTACAATCTCAAGTGTCTGGGTTCCAATTGAACCTGTGGAACCTAAAATCGCTATTTTTTTCATGGTAACCTCTACTATTTTATGAAATACAATGCCAGATAGAATATAATCGGTGCGGTAAATATCACACTGTCAAAACGGTCTAAGATTCCACCGTGTCCCGGAATCAGTTTTCCGTAATCCTTAATCTCATAATTTCTCTTGATTGCAGATGCCGTCAAATCTCCTACCATGGAAATCAATGCTCCCACTGCGCAGATCCCTGCCATAAACCAGATCGTCTGTGTAGTACATCCCATTGCATCTTTGAATACCAATCCATAGATAACAGCTAACAACGCCGCTCCGACAACACCTCCGACTGCTCCCTCAATGGATTTTTTCGGACTCAGTTTTGGTGCCATCTTATGTTTTCCAATTAAGACTCCGACACAATAAGCACAGGTGTCACAGCCCCAGGAGCATAAGAAGATCAGCCATACCGTGTAAGTTCCCATCGGAAGCATTCTCGTCCGGTATACAAAGGACAGCATCACTGCCACATAGAATACTGCAAAAAATGCTGCTAACATCTGCTCTGTCTTATATTTTGGATAGGAAAATACATAAATAAACATCAATACCACAAGTACACCGAGTACGAACATCATCATATCCGGTATAAAACCAAATAACAGGTTCAGATAATATACGATGGCCGCTATATATCCTGCTACTCCTGCCGGTTCTTTTTCTATTTTAAAAATGCGGTATAATTCAAACATTCCGATCAGGGAAATTACGCACAGTGCTCCCAATAGAACGTTTCCGCCTGTAATGATCAGTAATAATGCCAGTGCAACCAGTACGATTCCACTGATCAGTCTCGTCTTAAACATTATGCCTCCTCCTTTACGCCGCCATACCGTCTGTCTCTCTGATTATACGCTTCTACGGCTTTTTCTAATTCCGCTTTTGAAAAATCCGGCCACGGAACCGGTGTAAAATAAAATTCACTGTATGCAAGCTGCCAAAGCAGATAATTCGACAGACGCTGCTCTCCACTGGTACGGATCAGCAGATCCGGGTCCGGAATCTCTCTCGTATCCAGATAGGAAGAAAAACATTCTTCGGTAATGTCCTCTGGCTCTAATTTGCCGGCATCATGGTCTTTTACCATTTTTTTCATCGCACGGATCATCTCATCACGACTGCCATAATTCAGGGCAATCTGTAGATTCAGTCCTGTGTTCTTTTTGGTTGCTTCTTCTAATTCCCGAATCGTGTTTTGGAACTTTGTATCCAGTCTGCTGATATCCCCGATCACACGGATCCTCATATTATTCTTATCTGCTCTTTTGATACAGTTCTTTAAATAGGTCGCAAGAAGCTTCATCAGTGCTTCTACCTCTGTATCCGGACGGTTCCAGTTCTCTGTAGAAAACGCATACAGCGTCAGATACTGAATTCCCATATGATAGGCATCCTCACAAATAACCTCTACATTCTTCGCTCCCATGGTATGCCCGTAATTGCGCGGCATTCCTTTACTCTTTGCCCATCTTCCGTTGCCATCTAATATAATGGCTACATGCTGCGGAATCCTCATCGTCCTTCCTCCTACGTCTTACTTTCTATGAACTTCCCATGGAAGTTCCAAAAATCTCTATGAAAGAAAAAGGGGAACACGGCGATACCGCTGTGTCCCCATGTATTCCAAAAGTTTCTATACGGTAAGAATCTCTTTGGATTTTTCTTCAATGGCTTTATCTATATCTGCTATAAATTTGTCAGTCATTTTCTGTGCCTGTGTCTCTAAGTCTTTTACTTCATCCTCAGACACTTCTGATGATTTTCCTAATTTCTTAAAGGAATCATTTGCATCACGGCGAATGTTACGGATCGCTACCTTAGCAGCCTCACCTTTTTTCTTTACATCCTTCGCAAGCTCTTTTCTGCGTTCCTCTGTCAGTTCCGGGAATACTAAACGGATCACTTTTCCATCATTGGTCGGGTTGATTCCTAAATCGGACATATTGATCGCTTTTTCAATTTCTTTTACCAAAGAAGCCTCCCAAGGCTGAATCTGTATCATTCTCGGTTCCGGTACGCTGACGTTTGCCACCTGCTGTAAAGAAGTTGGTGTACCATAGTAGTCTACCTTGATCTTATCTAACACATGTGGGTTCGCACGTCCTGCACGAACTGTTCCAAGTTCCTCTATCAGATTATGATAGGATTTTTTCATTTTATCCTCAAATGGGGTTAATCTCTCATCCATGTTGTTTCCTCCTGTTTTATACCGTTACTACGGTTCCGTTGAATTTACCGCTGATCGCTTTTACGATACTGTTCTCTTCATTCAACCCAAACACATACATCGGCATATGATTTTCCATGCACATGATAGAAGCAGTCAGATCCACAACTGCAAGCTGCTTGTCGATGACTTCCTGAATGGAAACCTCATCGTAGCGTACTGCATTCGGATTTACCTTCGGATCACTGTCATATACTCCGTCAATTGCTTTTGCTAACAGGATAACGTCTGCTTCAATCTCTACTGCACGCAATACGGTTGTAGTATCCGTTGAAAAATACGGATGTCCGATACCGCCTGCAAAAAATACAACCATTCCATGCTCAAAGTATTTGTTTGCACGATCCTTAGAGAATAATTTTGTAAAAGAACCACATTCAAACGGAGTCAGTACCTGTGTCTTCATTCCCTCAGAACGGAAAATCTCCGAAACATAAATACAGTTCATTACGGTTGCTAACATTCCAATCTGGTCTGCCTTGGTACGGTCAATATTCTCACTGGTTCTTCCACGCCAGAAATTACCGCCGCCGATTACAACACCTACTTCCACGCCATCATCTACTAATTGTTTTACCTGTTTTGCCACTTTGACAACGGTTGCCTCGTCAAAACCGGTATGTTTTTCTCCTGCAAGAGCTTCTCCGCTAAGCTTTAATAATACTCTTTTCATGGTTGTCTCCTTATTTCTCTATTATTCTTCCACAAAAAGGCTTTCTACATCCACATCTGCATAACACTGTGAGCAGAATCCTTCAATCACTGCACCGTTGTTGATCTGTACGGAACGTGATTTGATATTTCCCATTACAACTGCTGAAGTATCTACCACAACCGGTCCCTGTACATCAATGTCGCCTTTGATCGCACCTGCGATCACTGCTGAGGTTGCAGTGATATTACCAACCACTACGGAACCAAGTCCGATTTTTACGGTTCCTGTTGTTGTTACTTCTCCCTCTAATTTTGCATTATCTGCAAAGAACTCTGCTGAGGTTGTGTTACCACGGATATTTCCGGTTACGGTTAACTTTCCGTTACACTGAACATCTCCGATCACAGTTCCTCTCATATCAATAGAACCATTAGAAGAAAGATTACCTGTCAGACTGCTTCCTTCAGTAATTAATGTCACTTCATCAGTTACGACCGGCTCCGGTTTTCTCATTGGTGCTTCCTGCTGTGTATGCATCTGTGTTATTGTCGGCATCACAGACTCTGCTTTTCCTCCCAGATTGATCGGATTTACTGATGTTTCTTTCTCCATGCTCATGAATGGTTCCTCCTTATTTGTCACTGCTTTTGTTGTCTTTTCCTGTGTTGTTTCAGGTGCCGGCTCTTTGACCGGTGTCTCTTCTTTGGCTACAGATTCTAACAATCCGTTCAGCTTAGAAAGTTCAGACTCTACGTCTAACTCATCTTCTAACGTATTTACAACCAGATCATCTTCATCTGTTCCTTCTTCGTCCAGTACTTCATCATCCTGTGGCATTAATTCTTTCATTGCCTGAGATGCATCTTCTTTAAAATCTTTAAAAAAGCCCATGTTGTCCCTCCATCTTTTTTTCTTATTGTCCCTGTTCCCCATCAATGCTGACATGATGTACAGTTGCTGTATTTTCATCTATTGGTAAAATCTCTGCTCCGATCCCCTGAAGCTGCTCGATCAGTGCCGGTAATGCTTCTACGGTAGCGGGTTTCACGGCAGAATCATGCATCAACACTACCGATGTCTTATATTTTGTAACATCTCCCATCACATTCTGTATCAGCTCATCCGCTGTATATGCCTGTGATGTCGCATCTCCGCTTGAGACATTCCAATCATAGTATGTAATCCCCCGGTCATTCAGATATCGGATAAATTCCCGCATATCACTGTTGCTGACCTGATTACTGCTTCCTCCCGGAAAACGATAATATTTGCAATCCACTCCGGTAACTTCTTTCAGATAGTCATGAATCTGATTAAAATCCTGTTCAAATGCTGACATGGAATCATATATTACCGAATATTTATGAGAATAGGAATGCATCCCAAGGGTATGCCCTTCCTCTACGATCTTCTTATACATCTCTTTCGAAAGGTCATCTGTCTTTCCAATGACAAAGAATGTCGCTTTTACATTATATTGTTTTAATATATCCAGAATCTGTTGTGTATTCGTGCTTGGTCCGTCATCAAAAGTAAGATATACTTTTAACTTTTCGCCATCGTCTGCCTTCTTCTTGTTTGCATCATCCTGTCCGGTCTGATCCTGCTTCCCGTATTCCACATTCTTTCCGGTATCCGCATCCGGAGAATTCTTCGTCTCTTCATTCTCCACCTGTTCTACCTGCGGCATGTTCTGCAGTACCTTGTTCAGATTATTCTCTAAGTGAATAACTTTTACAAAAAGTGTTGCACACAAAATGACAGATGCCAGCATCCAGATTCCCACAAAGGATACAATGATGGATTTGATCCGGTTGATCCGCTTTCTGCGGTCTAACTCCTGCTTCAATCCGTTCTCTGGTTTATCCGACATGTCACACTTATCTCCTTTTAAGAGTTAAAAACTCTTATCTATTGTAACACATTTTAAATGAAAAGAAATGCAAATATTCAAATTAATCTGAATGATTTTAAGCTATTGTTTTTCTAATCTTCAGACTTTTTGTATTATTTCTTTGATTTTGTCAAAAAACCCCGACAGTATCTATGTGATATCGTATCACGCGCGCGGATTCCTGTCAGGGTTTTTTGTCTTTTTCTGTTCGATTATTACTTATTATGATCAGAGTGTCAAAAAGCGGTCGCAACTTAATGGCTGGCAACTTGCACAAAACCGGGACTGCTTTTGTGACTTTGGGAGAAAATTA
>ERZ827423.763-NODE-763-length-37067-cov-3.971388_pt1 | contig 37067 bp, 36 predicted proteins | sample MGYA00519775_ERZ827423 | MGnify/ENA primary metagenome ERZ827423 (study PRJEB31778, sample SAMEA3449296) | human gut metagenome | biome: human gut; feature: human-associated habitat; material: faeces | place: United Kingdom | collected 2010/2012 ... | reverse complement strand
CGCCATCGGCGGCCCCGGCGCCGTCTTCTGGATGTGGGTCTCCGCCCTGCTGGGCATGGTGACCAAGTACAGCGAGGTCACGCTGGCCGTCCACTACCGCCAGAAGAATAAGCACGGCGACTGGGTCGGCGGCCCGATGTATTACATCGAAAACGGGCTGGGCAAAAAGTGGAAGATTTTAGGCATCATCTTCTCCATCTTCGGCATCTTTGCGGTATTCGGCACCGGCAATGCCACCCAGGTCAATACCATCGTCGCCTCCATCGATACCGCCCTCATCAGCTTTGGCGTAATGGAAGCCGGCAGCACCGCCACCCTCAATCTCATCCTCGGCATCGTCATCACCGTTCTGGTCGGTATGATCCTGCTGGGCGGCATCAAGCGCATCGGCCATGTGGCGGAGCGTATGGTTCCCCTGATGGCACTGCTGTATATCGTGCTGGGCCTCGGTGTTATCATCGTCCACGGGGAAAACCTGCCCGCCGCTTTCTCCTCCATCTTCCGGGGCGCGTTCAATCCCTCCGCTGTGACCGGCGGTGTGGTAGGCGCTGCGTTTGTTGCCGTGCAAAAGGGCGTTGCCCGCGGCATCTTCTCCAATGAGGCCGGTCTCGGTACCGCCTCCATCGCCCACGCGGGCGCCGAGGTCAACGACCCGGTGCAGCAGGGACTGTTCGGCGTCTTTGAGGTGTTTGTCGATACCATCATCATCTGCACCTTTACGGCTCTTGTTATCCTGTGCAGCGGCGTGCCCATCACCTACGGTGCGGCGGCCGGGGCGGAGCTGACCATCAGCGGCTTTACCAGCACCTACGGCAACTGGATCACCATCTTTACCGCCGTGGCGATGTGCTGCTTTGCCTTTACCACCATCCTGGGCTGGGGCCTGTACGGCGCCCGCTGCAGCGAATATCTCTTCGGCGAAAAGGTCATCAAGCCCTTTATGGTCATCTATTCGCTGGTTGCCATCATCGGTGCTACGGTCAAGCTGGACCTCCTGTGGAGCATCGCCGAGACCTTCAACGGCATGATGGCCATCCCCAACCTCATCGCAGTGGCGCTGCTTTCCCCGGTGGTCATCCGCCTGACCAAGGAGTACTTCACCCGCCCCAAGGAAAGCCCCCTGTGCAAATAAACCGTTTTCATTGGATTTTTCCTTTAGAAAGGGCAGTGCTGCGGCGCTGTCCTTTTTAATGTGCGAAAATGTGCGCCGCAAGCGAAAAACCGCCGGGATTTGACCGGTTTATCCCGTTCCCCACGCCAACAAAAAAGACGCCCGAAGCATAAAGGCAATCGTCCCTCCGCAAGGAGGGGGAAGTGTGAAGGGGGAACTATGGTGGTTCCCCCTTTGCGTAATATCAGGGCACAGGGTGCCCCGCTGCACGGGGCAGGTGTTCCCCAAGCCAACAAAAAAGACGCCCGAAGGCGTCTTTTTTGTTGGCGGAGATGGAGGGATTTGAATTATGGCTGGATTTTTTGCTGTGCCCAAAATGCACGGTCGATTTCGTTCAAACGGCTCCTTGCTTCATCGAGCATAGACTGGCGGATGTGGGTATAGCTATCAGTTACGGCATATGACGAGTGCCCCATCATTTCCTGAATTACTCTCGGGTCGATACCGGCTTCCTTGCAGTTGGTCGCGAAGCTGTGCCGTAATTGGTGAAAGGTCGTTGAGCACTGGACATATCCATGACCTTTGCGGGGTTGAGCCATACCGTGTCGGACGCAAAATGCCTGCCAGCCCTTTTCAACCTGATGGCAGCGCAGCAGCGTTTTCCCGTCAAAGGAAAAAACATAATCATTCGGATTGCCGACAAATTTTCCGGACAGACTATCCAGCATAACAACGCGCCTGATCCCGGCCTTTGTTTTGGGCTCCTTAATGTGAGGGGTATTGCCGGTAAAGTACACACTTTTTGATACATGTAAAATGTGGCGGGCGTTATCAATATCCTTGAACTGGAGAGCCAGGGCTTCACCTTTCCGCAGACCGGTACACTTGATCAGAAAGCCAAGCCGGGAGTACATATCCTCATTCCATGCTTCGGAGATTATTTTTTGATCCTTGGCAGGGGCCTCCTCTCTTTGTGCAGAGGGCCGGCCGGCGGTGCGGTATTTGGCGTCGGTAGGGTTAAATGTAATGTCGCCGCCCAGAATGGCAAGAGCCATCGTCTGGCTGATGAGCTGGCGGTGGGTAATGACAGTCTTTTTGCAAAAAGTTTTGCCGAGGCTATCAAGGAAAGCCTTGATCATTGCCGGAGTAATTCCCCCGACCGGAAGATCCCCGAAATGGTCAACACACCTTCGGAACGGAGACTGATAGCCGCGGACTGTGTTGGGCGCAAGCTCTCCCCAGGATTGCTTCAACTGCTCTGCATAAAAGCGATACACTCTCGTTTTGTCCGTGCCGGCTTCTGCTTTGTTCTTTGTGCTGCACCAAGGGCAGCATACCCAGTCCTGGTGTAATTCTCTTTTGCAGGTCTTACAAATCATAATGATCACTCCTTATAAAGTTGTGCGGCTAATTATAAGGAGACTGTCATTTTTCGTCAATTAACTCGTAAAACAAAACATATCCCCGGCAGCAAGGTTGCACAACAAAATGGTAGGGCCGGTTCAATTCCGGATGCCGGGGTCCTTCACTGGCCACCCATAGGAGTGGCCCAATCTCTCTCTCTTTTGGAGGAGGGCCAGACAGTGGCCCTCCTTCCAAAGGCGAGAAAGCCGAAAGAAAGGGGCAGGACAATGTTATTTGAGGTTCTATTTGATGGGAAGGTAAGAGCGACCACTGAACATCCGGAGTGCATCCCGGAAAGGAACACACTCCGGGAAATGGAGGGTGCGGGATATGCCTTCCGTGTAAACGGGAAGCGCTGCAAGGCAAAGGATGTCGCTGCCGTTACACAGGGATAATTATTGTTGTTCAAGTTGAACAGTAAGGAAATTACAGCGAACACATACAAGAAGGAGACCACCATGAAAAGGCACAAAAAGGTTCTGTTTGAGCAGATTAAGGAAGAACAACAGAGCAAGCGAAAAAAGAAACCTTCTGCGGCATACTACTTTGCAACAGATGCTGTTTGGAATATCTTAAAAGTTGTGCTGGTGGTGGTCGGATCCCTCGTTCTTTCGGTGGCGGTGTCGGTCATTGCCACAGCCATCAATAACGGCCAGGCGCCGGATGCAGCAGTATTATCATTCTGGGTTAAGATGAAGGAATCCTTTCATTCGCTATTCGGGAGGGGGATGACATGAATTTAATATACTATAACAGCTTTGCGGAGCATATGAGAAAAGCCTACACATCGGACTGCAGCATCTATTTGGAAAGCCGTGGTGTGATGGAATTGATGGCCGGGGCAGAGCTCCCGGAACAGCTGCTGGAGCAGTACCTTGGGTACATCGGGCCAAAGTACATCGTTTCGGAAAGCCGGCTGCCGCTGATGGGAACGGATAATGTTTTTTCTCGATTTGTTTTTTGTACCAAAGCGGGGCAGAGGAGATTGCTTGTTGTGCTTTCGACAGAACGCCGTGAGGCTTATGAGGGAGATATTACAGCAGAGATAATCAAAGATATTCGAGAGTTTAGAGAGGGGGTGGAGAAATGAGTGTTAAAGTAGTGGTTGCCGTCGGAAACAGGAAAATCGAACGGTGCATCGCCAGAATGGAAGCGATAGATGTTTTGACAACGGTGCGGAAAAGGGAGGCTGTTCTGGATGCGGTTATCAATTACAATCCCCATGCCGTAATTCTTTCAAGGGAATTAAGCGGCAAAACGGAAATGATGGATGTGATCCAGCGCTGCAGGAATCTGAAGGAACAGTGCCGGATTGTATTCATTTATGGGGAAGTCGATGCGGAATACAAGTATTTTTCTGATTTTCTGGTGCGGCAGGGGATCTACAACATCCTTACCGGTGCGGTTGATGAGGATCGGCTGGAGGATGCAATCGAACGCACATACACCGCGGAGGATGTTGCGGGGTATCAAGCGGGATCGGAAGAGGATCGGGAGCCCATACCGAAGCCTATTCCGGAGGTGCGGCCGGTAGCGGCACCGGAGCAGGAAAAAGAGCTGGAAATACTGCTGGTGGAAAAAATCGTCGAACGAGAAACGATCCAAACCAAGGTGCTTGGTAATGTTGTGATAGGGGTGGCAGCGCTTTACCCGCACGGCGGCAGCACGCACACGGCATTGGAGCTGGCGGCCTGCCTGCACCGGCTTAAAAAGGATGTTGGCGTGTTGACCGACCGGGAGGTTTTTCGTCGAGCCAAAGATTATTATTTGCTCAAAGAGAGCAACGGCTGCATTGTGCTGGAGGGAATCTCGATCTATACCGATGAAGCCCAGGCGCTGGGCTGCCACCGGGTGGTGATCCGGGACCTGGGGAGATTGAACGGCCACAACACCGAGCAGTTTTTGAAGACCAGCTGCAAACTGTTGGTGTGCGGGGTGTCGGCGTGGGAGATCGACGCCTTGACGGATTATCTGCGCGGCAACAAGTATGCAGATACGATTGAGTACCTTTTATGGCCAGCAAATGAAGCACAGGCAAAGTCTTATATTAAGAACCTGCGGCAAGGGAAGTGCCGGGGCTATGCCGTTGCCTATAACCCCGATCCATTGATAAAGAATACAGAGAACACAAAGATGTTCCAAAAGCTGCTGCAGCCGCTGATGGATACAATATAGTGTGTACCGTTTCTTTATTCACATTAGCGGAAATGCTTTTCAAATGAGTAATTCCGGGAATGCTAATTGAAATAAGGCGAGGATTGGCCGCTTGTTATTCCAAATTTGCTTGACAAATTGAAATAAGGGGAATATGATTAAGTTAGTATTCTGATCTTGGAAAGGGAGTGAAAGGAAAATGAACGATCGTGCCGGTTACTGGAAGACAAACCTATCCGGAGAAATGGCGTACCAATCATTCGTGCCTTCTCCCCTGCCGCCGACGCCGCCCATCGAGATAAGCGAGGATATTCTTGAACAGCTGATTAAGGCGAATTCGCAGCTGGCCATCCTGGAGAGCGTGGCAACACGCATTCCCGATGTCGATTTGTTTGTCTCCATGTATGTGAGAAAAGAAGCGCTCATGTCCTCTCAAATCGAAGGAACACAGGCCACCCTGGAGGATGTTCTTGATCCGCTGATCGAAGACAATACAAACCGTAATGTTGCAGATGTTGTCAATTACATCAAGGCAACCGAGTATGCCATTAGGAGACTTCATGAGCTCCCGCTCTGCAATCGCTTGCTCAAGGAGACCCATGCAATCCTTATGGAGGGCGTCCGGGGGCAGGAAAAGAACCCGGGAGAATTCAGGTGTTCTCAAAATTGGATTGGCGGGAAAGGCAGCACGCTGCGGAATGCAAAATACATTCCTCCATCTCCCGATGACATGACGGAGGCGATGTCCGATTTGGAAAAATACATCAATGCCGATGATAGATTGGATGGCTTGATTCGTGCTGCACTGATCCACTACCAGTTTGAAACGATACACCCCTTTTTGGATGGCAATGGGCGCATAGGACGCCTGCTTATCACTTTATTCCTGATGGAGAAAAAGATCTTAACTACCCCGGCTCTATATATCTCATACTTCTTAAAAAAGAACCGTGTGGAGTACTATGATCGCATGACAGAGGTGCGGAGCAAGGGAAACTATGAGCAATGGGTAAAGTTCTTCCTGCAGGCCCTTGCCGAATCGGCGAAAGATGCCATAGCGGCCATCGATGAGCTGACGACCCTGCATGATAAGAATGTTGACCTTGTTGCCGGAATGGGGCGTGCTTCCAAAAATGCGATGCTCGTGTTTCGGTACCTGGAAGCAAACCCAATCATCGAAATCGGAAAAACCGCAGAAGCATTGGGGATTACCTTCGGGACCGCTTCCAATGTAGTAGAAAGGCTTTCCTCTGCAGGAATTTTGGAACAAACCACGACCGGCAGGAGAAACAGAACCTTTGCCTATAAGGACTATCTTGCTATTCTCCGCAAAGGCACATGATGAAAAGCCCCCCATTGAGGGGCTTTTCTGTTGCCCTTTTTCCAATAACATGATAAACTAAAGTCAGAGAAGACATAAAAAGAACAGGAGGTATTTACCATGAAGAGACTTATTGCAGTGATCCTGATTGTTATGCTGCTGCTTTGCTGCGCGGCTTGCGGCAAGAATGTTCCTGATATCGAGGATGAGCAGCACGGTACGAATGAACCGATGGGAAAGGAAGAGAACCCCGGGAAGGAAACCGGAACCACCGAGGTCACCCCGCCGGTTGAGGAGCAGAACCCGGAAGACCCCGGTGAAGAGGCAAAAGAACCGGAAGGCGCCAAGGAACCGGAAGAGGCGAAAGAGCCGCAGACGCCTGCCAAGGAGCCAGAAAACAAACAGCAGCAGAACCCCGGCCAGCAGCAGGGGCAGACCCAGACCGGCCCCAAGGATGGGGACATTAAGGAGGAGAACGGGCAAAAGTATGTCTACGATAAATGGATGGGCTGGATTGAAGACCACCGTGGCGAAGGCGGTGGAGGAGCAACCGTTTGGGATGGACCCAGCGAGCTTTCCGGCAACAAGGTAGGCGTTATGTAATTCCCAAGACAACCGAATACCGGGTGAGCAAGCAGTCGCAGTAATGCGGCTGCTTTTCTATATCTCAAAATGAAAAGGAGACAGAAAGCATGAGGAAACGCATTTTATCAGCCCTGCTGGCTGTGATGTTTCTCTTTACCGGTTTGCCCGGCACAGCCTGGGCGGTCGGTGAGGGCAACATGGAGGCCGGCGGCGGCCAGACCGAGACCGTGACGGGAGACAGCTTCTGGAACGGCGATTGGGGCATCCGCTTCTGCGTGGTCGATGTGGCCAGTCAGACGGTGGTTTCCGCAACCTATGATGCGGCAAACAAGAGCTCTGGATACGAGAATTACAAGCACTACGGAAAAACCAATAAGTTCGACTACCGTAATGGGGCACCACTTAATGGACAGATTGGCACATACGGCTGGAACACTCCACCCGTAACCATCCCCACCATTGTCCGCACAAGCGGTGCGCCGGATATCAAGGCGATCAAGGATTACTTTACCGATGAGACGGTCATCCGCTGGATCGGGGATGTGACCGGAATGGCATATGATACCCTGATCAGCGGTGACTACAAGCTGTTTATCGAACCGATTTTGTACTATACCTTTGATAGTCAAAAGTACGCGATGACCGCAACCGAGGCGGCGCTGTTTGACCGGGCTATCAATGGCTTGCTGCTGCGCACCATGGGTAACGCTACCCACCAGCAGCTGCCGCTGTCCCTCTATCTGGAGAAGAGCGACCTGGGCTTCTCCAAATGGTCCGGCGCCAAGACCGGCATCCAGAACGATACCAATATCATCAACTATCTCGGCATGGGTATTGTCAGCTTCATCCCGGAGGAGGAGCCCGAGCCCGGGACCGGCGGCGATGGCGACGGCCCTACCGTCCCGATTTCCTTCCGAAAGACCGACCCGGAGAGATTTAATGCAGCCAATTACAATACCGGGCTTATTACCTTTGCTCCGGCATCCTCCAATTCAGCTGCTTTCGATAATATCTCCGGAGCTGTAATCGAGATCTCCGGCGATGGCACAGGCGCAGGAACCTACGAGCTGCCGTGTACGGTAGAACTGGGGGAAGGCACCTTTACCGTGAGAGAGGTCGCACCTCCCTATGGGTATCTCCTCAATGACGCCTGGAGCGCGGAGATCACCGTGGAGGTGGAAAAGGACGGGGAAGGGAAACCCGTTGAGGGAGCCGAAGCAGAGGCGACCATTACCGTGTCCGGCGGCGGAGGCACCGACGGCACCTCCTACGCATCGGTTGATGACTATCGGCAGCGCGGTCAGCTGACCGTTACCAAGGTCGATAATGAGACGATTTCCCTCAACCACGGCAACTACCGCACTCCGCAGGGTGATGCTACCTTTGCCGGTGCCGTATTCGAGTTGCGGGCAGCCAAGGACATCTACCTGCCCTCCACCTGGATCAAGATCTACAGCGAGGGTGACCTGGTTGCAACTGCAGTGACCGGCAACGACGGTAGCTTTACCATCAACGGTATCGAGCAGGGTGTCTATACCCTGCAGGAGATCACGCCGAGTGACGGCTATGTGTTCCAGGGCGCCAAGGCGCGTGGGCAGATTTATACCATCACCAATGCCTATACCGGCAGCGGGACCAACATCCTTTCCTTTGACGACAAGGCTGCGGGCGATACCGGCAATAAGAACCAGTACGCCAACACCGTTATAAAGGCGGATCTGACCCTTACAAAGTTTAACGAAAACCGTACCGTTGAGAACGAGATGGACGGCAACGCCTATGAGATGAATAAGCAGCCTGCAGAGGGCGTTTACTTTGCGGTGTACCTGAACAGCAAGGCGGCCGCCGGCGGCAATCCCATCTATTCCACCACCGATGACCCGGTGGGGGACGGCACCTCCGGCAGCGCATCTACCGCCGGTTGGGGGTATCTCGACCTTGTGAACCATAACTTCTATTCTCCGCTGCCTGATGAATGGTTTAAGCAGAGAGATTTGGATGCCAATAATCCGCTGCCTAACGGCAATCCCAGCGTAGAGGAGGGGAGAGCGGAGGAAACCGACCTTGCAAGGATCTCCATGAAGGACCTTTACATGGTTCTGCGGACCGACAGCACCGGCCGGGCGACGACCCTTGACCCGTCCACGGTGGTTTACTGCAGTTGGGGTGAGCTGGGCAACTCCGCAGCAAACGGCACCGCAGGCATCGACTATCGGCTGCCTTACGGTCTTTACACTGTAATTGAGCTGAACCCATATGAAGGTCGGGAGCCGGATATGTTCCAGGTATTCATCGGACGCGACCCCGATTCGGATCCCACGGCAGCACCTACGGAAACGAAGAGCGGGTCCGGCGAGGACTATCCCTATACCTCCGGCTGGTACGATTTCAATTACAATTACATTCTGGAGAACAAGACCCTCAAGCAGACCGTTACTGTCCGCAAGACCGATGCACAGTCCGGTAAGACGATCCCGGCAGCCAACACGACCTATCGCATTTGGAGCTGGGACAACATTTCTGCCAATGGGGCAACCGAGCATCCGCTGCGGCCCTATACCAGGAAGATCGTCGCGGGGGACGGTACTGTAACGGCGGACACCGTTGTACCGCCTACTGTTTCGATGGATTACAGCAGCCTCACCATCGCCCCGGGAGAGAGCGCTGCGGCACCGGAGCTTTCCCTTGACTTTGTTGGTCCGGCAGCGGTTGTTCTCAAGGATGGGACCAAGGCGATCAGCTGGACAGCGACAGAGCAGGCGGAGATCAAGACCGACTTCGCCAATGCTTACGCTGTTTACATCGCCGACGCCGGTGTGGCCAAGGCGGAGCAGCAGACCGATGGCAGCTGGTCGATAATCGGTGTGGCTGCCGGCACAACCAAATATAGCGTAAGGCTGCCCGGTGGGCAAGCCATCACCGGGATGGTGAAAGTAGCTGATGGGGCTGCAACCGCAACAAATAGCCCTGTAACCTGGAAGGTTGACGGCCACTGGATCCACCAGACCATCAGCTATCCCAACCCCCATACACTGTCTGATTTCAAGACTGATGCAACCGGAACCTTTACCATGCCGGATTATCTCGTGTATGGGGATTATCTACTCTATGAGATCGAAAGCCCGGAAGGGTATGTTCAGTCGGAGCCGTTTGCATTCACCATCAATAAGAGTGATGCAAACAACAGCAAGATCTATCTGACACTGAACATCAAACAGGCGGATGTGCCGCAGAAGGCCCGGATCGTCTTTGAGAAGTCCGGCAATCTGCTGGTTGGCGCTGAAGCGTATAAGACCCTGCTTTCCTTGAATGGACTGAAGCCTCTTTGGAAGATCGGACTGCTGGCCGGCGGCACAACCTTTGAGGTGTACGCCGCGGAGGACATCGCCACCCCCGAGGGAACCGTGTACTATACCGCAGGGCAGCTTGTGGAGACCGTAAAGACCGACCGCACCGGTATGGCGCAGACCTCCGAGCTGGAGCTGGGTCATTATACCGTGAAGGAGGTAGCCACCACATGGGGCTATCTGACTGACGGTGAGCCGATCGATGTTGTGCTTGCCTATGCAGGCCAGGCGGTAACTATCTATCCGAAGTATCTGGAGGTCGAAAACATTCGTCAGAATGTCATCTTTAAGGTGCTCAAAGAAGCGGTAACCAAGAACGGCAACAAGCCTGCAAATGATGTCTACTTCGGGCTATACAATGCGCAAAGCATTTACGCTTCCGCAGATGAGGCATGGATCGTAATGCCGCGCAGCAACTTCATCATCAAGAAGGGCGAGACCGTGACCTTGGATATCGGGCTTTCCTCACTGATTGCAGACGAGCAGGTTACCGTGACGGTGGAAAAGATGGCAAACCCGGACCCGGCCGGTAAGCCCATTGAAGTGGCAAATGCAAAGAACCACGACAATCGAGTATTTGAACTGATCGGCACAGAGGTTGGAAGTACCACCTTCGTTGTTTCGGCGGCAGGGCTCTCGATTGAGGGGACCATCGAAGTGCTGGCGGAAGATGCAGAGCTGCCGGATCCGATGCCGGAGGCAAAGCCGGCCAGCAGTATGCAGGATGGGGAGAATACGCTGACAATGACCGTCGCACGGACCAACTACCGGTTGATTGCCGGGAAGCGCGTCGATGAAAGAACCGATAAGCTGGATGTGACCTTCAGTGAAGACGCAGCACAGGAATACTCGGTGCATGTGAAGGATAAGAGCGTTGCGGTTTACGATCCCGACAGCAGGTGCTTCTTCGGCGTTGCGGCCGGCAGCACCACCTTTACCGTACAAAACACAGATGGCCTTGTTGTAGAAGGCACTATCGAGGTCCTGGCGGATCCGGAGGCCGTTACCGGCGATGATTTGACCGGCCGGAGCTCCGGAGAGACCTCCACAGAGGCAGCTGCTCCGGAGACCGAAAAAGAAGACGGAGCCGTTGTACACACCTCTGAAGATGAGCAGGCCACAGAGAATACCGATGGCAGCCAGGCAGAGGAAGGATCTCCTGCGGAACCGCCCGCAGTTCCTGCAGAAGTGCCTGCGAAACTGCCTGCTGTTCCTACCGATGCCGAGGGCGACGATCCGGAGCCGGAGCCCGTAATCCCTGCAGCAGAGATCCCGGCTGCAATTCCCGGCACTGCAACAAAAGAGAAGGAGGCAGTACTTCCCAAGGTACTTATTCCCGCAGACTCTTTACTGGAGGTCATCCGCATTAAGGACGGTGTCGGCACCTCTTCCTTGGACCTTCCCCTTGGCAGCTACTATATCCGAGAGCTGAAGGCACCGGCCAATTATGAGTATGATCCTGACCAGCGCTGGTACTTCCGGTTTATGTACTCACCTTTGGCCGGCACAACAGTTACGGTGACGGCAAACGGCGGCCATGTTATCGTCAACAAAACAGATGAAAGACCGCCGGTAATTATTATTCCGGAAGAAATTGGCCGCATGGAGCTGCATAAGCCCAAAGGCCCCAACTATTCAACCACAACAAACCCGGGAACCGGTGCCGGTGTGCCATGGGAAGAAGCAGAGCTGATCAGGGAAAGAAAAACAGAGGATGCTCTGATTAACACCTATGTTTTCACAAGTGACCGGGAGGACGATGAGCTGCAGTTGGCAAAGAAGATCTCCGATGGAGATGTGACCTGGAGACTGCGGGGCATCGATTATCTGCTGCTGCGCACGATCCCATCCGGGAAGCGCATCGAGGAAACCGTTTCCTTTGACTCGCTGGACAACAAGAGTGTACCGGAGACTTATACCGTGACGGTAGATGGAGAGGAGATCATTCTTCAGCTTGAAAAAGCCGATTACACCGAGCATCGCAGCGAGGGCACGCAGGGCTACTGGAGCTGGGATCCGATTACCGTAACAGGTACGCTGTACGGCAGCCCGACAATGACGAAATACTATCTGGGCGATGAGCTGATCCCATATAATGATAGCGCCCCGGTTATCGGCGGTTATGAGACTGCTTATCTGCAGTACCTCGGGCTTAATGCCGACAACTTCCGGATTAAAAGCGGAGCATGGAGCGGCGAGTGGACGACAGGAAGCGATGGCCAGTCCTTACGCAATGTGACATTCCGCTGCAGCCGGCTGACCTGGCACGAAGGCAACCCCGCAGTAACCTATTATTCCGCGGAAGCGGTCTACTCTAACGGACTGACTGATGGACCGGAACGCTATGAAATCCAAGCAACTGCAACCTATACCCCCAGCAGGGCGGCTGTTGTGGCTGCCGCTGTTGGCGGAACCGGGGCAATCGTTGTTTGCGCGTTCCTTTGGATCCGCCTTAACAATGCCCGCTTCTTCGATCCGGATGGTCGCCCGATCGGCAGAGGCTGCGTCAAGAGAACCAAAATAGCCGACACTGTCCTAATTGGTAAGACAAAATATAAGCTCGTCCTGATAGAAGATGAACAAGACGAGGAATAATTCCATATTAGAAAGCAGAGGAGCTGGTGGTTAATACCGCCGGCTCCATGCTATTTGCCGTTTCTGTTAATCTAAAGCAGAAAATCGCCTATTTCCCTAATGCTGCTTTCTCCCAAGTAATCTTTTATGGTTATTCTAGGAGCGTTGGCACTGCAGCAACCAAGATGGTCCTCATAAAATGCTAATGCGGTTCTACAGAGCTTAACACACAAATTGACAAGGTTTAATGCTAGTTTACGCCGCTTGATACTGCAGCTATCAAGTTTGTACTCTACAGAGGAATAACCTCCACGGCAAGGATCATCAATGATGAGCTCAAATTCGTCAACTCTGTTTTCCTCCTGCTTTATGCGGTTGTTGTTGATGGATACTTTTCCATCATGCAGCAGGCTACAACGGAGACTGTATACCACATCAGCACTTGGATATGGCATTTTTTCGGTGTTTGGATCCTCCACATCAGTCTGCGGGCATTCATATCGCCCAATAAATTCGCAATACCACTTCCTGTATCTTGAACCGCTCTCTTCTTTTGGATACAATACTTTTCCACAGATATCTGGGATGGTTAATGCAAGTGCTAAAGCTGATATATACGCCCCTGCGATAAGAGCGCGGCGAACATCTTCAACAATCGTCGGTATTTCTATAGATTGGCTACGGTTCGAAGAGAGTTGATTATTCATTCAAAACCTCCATAACTCCATTTTTTTGTTTCAAGTACTTTGTAACATATTCATACACGGTTTGCAAGTAACCGGATGCATAATCTAAAGCAAATCTTTTCGCCTTGTCATAGCAAAGGAAGTGATAAAATGCCCGGAAAAGGCTATCGGGTGGATACGGATTTTAAGCTGCGGCCGGACCGCAGAAAGAAGAGAGCAAAGGCGGCTTTGGTGGCGTTGGCTATCATGGTGCTGCTGGAGGGCTATCTGTTCTTACACTATCTCTCATGGCTCGGCAAAACCGGAGAGCCCCCCGGCATTGTGGCGTTTATGACCTCCATGGGGGCGCTGTTTACCTTCTTCCCGACGGTTCCTCTGTTCTCTGCGGATACATGGAGAGCACTGGGCCGGATGTACCTTGCCGGCCTGCCGGTGATGGCGTTGATCCTTGGCTTTTTCCTGCTTTCCACCAAGCGCCTGGATCCCTTCCGTGGCGTGGAGTATGGCTCTGCCCGGTGGGCAAGCGGGGAGGAGCGACGCGCATTTTCCAACCCCGATCATACGATCCCTGTGGCAGAGGGGCTTTATGTTGACCCCCAAAACAATGATCTGAAAAACCTGCATGAGCTGGTGGTCGGTGATACCGGTGCAGGAAAGAGCTTCCGCGTCGTTATCCCGGATATGCTGCAGATGACCGGCAGCTATGTGGTCGCCGATGTCAAGGGAACGCTGTACCGGCAGACAAGGCAGGTCATGGAGGATAACGGCTATAAGGTGCGGGTATTAAACCTCAAGGATCTGCGATACTCCAACTGCTTTAACCCGTTGGAATACATGGAACGGGAGGATGAGGTAATGGCGATGGTGGATACCTTTGTGTTCAACAGCCGCACTGATGGTGCCGGGCAGGGCGACCAGTTCTGGGAGGACTCGATGGCCATGCTCCTGACCTCCGTACTCACCTATCTGGTACAGACGGAGGGGGAAGAAAAGACCTTTGCCAGGGCACTGGAGCTGATCGGCGGATTGGTTGTTATTAAGGGGGAGATCATGCCGTTTTCCCCCTATGAGATCCAAATGAGGATACTGGAGGCGACCGACCCCGGCAATGCTGCATTGACATTCTATAAGCAGTTTAAGCAGGCCCCTGCCGAAACGCTGCAGTCCATCTTGATCTCCACGACCAGCAGGCTGCGGCTTTGGAATATCACCGATGTAAAGGTCCTGACGGCAAGAGATGAAATGGATATTGACGGGCTGGTGGAGGAAAAAACGGTCCTGTACCTTGTGCTGCCGCCACAGAACCGTACCTACCGTGTCATTTCGGCCATGTTCTTATCAACACTGTTTTCCTACATCCAGCGCAAGGCGGAGCGTGAGGGCGGCGGCAAGCTGCCGGTGCCGCTGGCGTTACTGTTGGATGAATTTGCGAACCTTGGCAAGATCAACGACTTTTCTACCATCCTGACACTGGTGAGATCCTACGGGATCCGAGTGGTACCGATCATTCAGTCGGTGCAGCAGCTTGAGCATAACTATGATAAAGATGAGGATACGATCGTTTCAAACTGTGCGATCTATAACTATCTTGGCACCAACAGCGTCAAGACCCGTGAGGATTTGGTTAAGCGCCTTGGAAAAACCACCATCACCGAGGAAAACAGCAGCCGTAACACCGGCGGGAAGCAAGGCGGCGGTTCTCTTTCTGACCGCGGTGTGGGCCGGGAGCTGCTGACCGTCGATGAGCTGGCGGTGATCGATGCGGAAAACAAAAACTCTATTGTGCTGATGGGCGGCCGCCCATTCTTCTGTGAAAAATTCCGGACACAGAAGCACCCGTTGTTTTCCCGGATTGGTAACGACATAAAAGGCAGCGCCGGTTATGCGAATAACCGATCCATTGAGGAGGATTATGCCCGGCTGGCGCTGCAGCACCGGGAACAGTATGAAAAAGAATGCCGGGGGGAACAGCTGACGGAAGCGGGATTTGCAGAGGGGCTGAAGGAGGTCGAAGAAGGTGGGAAGGCACAGGAGCTCGGAGTGAGACCTCCGCTGACGGTGCAGCTGCTGCAGCAGCAGCGGGAGAGAAATAAACAACAAGGACCGGAACAAACAAACTATCAAAGACAGGAGGAAAGCAAACATGAGTATTCGGAGAATAACCTTTGGCGGGAACTTGACGGCTGATCCGGAGGTACGGCAGGCGGGAGGAAATACGGTCTGCAACTTTTCCATTGCCTGCGATGACTACCAGGGCGGCCAGGAGGTCACGGATTTTATTGACTGTGATGCGTGGGGAAAGGTCGGGCAGTCTATTGCCGATAACTTCAAAAAGGGCAGCAGGATCTTCGTCTCCGGGGCTTTTGGCTGGCAGCGCTATACCACCACGGAGGGCGAAAAACGAAAGGCTTTCCGGGTGCGTGTGACCGACTGGGAATTTGCAGGATACAAGCCGAAGGAGGGCACCGTGGGAAACGAGAGTAAAAAAGGTGGTGAATAACAATGTATCTGGATCAGATCACCAATGACGAGCTGGCCGATGTCGGCCGGTTGACGGAAATGACAATCCGGGCCGGGATGACGGTGATGAGAACTGTTACCCAGTACAAGGAGCGGCAGATGGCCGAGCTAACCGCCGAGCTGAAGGAGTATCGGCTGGCCAATCCGCTGTTGCCAAAAGGAGATATCTCCGATCTCTCCTACTTCTGGGCATCGGACAGCCTGCCGAAGCAGACAGTGCAGGAGCTGCCGGGACGGATCAAGGAAAGGATGGAGGCGTTGCTGGCAGGGCTGGAGAGACAGGGGATCGTGCTGGCCGGACCGGAAAGCTGGACGCTGACGGAACCCGGGCGGAAGGTCATCTATGATAAAAGCTTCGTGCAGGATGCCCTCAAGGCGGATATCGAATATGCCGGAAAAGTACAGCAGGCTGCCGGGCAGAAAGCACCCCTTCTGCAGGATGCCGGAGGGGAAACGGTCTGGAGGAGCACCGGGGAAGAGCTACGCAGGATTAAGGAGACTGCAGCCGGGAACCCCAAGGAGGCAATGAAGGCCCTCCAGCAGATTGCTCGTGCGCTAAAGCGTGACGAGAAGCTATGCGGCGGCGAGCTGCAAACGGCCATAGACCGCACCATGAGGGAAATTGTTGTGGAAGGGAAGCCGCCGGCCGAGACCATTGCAGCACTGACTGAAACGGTTGGCCACTCCGCCGATGAGCTGCTGATCAACTTTAACGACCTTACAATGCGCACGGAAAACGAGATTCGCAGGGAGGCAGTCAAGGCAGCAGCTGCCGGCGCAAAAGCTCCTGCCGTTGCTGCGGCTCCGATTATTGCCGCTGCCGGGGCACTGGCAGACGGCGTACAGAAGGCGGAGCGGCAGATCACCAGATAGGAGGCACCGTCTATGAGAGTTAAGCTGCTGAAATTGGAGCTGCAGGACGGCTCCAAGGTGAAAGCGACGGCGGATATCCAGCTGGGCAGCCTTTTGGTGATCCGGGGCGTTAAGCTCGTGAGAGTTGACAGCGGCCGCCTGGTGGTTTATATGCCATCCTACCCGGAGGGGAAAAAGTATTTTGCCGCCGTTGAGATCAAGGACCTGAATGTTTTGGCGGAGATAGAGACTCTGCTCCTTGGGGCCTACCCCAAGCTGGCACAGGGCAACAGAAAAGAGAAAAGCAAGTAACCAAAAGTGCAGATGCCCGGAACCCCTTGCTTAATCAAGGCTTTCAGGCAAGCTGCTGTTTCAGAAAAGGAGAAATAACTATGGATATGACTCAACCCAAAGCTCTGTTCGACCTGCTATACAGTGTAATTATCGGAATTATCGGCATGGCCGGTGTTTTGTACGGCGGCTACTCCATCTGGGATGGCTTTACCAACGACCAGCCGGAAAGCAAGAAAAAGGGGATAACGATCATACTGGTTACGGTTTTCGTAATTATCTTCCTCTTTGCAGCCAAGAACTTGATCCTGGGGATGGTGGGGATCGAATGAAGCGATCAGCTGTGAGATCCGTTTTGGCCGTTCTTGTGGCCATACTGCTCCTTTGCAGCATGGCCCTTGCCGTTGGGGGAGGGGTTGCCGGGGCCGGCGCCGCAGCAGCCGGCAGCATTACCGGACAGACGGCTGCACCTTCGAAGCCGCAGCCTGCCGAGACCAACCAACCATCGACGACGGTGGCGGAAAGCCCAACGGAAGCAGGAAGCGAAGATGCTTCGGATGACGGGGAAACCTCGAACGGGGGGATATTTGCCAGAATAGCGGAATTCTTCCGGACTTTGCTGGAGCCGAGAAAGGACTCCGGCGAGATGGTGGAGAAAACCTTCGGCGAGATACGAGATGCAATCAATTTCGGCTTCAACACCGTGGAGAACACCTTGCGGGACAGCGGTAATTTCCCGTTTATTGACGGCTCTGCGGTAGTAGGCGCTATTGCCAATGTGATGCTGCCGATTGGCCTTCTGGTGTTCCTTATCTGCTGGAGCCTGCAGGTCATGCGCTCCGGGCTGGAGCTGGAATTATATGAAGTGAAGCATTTCATCAAGATGGGAATGGAGTTCATTGCCGGACTGCTGCTGGTCACAATTGCCCCGCAGATCTGCAAATTGATCACAGCGATCAGCGATAACATGGCGTCAAGCCTGTTGGATACGGTCAGCATCCATTACGCCGATATAGCAGAGACGCTGCCCAGCACGGATATCGGAGACTTCGCTTCCAAGATCCCAATCATCGGCGTGCTGGTGCAGTGGATCAATTTCCTTTGGTCGCTGCCCAGCATTTTTATGTATAACATGATCGTGATGATTACCGCGGGGATCATGCTGTTTTCGCTGGGGATCCGGATTATTAAGCTGACGATCTATCAAGGCTTTGCACCGTTGTTCATTGCCGCCGGGGCCAACCAGGATACCAAGCGGTTCTGCATCAACTTCCTCGCCAGCTACATCCTGCTTTCCCTGCAACTTGTGGTTATGACGGTGGTATATGCCATGTTCCGCACTTCCTTTGCGGCATACCTGGCGAGCGCCGCCAGCATAACAACATTCAGCTGGAAGGGCTTCTTCACCGGCGGTATCTTTATGATCATCTATGCCGTCATCATGGTGAAGTCTGACCGGCTGTTTGACAAGGTGCTGCATTAAGGAGGGGGGAAGCTATGAAAGTAACACTACCGAAGGACATCAACAAAACACAGAGGAAGGTAAGCCTTCGCAGCTGGATCACGCTCCTCATCGGGGCAGCGGCACTGCTGGGGCTTTTCTTTTTGCTCCGGCTGCCGGGGCTGCCGCCGGTCCCCTGCCTGCTTACCTGCTGCGTGCTGGCTGCACCGGTGATCCTGCTGGCATTTGGGACATTGTCCGGGCTGGAGCTTACCGTGATCGTCGGGCGCATGTGGCGGGATCTGATTTATAACGCCAACCGGCGGCCGTTCCAAAGGAGGGATTAACGCTTGCTGCCAAAAAAGAAAAAACCGACCGTGACGGTCGTGGAGAACAAAGAAAAAGGGAACAAGAAGAAAACCCGGCGAGTTGTGCGTAATACCGCCCAGGATACCATTCCGTATCTGGAGCAGTACGAAAACGGGCTGTACTTAATTGACCGGGAGAAGGGGCTGGGGCGCTATGCGTTCATCTGGCACCTCGGCAACACCGACTATCGGCTGCTGAAGGATACCGAAAAGCAGAAGCGGCTGGACGCCTATAGTGCCGTATTTAATACATTGCCGCCGGATATCCACTATGAGGAGACATACATTAACCTGCCGGTTGATGAAAGGGCCATCCGGGACGCGATTCTTCCGCCGCAGGATGAAGAGGGTATGACCGAGTTTGAAAAGGCATGGCGCAAAAACCAAGCCGGCTTTGCGGATCGGTTTGCTATGCAAATGACCCGCACCGAGATCTATCTGACGCTGTCGTACCGTGTGCGTGCCAAGCTGGATAATGCGCTGGCGATCCTGCTGGCCGCCGGTGAACGGATCCAGGCATATCTCTCCGAGCTGGGGGTGACGATGGAGCCGGTTTCCGTCAAGCAATCCTTATGGCTGCTTCATGCCATCTACAACCCCTATGAGGAGGACACCTTTATCCTTCCGCCGGACATCTACCGCAAGGGAACAAAAATCCGTGACTACATTGCCCCCAGTGCGTTTCACTTCAAGCCCAACCACACCGAGCTGGGCGGTTACTTTAACCGGGTGCTGTTTGTGAATGGCTACTCCAACTCTCTCGATGACGAGTTTATTTCCTCACTGATGGACAACCGCTTTAAGGTCACTGTGGCCAAGCATGTTGACCATGTGGATAAGGAAATCGCTTTTCAGCAGATCAACGCCCGGATGCGGGCCCTGGAAAGCGACCGTCAGACCCGCAACCAGCGCAATGCCCGCAACGGCACCAACTATATTCCGTTCTTTCTGCAATCCCAGATCGATGCCTGCCGCGGTATGATGAAGGATCTGCAGGAGGCGGAGGAGCTGTTCCGTGTGGGGCTGTATATCAGCATTTCGGCACACAGCATGGAGGAGCTGGAGGACATCACCAAGGTCATTATCGGTGCCTGCCGGCAGCATCTGGTCAGCGTGAAGCGTGCTACAATGCGGCAGGAGGATGGCTTGGCATCCATCCTCCCGCTGGGGCAGGATCGGCTGCAGCTGGCACCCTACATGATGACCAGCGGCCTTTCGATGCTGCTGCCGTTTACCTATGCGTCTGTCAGTCAGCCACATGGACTGTATTACGGAAAAAACACCTTGTCCGGTGCACCGCTTATCCTCGACCGTAAGGAGGCCAAGAACGGTAACAGCTTTATTATCGCGAAGCCCGGCGCAGGGAAGTCAATGCACGCAAAAATAGAGATCAATAATGTGCTGTTCTCCACCCACCTGGATCAGATCATCGCGATCGATCCGGAACGGGAGTTTGTGGAGCTGTGCAGGGCACACGGCGGTACTGTGATCCGGCTGGCACCGGGCACCGAGAGCCATATCAACCCCCTTGATGCGGGACGGGATAACGGCAGGAACGAGGACTTCCTGCTGACCAAGGCGGATATGCTGCAGTCGCTGCTCGCGGTATTTAAGGGCAGCCGGCTGACCGCTGCCGAAAAGTCGCTGGTGGACCGCACCCTACGGGAGGTTTATAAGCCCTATGTTTCCGGCGGATACCGGTCGGAGGATATGCCTACCTTCCGGGAGTTCTACAATATCATCAAAGAGATCGATCAGCCGGAGGCCAAGGACCTGGCGCTGACGCTGGAGATGTATGTGTTCGGTACGGTGGACCTCTTTGCACACCCCACCAATGTGGATATGCGCAATCGCTTCATTGTGTTTGATGTGCGGGATCTCGGCGCCAACCTTAAAAAAGCCGGGATGCTGATAGCATTGGATTATATCCAAAACCAGCTGATTGCCAACAAGGAGGCAGGCATCAATACATGGCTTTATGCTGACGAATTTCACCTGTTTTACAGTGATAACGAGGACGAAAACAGTGCCGGTATCTTTTTTGAGCGTGTCTTTGCCCGCTGCCGGAAATACGGCGGCCTGGCGACCGGCATCACACAGAATGTCACAAATGTTATGGCGTCCCAGTCGGCACTGTCCATGCTGCAGAACTGTCAGTTTGTTGTGCTGCTCGACCAGGCGGGGGAGAACCTGCGGCAGCTCATTAGTCTGTATGATCTTTCCGATCAGCAGGCAGCACAGATCACCAAGGCAAAGAAAGGCGAGGGCCTTTTGATCTACAATGATCTCCCCATCCCATTCAGCAACATCTATCCCAGGGATAACATCGTCTATGACGCTTTGACGACTGATTTCAGGGATAACCAAGCACAGCTCCAAAAACGCCGTGAGAGCGCAAATTTGACGGCTGTGGAGCGTTTTAAGGACGACAATCAATAGCCGATAGAACCGCATGTTTTCGTGCGGTTCTTTTTATTTTCAGGAGGAACACCAATGGAAATCTGCCGTGTTGTTAAAACCAAGGACTATACCGTGATGAGCAATTATCATCTTCGTGACCGCCGCCTGTCAGCCAAGGAGATGGGACTGCTGTCCTTTGTGCTTTCGCTGCCGGACGACTGGGACTTTACGATCCGGGGCCTGATCGGTCTGATGAGGGACGGGAAGGACAGCATCTACGGCGCCCTTCGTAATCTGGAGGCGTTTGGCTATGTCCGGCGCAGGCAGCGCCGCAATGCCAAGGGGCAGCTTTCCCGTGTGGAGTATTCCTTCTTCGAGCAGCCGCAGACTGCCCCGCAGCCGCCGGAAAAGCTCGAAATTCCGGCTTTTGTACCGCGTGCGGAAAATCCGGAAGCGGTGCCGGAGGAAGCGGCGCCGGAGGCCGATAATGCACCGCATACGGAAAATCCGGAAGCGGTGGACTCACCGCATACGGAAAATCCGCATGCGGAAAACCCGTCGCAAAGAAATACTAAATTAACTAATAATATTCTCTCTTATAGTAGTAATCTATCTATCCTGGTTTCTACCACTAACCCAGCCGGCATCACTGACGGACAGACGGATGATGTCATAACGGACAGGGAAGAAGAAAAGCCGGTCAGCTTCGCCCAGGCGGTTCGCTGGGTGAAGGAGCATTCCGATGATGTGGGACGGCAGCACTTTGAGCAGGGGACTGACGGCGACCGGGAGTATCTTGCATACCGCGGCACCGTTGAGGCTTTGGCCGGGCTGCTGATCTCCCGACAACCATGGGAGGTAAACGGCATTCCGGTGACGGCAGACGAGGTTTGGCAAAAGGCGCAGGAGGTAATCCGGACAGACGATACGCTGTATTTCCTGCTGCGGGATACCGCGGAGCGCTTTGCCAAAGCAATCGCGGAGATCGAAGTGAGAAGCCGGCAGGGCTATCTGCGGAGCTGCCTGTGGAACAACCTGCAGCTATGGGTACTGGAATATTATTCTGCGATCTGAATCGAAAGGAGCAAAAACAACATGAAAACAATAGCGATGCTGAACGCCAAGGGAGGAGTCGGCAAAACCACCTCCGCACTCTGTTTTGCGGATATTCTGGCGAGGGATTATGGCAAGCGGGTGCTGGTTATAGATCTCGACGCCCAGCGCAACACCGGCAGCCAGCTGGGAGCCGGCGGCTGCGAGATCGGGGTGGATACCCTGCTGCTGGATAAGGACGCAGATATTCGGGAGCTGATCCGGCACACACCGTTTGAGCGCATTGATGTGCTGCCCTGCACGACCCGGCTGGAGGAAGCCAACCTCAAGGTACTGCTGGACACCTCCTCGGTGCAGCAGTTCCGGCTCAAGCGGCATCTCCGCAGGGTCAGCGGCGATTATGACTACTGCATCTTGGATTGCCCCACGGCGATCAAGAATATCAGCACCATCAACGGACTTGCCTTTACCGACGATGTACTGGTGCCGCTGACCGCCGATGATTACTCGCTGCAGGGCCTGACCGACATTGTGGCGGTCATCAACGATGTCAAGGAGTATAACGACGAGATCGATCTGCGGGGCTGCTTCATCACCCAGTGGGAGAATAACAACTGCCACAAGGCGGTAGCCACCCAGCTTGCCGATGCACTCGGTAATCGGGCTTATAAGACCCACATCCGTAAGGCGGTAAAGGTCAAGGAGGCGACCTTCACGCCCGGCAGCCTGATCGATTTCGCCCGAAACTGCACGGCAGTACAGGACTACCGTGCGCTGGTCAAGGAATACCTGGAGGAGGACTAAACAATGGTTTCACTGAACGGATCCGGCATCAACGGAATTCTGAATACTGCCTCCGGCAGCAAAATGAAAATCACATCGGTGCCGATTGAGGACATCGTCCGCAACGAACAGAACGAATACAGCATTGAAGGGATCGACAGTCTGGCAGCATCGATCCATGATGTCGGACTGCGCCAGCCCATCGAGGTCAAGCGGCTGCCGGACGGGACTTACCAGCTCATCGGCGGCGAACGCCGGCTGACTGCGATGAAAAAGCTGCTGGAGGAAGGGGACACCCGTTGGCAGATGGTGCCCTGCGTGGTCAGTAACCCTCCGGAACTTGATCTCCCCATCAGCGACGAGCTCAAGGAGCTTTATGCGCTGACAACGACGAACGCCGAGCAGCGCAGCAAAACAGACCACGACAAGATGCTGGATATCCAGGCCATGCGCAGGATTTACACAGCCCTTAAAGATGCCGGATATCCCTTGGCCGAGTATCAGCGGTCCTTCATTGCGGCAAACCTCAACATGTCTGAAAGCCAGGTGCAGCGTTTGGAATACCTTGACGGACACCTGAATGATGGCTTTAAGCAGCTGATGGCCGCAGAGAAGCTGCCCAGCACGGTTGCAACAATGATATCCAAGCTGCCGGAGGAGGATCAGGCGGCACTGCTGCAGCGGCAGAGGGAGGACCCCGCAGCGTTCAACACCGGCACGGTGATGACTTATCTTCGAGAGAAGAGCAAGGCAGCTGCAGAACAGGCTGCAACAGATGACACCGGCGCTGAACTGACCGTAGGAAAGGACTTTATTGCGGAGATCCGGCAGCAGGTGCGGGATATTGATTTCCTGCTGTCCAAGGGGGATCGTCGGATCCAAAAAGGGCGCAGCGCCAAGCTGCTGCGGCTTCAAAAGCAGGTCCGGGAAAAACTGGAGGACATGAAAGAGGTGATCGATCTGGGGGTGAAAAAATGAGACTGCTCATTGCAGAAAAACCCTCCGTAGCGCAGGAAATAGCTGCGGTAGTCGGCGCCGACAAAAGGCATAGCGGCTACCTGGAGGGCAACGGGTGGCTGGTCAGCTGGTGTTATGGCCACTTGGTCGATCTGGCGGATCCGTCTGCCTACGACCCTGCCCTCTGCAAATGGGAATTGGATGCGCTGCCCATCCTGCCGGAGCAGTTCCGAACGGTTGTCGGTCAAAGCACAAAAACCCAGTTTGAACGGATAAAGGGACTGATGGCGCGGACCGATGTAACAGAGCTGGTGGAAGCGACCGATGCTGGGAGGGAGGGCGAGCTGATCTTCCGGCTGGTGTATGACAAGGCCGGCTGCAAAAAGCCTTTTTCCCGGCTCTGGTTGTCCTCCCTGGAGCAGTCAGCGATCCGGAGAGCGCTGGAGGCGAGGAAGCCCGGAAAGGACTATGATCTTCTGTACGAAGCGGCAAGATGCCGCCAACAGGCCGATTGGATGGTCGGAATGAACCTGACCCGGCTGTACTCCAAGGTCTATGACCGGCGGCTGCCGGTGGGCAGGGTGCAGACACCAACGGTAGCACTGGTGGTACAGCGGGATCGGGAAATCGCAAACTTCCAGCCGGTCAAGTACTATGTTGTCACTGCAGACTTTGGAGGCTTTTCCGGGTCGGCTAAAGTTCCCACCGAACGACAGGCCGAGGAATTGATGGAGCGCTGCCGGGGCGCCGATGGGTATGTGACCCGCGTAACCGAGAAAGCAGTCGTCAAGAAGCCTCCGGAGCTGCCGGATCTGACGGCTTTGCAGCGGGAGGCGAACCGACTGTTTGGCTATACCGCAAGAGAAACTCTGGATATACTCCAGCAGCTCTATGAAGCAGGGCTGGTTACCTACCCCCGCACGGACAGCAGGTATATCACCGAGGATATGCGACAGACGGCAGAGGAGCTGCTGAAGAAGCTTGCCGGATCCGGGCTGCTGCCGGCAGACCATCAGCATGATATCGGGAGGGTAGTCAACGATGCCAAGGTGACAGATCACCATGCGCTGCTGCCCACCGGGGAGGTGACGCCGGAGCGTATGGACAAGCTCAAGGGGCAGCAGCAAGACATTTTGAAGGTCGTTATTTCCTCCTTTGGACGCGCCACGGCGGAGAACTATGAATATACCGCAACAGAGGTGCTGCTGGATGTGGAGGGAGAAGCCTTCAAGGCACACGGGCAGGTGGTCCGGGAAAGCGGATGGCGTGACTTTGACACGGATTTACGGCGCCGGCTTGGGATACAGCAAGAGGAGAAAGATCAGGAAGACCTGCTGCCCCGACTGCATGAGGGGGAGATCTATCCGGTGCAGGCGATGCACACGGCAGAAAAGCAGACGCAGCCGCCCAAGGCATACACCGAGGACACCCTACTGGAAGCGATGGAGCAAGCCGTCAAAAGGATCGATGATAGCGGAGAAATTCCCGATACCGCCGGGCTGGGTACGCCGGCAACCAGGGCCGGCATCATCGAGAGCGTGATCCGCTCCGGCTATCTCCGCCGCACCGGAAAGCAGATCCTGGCGAATGACATGGGGAAAACGCTGGTTGAGGTGGTGACCGAGGAGCTGCGGCAGCCGGACCTGACGGCAAGCTGGGAGCGGAGCCTGTCAGCCATCCAGGCCGGGACGCTGGCGCCGGAGACCTTCATGGGGGAGATCAAGGCATTCCTCCGCAGCCATGTAGAGGCTGTCAAGCTGTTCCATGACCCGGCCAGCAGCAGGGACACATTCCAACGCACCGAGAGGCGCCGGGCAGATATGGGGATCTGTCCCTGCTGCGGAAAGATCGTCCGGGATTACCCGAAATCCTACGCCTGCGAGGCGGTCAAGGATGGAGAGTGCGGATTTGTAATCTGGAAGAAGATCGCCGGGAAGGAGATTACCCCGCTGCAGGCACAGCAGCTTATTGCCATGGGAACGACGGATCTTATTAAGGGCTTTGTCAGTACCCGTACCGGAAAGAAGTTTGACGCCAAGCTGGTGTTGGACGATAACAAGGAAACAAGATTTGAGTTTGCGCAGCAAACCGCAAAAAGGAGGTAATGAAAATGACCATCGAAAAGAAAGAAACCGAACTGACCGAATTCTTGAAGTCCATTCCGGAGGACCCGATGCCGGAGGAGATGTGGGAGGACGCCCCCTGTGCCACAACTGTTTATGACGCCGATGGCAATATTTTGGAGGAAAGGGAGGTTATTGATGATGGAGACCATTGAGAAACGGTCAAAGAACAAAACCAGGGAACAGCTTGCGGAGATGTTTATAAAATCCCTGGATGAGCAGAAGCTGCCCTGGTATGCTGTGTGGAACACCCACCCGCAGCAAAACGCCGTCAGTGCAAAGCCCTATCGCGGGATCAACGCTTTTCTGCTGTCAATGGTGGCAGCAGCCTTTGGCTATGAGGATCCCCGTTGGTGTACCTTTAACCAGGCCAAGAAAAAGGGCTGGAGTATCAAGAAGGGCGCCAAGGGTGTGCCGGTGGAGTTCTGGAGTGCAATCAATATCCGCACAAAGGAGGTCATGGATTTCCGTGAGGCGGCACAGAAAATCAGGGACGGAGAGGCAGAACAGGGAGATTTCCGGTATTATAATCGCAATTTCCATGTTTTCAACGCGGCCCAGATCGAGGGAATGCCGGAGCTGAAACGGGTGACGCCAACGGCGGATATCGGGCTGATCCGCCAAAACCGGGATACCCTTATCAAGAATATGGCGGTCGGGTTTGACGGTAACGGTGCTGACTGCCATTACTCTCCTGCGCAGGACAAGATCGTTATGCCGCCGGAGAGCGACTTCCGGGATACTTACGGCTATATGTGCAGCTTCCTGCACGAAGCCGGCCATGCCACGGGAGCGCCCGGCCGGCTGGGGCGGGGCTTTGGCTCCACACGGGAGGAATATGCAATCGAGGAGCTGCGTGCGGAAATCGCATCGGCGATGACCTCCCAGCAGCTCGGTATTCCGCTGACCGAGGAGCAGATGCAGAGCAACCTGGATCTGCATAAGGCATACATCCAGGGCTGGGCACAGGCGATCAAGGATGCGCCCAAGGTACTCTTTGACGCCATTAAGGATGCCGAGCAGATCAGCGATTACCTCATCGATAAGGGCGAATTCCGGCAGGTGATCGAGGCGGAGCAGGTCAAGGAAGCGCAGGAGCCGGGAGCCATGGAGGAAGCTTCCCGCGATCACGGAGAAGAAACCGTTAAGCAGATCACCGTGCTGGTGGTGGAGCCGGGGAAGGTGCCTTATACCAAGGAGATCGGCGATGACTGGCGGGCGTTTCAGGCGGAGGTCGGCGGGACATTTCAGATCATTTACCCCGGCTATGATCCGGTCGGACTTGTCTGCAATGACGACGGCAAGCTGCTGGGGCTGCCGTTGAACCGGGGCCTGCTGGATGATGACGGAGAGCTGTACGATGTTGTTGCCGGCACCTTTTTCCTGGTTGGCCTCGGCGGAGGCGGTACCACCGTGTCTCTGACGGACGACCAGATTCGCAAGTACGAGCAGCGCTTCCACGATCCGGAACAGTTTATCAGGGTTAATAATAAGCTGATCAGCATCCCCAGCAGCAAAGACCCCGACCTCCACAAAACTGGTGAGCGGGTCTCCACTCCCAGAGGGTCTTTTGCCGTTACCTCTCTTACCCGTGAGCAAATGGAGGCAGCCGGCTACGGCTGCCATCACAGGTCGGAGGACGGTAAGTACCTTATCATGGGAGATGGCACCCGTGCCTTTGCTGTTGCTGCCGAGGCGCCAGAGCTGAAGAAAGAACTGCCCCGGCAGGAGATCTCCTTCTGCCGCATCAGCAATCACTACTATGCCAAGGTTCAGACCGAGAAAGGCGTCGAGCAGTGTGCAATGCAGTTCCGTCCCGGTCGGTACTTCTTCGAGACGGCAGCCGGCAAGGTGCATATGCTGACCCCCACGGAAGTTGAACGCTATATGAAATTTGTGGCGGAAGAAGTCAACCTTGAAGCCGTCCGTCAGCAGACGGAGCTGCTGCGTCAGAAAACAGCAGGGCAGATTGAGCAGCGCAACAAAACCATTTAACAAAAGCCGATGCAGGCAGGTGTTCAAGTTGAACACCTGCCGCATGAAGGAGGTTATTACTTTGAAAGAACGCAATGATGTGAGACACTGCGATGTGCCACTGCTGCATCCGACCACTTCGGCGGAGGATCTATATGCGTTCCCGCAGTCGCCGAATATCACATACAGCTCCGGCTTTATCGGATGCCTTAAAGGGGAATTTGAGGATAATAACCTCTTTACCCTTTGGAGCGATGCTGCCAGGCATCTGAAAACAGATGAGTTTGTCAGCGAGATGAACTCGGTGCTGGACACGCTCAAGGAAAAAACGCTCCTGAACCGAAAGAATATGCGAAGCTATTGCCGGTCTCATAGCAGCGCGATGATGAGCGGGAAAGAGGAGCAATACGGCTTCCGTGTGGATACCGACCAGTATTCCTATCTGTTCCGCCTGCGGGTCGGCGCCCATGATCGGGAAATCAAGACCAATCTGGGCACCATACCGATCGAGGATTACCGCGAGCTGGTGGCGTCGCAGCGTGGATTTGACAGCTATGCCGATATGCGCCGCCAGGGGTATCGCCTGCCGAGTGAACGGAATGAAGATCTTTCCGATGTGTATTGTTACTGCTATCGGAAGGATATGCTGGATGCCCATATGCGGCAGGCAGAGCGCGGGATCAGTTTCCTGGATGAGCATTACGAGGAACGCTTCCGGCTGCCGGACGGCGGCAGGATGCGAGTGACCTATGCCAACGATGACCGGCAGGATTTCGTCTGTCGCTATGTTGACGATTACCACTTCGAGATGGGAACCGGCAGCGACACCTGCTGCCATATCAACCAGTTCGCGGAGAAAATGGCGCAGTGCGGCTGCCTTGTGGAGCCGTTGGATAAAATGCCGGAACAGAAGAAAGAGGAACAGATCGTGTTTTCCTGTGATGGCAAGAATTACTTTGCGGAGATCGAAATCTGGGGTCAGATGGAGCGCTGCCCTATCCGCTGCGTCAATGGGGTGAGACGGTTTGACCGTCTGAACCAACAGGTCAAAAGGGAGGTCGTCTACAGCTTCACAACTTCTGACGGCGTGGTTCATCAGCTTTCGCCTGAAAACACTAATCGCTATAAGGAGTTTGTAGAGCAGACTGTAAAGTCGCAAGCCGTCTTGGAGCAGGCAATGCAGACACATGAGCCGTCGGAGGAAGTGAAGGCTAAAGCACTGTAACGGCAACGGCAAGGGGTGAAAAACGCCCCTTGCCGTTTTCCTCATCCGGTATTGGCGGATAAGATGATGACCTAACGATAGAGTTGCTTAATCCGAAAGAATGCAGTAGGATTGGCGCGAAAGGACGACCAAACGGTCGGCGGTGTCCTCTTGATTTACTTCAGGGGGCTTCAACTACATAAAAGTGCCCCCTACTCCAAAGAGAGGGGGTGATGCCCATGGTTACATGGAACGAGCTGTTTGCTTTTTCTGCTGTGATTATAGGCGTCGTTACTCTTGTAGTAACCATTATGAAGAAGAAGTAACCGCCCTGCCCTCACAAAGCAAGCGGTTACTTAACTTCTTGTTCTTTGAGGACTACCGTCACCGGTCGCCCTTTCACCCTTATTGTAGTCTACCCCGCAAAAAAAGTCAACACCGTCATTGGAGCCGATTGGCATTACTACCGTCGGCTCCTGTTTTTTAGGAGGCAATTTAGATGAAGAGGAAACAAAAGCTGCTGATGAGCTGCCCTTACTGTAAGGCTGCCTTGACACTAAATATTCGCGAAACACACCGCTTTCCCGTAGCAGACTTAAACGCCGGTACTATCTACATGAAATTTTCAGAGCTGGTGAGCCCAGAGGAACGGAAACTGGAGCTTCTTTGTGAGCGGTGCTTTCGGGAATTTTGTTTTGAAATTGCAAAAAACGAAATGAATGAAAATGTGATCCGGATACTGGGGGAGATTACCGAAAGGAGGTAGGCAAAGTGATGAAGCAAGATCAATTTCGTTACTCCCATCAACCAAGCCTGGAGTTTCGCTCAATGCGGAACTTCCGTATAACCCAGGATGGAGAATTGGCAACAAGAAGGTTGAACGATCCAATGGGGATATTCAGTTATTCGAAATCCTTTTCAGAAACAGAAGATGCAAGGTGCGATAAGAAAGGGGAAGGCAAAATGGATACTAATTTGCTGCTTCAATGTCCTGATTGTCATGTGCCACTGGTGCTGGAAATCTGTGATGTGCGTACATTTCAGGTGTCATCCAGCGACATAGAAATCTACTGTTCTATTGACATGATTGAGAAACCAGAGTGCAAGACCATGCAGCTCCTTTGCCCAAAATGCAAAAGAGATTATCCGTTTGAAATTAAAATGGTCAACGGTTATGAGTGTATTGAGATGAAGCGCTGAAATTGGGTGGTGGCTGGAATGGCTTATCATCTCGTTTCTTATCTGGCCACATATTGCAGTCAGTCTTGACCGCTTTTTCTACCGGTGCGTTAGCACCACATACTGCGGCGGGGTGATTGAACAACAGCCGATGAAGAGAAAAAGGACGGCTTATAAAAACTGCGGTTTTCATAAGGCAAGCAATGAATTTGTGATCACAAATTCGCTTGCAAGGGGAGAACCCCTTGACCCCCGCACCGAAAAAGGCCGCGACGCAGCCGCCTTTTTTCGGTTCCTTTTGGGGACAAAAGGAACAATCGCTTGCGCTCAATAAAGCTGTTGTTCAAGTTGAACAGTAAAATAATGGGAGGTATTATCATGGCAAACGAAAAGAAAGAAACTGACTTTCACCTTCGTTTAACACCAAAAGAAAAAGCCCGGCTCCAGCGCCGGGCCAATGAGGCGAAAATGCCGTTGAGCCGGTATCTCCTGGAGATGGGCTTAACCGGGAAAATAGTAAACTATGATTATCTGCTGAAGTGCTTTCTGCAGATGCGGCGCATCGGTAATAACATCAACCAGGCAGTGCGGATTATGAACACCTTTCACTCTGACTGTGAAGGCGAGTTCGACTATGTGCTGCGGGAAATGAACAGGCTGCAGGATGTACTGGATCGATATATTGAACGGGAGCTGAAGGAGAATAAACATGGCGTATTTGAAGGTGCTGCCGGTGGCGACAAACACCCACCTGAACAATCTGATTAAATACATTACCCGGGTCGATAAAACGGATGGCAGGGTTTTTGTCAGTGCGGCGGGCTGCCGGGTCGAAACTGCAATAAAAGACTTTAAGAAAATACGGGAGATTTCCGAAAAACAAAGGGGGCTTGTCGCCCATCAGCTGGTCCGTTCCTTTCCGGCCGGAGAGGTGGATCCGGAGCAGGCGCAGCAGATGGCCGAGGAGCTTGCGGCAAGAATGCTGCCAGGGCATCAGTATATCGTTTGTACCCATGTTGACCGGGATCATATCCATACCCATATCGTCTTTAATTCCGTAAGCTATCTTACCGGGGAGAAATATCACAACAACAAAAAGTCGTTGCGGATCATGCGGGGGGAAAGCGACAATCTCTGCCGGAAGTACGGGCTTTCCGTAATAGCGCCAAGCGCCCGCAGCGGGCTGGACCGGCGAACACTGGAGGCAGCGCGGCAGGGCGGCAGCTGGAAGGTGCAGTTGGCCATTACTCTTGATGATCTCGTTGACCGGGTAACATCCCTGCCGGAGCTGCAGGAGGAGCTGCAGAAGGCCGGCTTTAATATTGAACGGTGGACAGAACGAGATGCCACGGTCCGCAAGGAAGGGGAGGAAAAAGCAATCCGGCTTTCGACTCTTGCCAAACAGTTTGGATGGCAGTATTCCATGTCGGCGCTGCAGCGGCGGCTGATGGGCGAAGAGATAGAGCTGCCGGAGCCATCCGAACCGGCAGCATCGGCCGAAGCAAGTGAATGGCGCCGATACCAGGCATGGGCCTTTGAGCAACGCCCGGCCTCATTGAAAATGAAGCGGCAAGCCAACCTGTTGGCACAGTCGGTCTGGTATAACAAGGACCCCGCACGGGCAGCAGCCAAGGCACTTACGCTGCTGGCGCTGCAGCACCGGGATAGGAAAATAGGGAAAGCCATCGGGGAGCTCATCGGCCGGGCAACGGTCCTTCGCCGGGAGGCGCCGTTAAGCGAAGGCCAGATGTGCGGCAACATGGATTACCGGACGCTGACCGGGGCACCAGGTAAGAACATTTCTGTCCGGCTGCCGGCAGCGGAATTGATCAAGCTGCAAACGGCGGAGTTCTTCTTTGCCGCCCGGCTGCAAAAGAACGGCACGGCCGATGTGACATTTAAGGAACCGGATATTGAAAAAGCGTCTGTGCTGCTCGGTATCAGCATAAAGGAGCTGCTGGATCCGGCAGTTTCCAGAAACGCTTGGGGGACGCAGGCGGAAATTATGGAGGAGCTGCGGGAGTTGGCCAAAGAAAAGCGCTCCCGCATCTGGCGGATGCAGGTTTCGCCGGCCGAGGTACGGCAGTTACAGCAGGCCGGGGTGACGGTGGCTTTTTGGCGGAAGAAAACGGCGGTTGGCATGTATGATGCCTGCTTTATGGAGGAGGACCTCCTGAAGGTCTGTACCGTCTGCGGAAAAGACTATGCGGCAGAACGGCAAAAGCAAATAGCACAGGATGCCAGAGCAGACTATGCCAGGCTGAAGGCAGACGCCGGCCGGAAGGGCGATAGGATTATTTATCGTGTGGTGGATGAGATGCTGTATCTGCAGCTCCGGCAGTCTGAACTGCCAATGGCTGCGTTCCCGAAGGACGCCGCTTACAATGTGGCTTTTATGGAAAGCAAGCTGAAACGATACGAACAAATCCTGCGGGAGGCCTCGATGCAGCAGGATCGCAGCGGCAGAGCAGGGAAGGGAAAAATGAGCACCGAACGGAGGGCAGGATTTGCAGCTGAATAAGCATGAGCCCCATTCTCCCTGCATTGATGCACTTTCATTCGTGTTGATATTCCCACACATTTCTGCTACTATTAGCGAGGAGGCACCCTGTTGCATGAATTTTTCCTATCCTCCCGGAATTATAGAGAATTACATAGAAAACACATAAAGGAGGAAAGCCTAATGAAAACAAGGTATAAACTGCTTCTGGTTTTTGCGTGCCTTGCCCTTTTAACTTTTAGCGGCTGCACCGACGAGGAAGAACTGCGCAACCGGAACCGGGGTGGCAGGTTATTGACTTTGCCTGGACAAAAGAAAATGGTGATAAAATGAATGGACTTTTGCAAATGTGTACTACTTTTGTGTAGATAATTATGTTTTTGACTTTTTTATCTATTACAGCGGAGTAGAAATCGATGTGGATAACTATGACCATGATCAGCAAGAGAAAATTCTTTCCAGTATTTCCATTCGCTTCTCTTAAAAAGACCCCATTACGGATTGCTCACTGTAATGGGGCCTTTGGTTAAATTAGATTATATTGACATACTGTCGGAATATCCTGGTTAACCAGCACGGGATTCACTGCTCCCGTAGCGTGTTTTCCTCTGAAGATTTCAAGATGAACGTGGGGTCCATCAGCCCATCCCTTTTTCCCCTCTTTTCCGAGGTTCGTTACTCCTGCCGTAACGGTTTCGTTCATGCTTACATTGATGTCTGTCATATGAAAATAATAGCATGGCTGTTTGGCGTGACATGATATAAGACATTGGAGGTGGTTGATCCATGATGGCATTCTTCCTGTCCGTATTGGAAACCGAACAGGAAAAGCAGAGATTCACAGAGATTTATCAGCAGTATCACGCAACGGTGGAGCAGATTGCCTTACATATGCTGGGCAGCCAAAGCGACGCGGAGGATGCCGTTCAGAATACTTTTCTGCAAATTATCCGGCATTTTGAAAAAACAAATGAAATTCCTTGTAAGGATTTGCGCTTCTGGATCATTTCTATAGTGAAGAACGAAGCGAGGATAATCCTTCGCAAACAAAAGAATGTGATCCAACTTTGGGACTGGGACGGTTATGTTGCCGAATCGGAACATGTTTCGGAGTATCAGGAGCTGGTGCAGCTCTTTGCCAAACTGCCTGAAACCTATCGCGCGGCGCTGGAGATGAAGATCCTTTTGGACTACAGCGGGAAAGAGATTGCCCAGCGCCTCGGCCTCTCAGAAGAAGCGGTACATACCCGTATTTCCAGAGGGCGGGCGCTGCTGCGTAAAATTGCGGAAAAGGAGGGATTTCACAAATGACTGATGCAGAACTGGATCTTCTCATGCGAGACGTCCTGTTGGACTCCCTGAAGCTGGATGACGCAGCCGCTCTGGATAGCGATCTGGCGTTCACCCCGTCCCGCCGCCATCAAAGGAGGATGCGCTCCATGATGAGCGATCCGGAAAAATGGCTGCGCGGAAGAACCCGCCCCGTGTGGCAGAAGGTCATGCAGTGGGTCGCAGTATTTATTTTGGTTGTGCTGATCAATTTTGGTGCTGTAATGGCATTCAGCCCGACAGCTCGGGCTGCTGTGCTTCAATGGATCGTCGAATGGTACGAAACATACATCTCTTTTCAGTATTTCGGAGAAACGAAGCCGGAAGAAATGCTGCTGTATCAAATCACAGACTTGCCGGAGGGCTATTTTGAGACAGAGCGCATCGATGATGTGCTTTCAACAGATGTTATTTATGAAAACAGTGCAGGTGAGTTCCTTTACATTAGATACACCCATATGAATCAAGGCATTGAGAGCGTTATCATCCCTGGGGACGACGAAGTGATTCCGATTTCTGTAAATCAAATGGAGGGGTATCTGTTTATTCCTAAAGACTCGGAAAACAGGACAACTATCACCTGGATTGATGAACAGAAAAACATCCAGTTTACCATAGCTGCCATGTTTGAACCGGATGAACTTCTACGCATGGCGGAAAGCACATCAGAAAAAAGTAAATAAATCTTGGAAATCTTGTAAGAAAACCACCTCCTTCTGCATTTGCATAGTGAGTGACACTTAAAATAATGTGGAAGGGGGTGATTTCCATGAAAAAAAGATTTATTATCCCGCTGGTTCTTTTGATGGTGTTTTCTCTTGGCATTACAGCGTATGCGTTTGAACCAAGAGCCGCCCTGGCAAATCCGTCTCTCACATTTGATGGAGAAACAGCCGTTTGTTCCGTTACCTGCATAGGCAACAAGTCTACTGATGAGATAGAAGCAACCTTAACGCTCTATCGGGGCAATACCTATGTAGACTCTTGGAGCGAATCCGGTTTATCCCGCGTTCATGTACAAGGAGAGTGTGAAGTAGATAGCGGAGTGCAGTACCGACTGGTATTGACCTGGTACTTGAACGATGTCAAACAGACAACCATCACAAAAACCGGAACTTGTCCGTAACGGGGCGGCTTGGAACTGCATATATTGCGGAAAGTCCTCAACATAGCGAGAGTGATGCGCTATTTGTAGGTTTTGTGCTTTTTGGTGCGATTGCACTTATGATAGGGGGAGATACCGATGGGTTTATAAAGATAGTGGGACATAAAACAAAGTGACAGAAAGGAAGAATAATATGAAGAAATTTTTTAGATCAGCTATCGCTATTATCCTTGCAATCTCGATGATGCCGCTTTGCTTTGCAATCGAACCCGAACCCCAGGGGGGGATCGAATGGGCAGCACTTCCGGACAACACTGTTGTATGTTATCTTTATGGTTTGCCCGTATATAAAAGCGATGTTGATGAAAATGGATTTATTAACTGTGAGGAAGTCCTAGACCGTCCCATGCCATTGAATTACTCATCTTACTACACAGAGGGAGCCATTCCTTCTACCTATCGAAATAACAACTATATCTTGGAGGGATCGGGACGATACTCGGTACACGGAACAAACCAGTATGAAATCTTTACTTACTTACGGTATAATAATGCTTTAAGCACGATAGAGTACTTGAGGGATAACCAACACCGTGCGAATGCCGTTAAAAATGCAATTGGATCGTTTTATGATGCGCTAACTGATGTTTTTGGAGTGCTTCCTGCAGAGGTAGTAGCACTATATGGAGCTGCTGTCTTGATTACATCCATTAACATTCAGATGAACAGCAGCGCCGCCGATAAAATCGCAGAGTACACCAACAGTGGGAAACACGCACTTTTTATAACTATAAAAACCAACTATGGAAGCTTCTACGCCGTTCATGAATGGGATGGAATAAATTGCGTTAAAGCAAAATCTTCCGTTAGCGGTTTGGAGTCACATGTGTTTGATGGGTTAGCTGCAGCACATATTACAAATGGAACTGTGACAAAAGTATGGTAACCAACCATTCGAAAGGAGCCTAATAATGAAAAAACTACTTCAGCAGCACGGAAAAATCATTCTCTTCATCGTGGTGATTATTCTGCTTGTTTTCGGATTTAAGGAAGCAAGAAGGACATTTTTGGTCAGTGCCGGTAATCCAGAAAACAGCTGTCGTGGATACCGCACCATCAAACAGGTGGAGAAAAAGTGCGGGTGGGAAGGGCTCCTGAATCTCGATGGTGTCCAGGATTGGTATGATACTTATTATTTCCTTACTTATCCAAAAGGTGACCCCAAGAACCCGACTGCGCTGGAAGGTATTTACTGCATGGAGAAGAACGACAACGGTTTCGTTCGTTATTGGATCTATTTTCCGCAGCAAGGGGATACGCTGGAAAACTATATGGAACGAAACAACATAAAGCCGACACCGGAACGGGAGGAAATTGAAATTACAGCCGCATCCGGTGAGACTATTACGGCCTATCGTTTTATAAAGCCGGATCAAGAGCCGACAGAAAGTATCTACCTGTTTTTTGAGCATGACGGACTTTATTACAGCATGCGCGTAAAAGATTCGATCGATGAGGTAAAGGAATACTGCGGCCTTTTATTATCATCCGTAAATAAAAAGTAAGTAAGGCGCCTAAAGTGACCTCGGGCTTTATCGCAGGCCCAAGGGTTTTCATGCTTCGATCAGCACAAGAATGCACCCTCCGATCACTCGACCGGAGGGTACACCTATATCCATTACAGCTCCATCTGCTTCCCGAGATAGCTCGCCGCCGCCTGAATGAGCTTCTGCTCGGCGTCCCCAGGACGGTCGCTTTCCTTGTTTTGCAGGAACATCACGCTGCCGCATACATCACCGGAGGAGA
>ERZ827423.761-NODE-761-length-37203-cov-4.192473_pt1 | contig 37203 bp, 34 predicted proteins | sample MGYA00519775_ERZ827423 | MGnify/ENA primary metagenome ERZ827423 (study PRJEB31778, sample SAMEA3449296) | human gut metagenome | biome: human gut; feature: human-associated habitat; material: faeces | place: United Kingdom | collected 2010/2012 ... | reverse complement strand
TGGAGGTGCAGTACCTGGGGACATCCGCGAAGGGATAGGCGGTCCAGATGACGGTTTCCTCGCCGGTATCAGCATCCGTAGCCAGAGAGACCACATAGACTACCTTGCCGTCATACCGCCGGTAATACCCGGCACAGATCCTCCTGCCCGCCATCGCCGCACCTCCGTTCTTTTTCTGACTTCAGTATAGCGGAGGATGGAGAGTCTGTAAATGGGACAAGGTTTTCTTGTTTACTGCCCAGTAAAATTTGAGCCTGTCACCACCCTTAACTGTTTTCCTCCAGAGAAAGCTGGTATCCCACGCCCCAGGCCGTTTCGATCAGATGAGCCATACCGCGTTGACCAAGTTTCCTGCGGATCTCCCTGACATGGTATTTGAGTGCTTCATCCGCACAAATATTGTGCTCTGTCTTCCATGCACTCTCGAAGAGTTCTTCTTTTGTCACGATTTCCCCGATGCGATCCACAAGGAGCTGCAGCACATCGAACTGTTTCGGAGTCAGATGGAGATTCTCCCCGTTCAGGAAGGCTTTTCGAGTCCCCAGATTGATTTTCAGGCCGAGTCCGGCGGCTTGGATCAAAGCGGCCTCTTTGGTATTGGCGCTCAGATACCGCCGCATCAGAACCGAGGCGTGGGCCAGGAGCAGTTCCTGATCCAGCGGTCCCTCTATGGGGAGGTAGGCGTCCGCCCCGGCGTTCAGTACCTCGATTTCCTCCTGCCTGGAATAGCAGGCAGACAGGACAAGAATGGGGGACTGCTCCAACTGGCGCAGACGGCGGACAATAGCCACACCGTTCATCTTGGAAAAATGAATATCCAAGATTATCAGGATGTAGTGGAATCGGGAGCATCGATGCATTGCCTGGACATAGGTGGCCGCATGATCGATTGCCAGGAAGGTGTTCCGCAAGCTTTCTATAATTTCTTGGTGCAATTCACGCATCTCTGTGACGATTAATGCTCTACGACGCATAGAGTTTCTCCTGCCAATTACTCAATCTGAATGGATACGCTCCCGCTCGCCCCTTCACCCCAGACGCCGATATAAGTGCTGCCGCCGCCCACCGTAAGGGTAGAATCGTAGTCTCCGCTCTCGGACAGCAGAATCACCGACTCCTCCGAGCCGGAGCACAGAAAGACGGCAGCCGCTCCCTCCTCGATGTCGAGAGAGCAGGTGAGTTCTACCGTGTCCCCGGCCTCCCGGTCCAGCGTGGTGCCGCCAAAGAGCAGTTCTGTGCCGGAAAAGTCCTCGTAGCCGGCCTCATAAGTGCCAGTGTAGTCGTCCTCGCCCCGGACCCGCTCCCCCTGCAGGGAGCGGTCCGGCGTCAGCGCCCAGGTGCCGGCAGCATCCACCAGGGAACCATAGGCGCCCACAAGGGCGTCTTTTACCGAGTCATCTGTCGCGTCAGCGGCGGCTGCCATCGCATTGTCCGTGAGATCCGCCAAGGCCCCGGTGACCCGGTCTGTTCCCTCCGCCAAGCCACCCAATACCGTGTCCGTCCCGTCCGCCAGGGCCTGCATCATACCGGAACAGCCGGACAGCAAAATGACACAGAGCAGGCAGCATGTCAGGAGCGGCGCCCATCTGTTTCGGTTTTCCTTCATCGTGTTCTCCTCCCTGATTGCCGGCGGCCGCCGGACTTTTTCTTTTTTGTACTCCCAGCCTTGCTGCTGGGTCGGGAAAGCATCAGAATGGCCGCCGTCAAAGCGATGACCGCCGCCATGCCCAGGAGGGCCAGCGGGATACTGGGTGCCTCAGTCGCTCCGTTGTACGCCTGCATATCAAAGCCGGCCAGCACCAGTGCCGCGGAGAAGGGGTAAGCGGAGAGCAGGAACCCACTCTTGAAGAACAAAATACAGTACCCCAGGAAAAAGGTCAGGATAGAGCCCCCCAGATAGGCGCCCCGCATCTGCCCGAAAAGTAAAATCATGGGCATACAGACCAGGAAGGTGGTCAGCGCCGCGGCCACCACCTGTCCACCCTGCTGGAGGATCACCCCTGGCGTCAGCCCCGGGAGGCCCGCCAGCACCCCGGTGAGCACCGTCACGGCCACGCTGTAAAGGCCGAACAGCAGGGACAGCAGGCCGGTGACCGCCAGCTTGCCCCCCAGGAGTTTGGGATAGGACACCGGGATGGTGAGCAGATTCTTCATGGTGTCGTGGGTATTCTCCCGGTCGATCAGCCACCCGCCAATCATCACCAGGGAGATGGGGAGAAACACCTGGGTGTTGCCCCACACCACATTGGCGAACAGGTGGACAAAGTCAAAGTTGGGGTCCCGGATCTCCGGGTTCACGATCAGCTGGGTGCCGTACTGCACCACCGGGCAGAGGGCCAGGGCCACAATGCCCACCAGCAGGATCTGGCACCGCCGCAGCTTCCACCACTCTGTTTGAATCATCTTCCACATACGCAACACCTCCTCAAACGCCCTGGCGCTTGTAGACCAGCGCGATCAGGGCCAGAAAGACCGCCGCCTCGGCCCCGGTCACCAGAAACGCCTGGGCGGTGGTGACGAAATAGGGGCTGACCCGCTCCAAAAGTCCCAGCATCTCGGCGCCGGCGTTGGAGAAGTCGAGATACTGGAAGTACCACCGGAAGGTCAGCGGCCCGGGCAGCAGCGTCCCCAGGTTCAGGCCGAAGGGCTGGGTGATAAAGAGGTCGTTCAGGCCGAAGATGTAGTTGACAGAGGTGTAGAAGAAGGTGACAATCACGGAGACGATGTAGCTCCGGTTCAGCAGCACCACCAGCAGGATACAGGGCAATGCCCCAGCCCACATCATGATCCCCTGGCCGATACCCACAAAGAAGAGCCGCCAGAAGCCCGCCGGCTCCCACCCGGCGGCCAGCACGATGAACAGGATCACCAGACCTCCTACCGCCATGAAGGCGATGGCAAAGAGAAACAGCAGGGCCATCTTTGCCATGGCCAGGGCGGGCTTACTCACCGGAACCGTCATCAGGTTTTTCAGCGTGTCGTTGTCTTGCTCTTCAAAGAGCAGGTTAGAGGCCAGCACCACCAGGGCCGGCATGAGCAGCAGGTAGGCACTCATCTGGAACAGGGTGGACATCATGCCGTCCACTGCCTCCGCCCCGCTGGTGAACGCCCGGAAGTCCGGCAGAAACAGGGCGCACCCAAGGGGAATCAGAGCGGACACGGCAGCGGCGGCGAAGAACAGCGGCTTGCGCCGCAGCTTGGCAAATTCACACCGCAGGAGGTTAAGCAATGCCCTCACCCCCTGTGATGCGCTTGAAGTAGTCCTCCAGGGTGTCCTCATAGAGGTGGGCGTCGGACACCACCAGCCCCGCCTCCACGAACCGCCGCACCGCCGCGCCGGTGTCCAGGCGGAGATCCCGGACGGTCAGTTCCTGCCCATTCTCCACAGCTACATCCCGCACGCCCATCTCCTGCTGGAGCAGCTGGGCGGCCACCGGCGCGTTGGACACAGTGAAACGGAGGACCTTCCCGTTCTTCTGTTCCAGTTCTCCAAGGCTCTCCTCCTCCAGAAGGACGCCGTGGTCGATGATCCCGATGTCGTCGGCCAGCAGGGCGATCTCGGAGAGGATATGGCTGGAGATCAGAATGGTCTTGCCCCGCTCGTCGCACAGCGCCCGGATGAAGTCCCGCACCTCGGCAATGCCGATGGGGTCCAGGCCGTTGATGGGCTCGTCCAGGATCAGCAGCTCCGGGTCGTGCATCACCGCCAGGGCGATGGCCAGCCGCTGTTTCATGCCCAGGGAGTACTGGGCGTAGCGTTTCTTGTCCCGGTAGGGCAGGTTCACCAGCTCCAGCGCCCCTTTGATATAGTTGGGACTTTTGAGGCCCCGGAGCCGGGCGAAGATCTGCAGGTTCTCGGTTCCGGTCAGGTTGGGGTAGAACCCCGGGGACTCGATAAGGCTGCCGATGCGGGGCAGGACGCGCTTCTCGTTCCCCTTCAGCGGCCGTCCGAAGATGGACACTGTGCCGGATGTGGGGGCGGTCAGCCCCAGGAGCATCTTCATGGTGGTGGTCTTGCCCGCCCCATTGCGCCCCAGGAGGCCGTAGATACGCCCCTTCTGTACATGGAGATCCAGACTGGAGACGCTGATCTGGTCCCCGTAGCGTTTGGTTAGGCCTTTTGTTTCGATGATACAGTCGCTCATAAGCGGTACCTCCTTTGCTTGGTAGCAACAGGATAGTACCCGCACCTTGAGATAACGCTGAGCCAACCTTAATTTTTCTCTGAGATTTTGCGCAGGGCATGGGCAGGCCGGTACTTTGGTGGTATCATATGGGCAAAGGAGAGGAGGCGGACCGCGTGGAATATAAAATTTTGTTGGTGGACGATGACCAGGACCTGTTGGAGATGCTGTGCTCCATCTTCCGCCGGGCGGGCTACACGGAACTTGTGACTGCCTCCTCCGGCCAGGAGGCCCTCCAGGTTTGGCGGGAACAGCAGCCGGCGCTGATTGTTCTGGATGTCATGATGCCGGGGATGGACGGTTTCGAGGTCCTGCGGGAGATCCGCCGCACCAGCCGCGTGCCCGTCCTGATGCTCACCGCCCGGGGCGAGGCGGAGGACCGCATCGAGGGGCTGGAGATCGGGGCGGACGACTATCTCCCCAAGCCCTTTCTGCCCAAGGAGCTGCTGCTCCGGGTGGGGGCCATCCTCCACCGGACTTATCCAGAACCGCACCGGACGGTGGAACTGGCGGCCTCTACGGTAGACCTGGAGAAGGCAGAGGTATGGAAAAATGGGGAACGGCTGCCCCTGACTGCCAAGGAACTCCAGCTGTTCCAGAAGCTCTATGAGAACGCCGGGCGGATCGTCACCACCGGCATCCTGTGCGAGACCATCTGCGGGGAGTTCTGGCAGGGCTACGAGAGCACTCTCTCCACCCACATCCGCCACCTGCGGGAGAAGATCGAGGAAAACCCCTCCAAGCCGGTTTCCCTGGTGACGGCCAAGGGGCTGGGATACCGGCTCAATCTGAAGGGGGCGAAGTCGTGAACCCGGTACAGCGGTTTTTCCGGCGCTACATTTTCTCGACCATCGGTATTTTGGTCCTGTTCCTCGTGGTGAATCTCCTGCTGGTCCTGGCCGTCCTGACCGCCGGATACATGAGCGGGACAGATAACGGATTGTCTGTCCGGTCGGTCTCCAGCCATGTGACGGAGCAGGGCGGGGTCTGGACGGCGGACAGCACGGCGCTGGCCCTGCTGCGGGAGCATGACGCCTGGGCCATGCTCCTGGACGAGAGCGGCACTGTGGTATGGGAGCAGGGCCTGCCGGAGGAGCTGCCCCGGTCCTACACCAGCGCCCAGGTTGCATCCTTCAGCCGCTGGTATCTCCAGGACTATCCGGTGAAGGTGTGGAGCCGGGAGGACGGCGCCCTGATGGTGGTGGGATTCGCGCCGGGCACCCTGGTGAAATACTACTTTTCCATGGAAAAGCCCTCCCTGTTGATGTTCCTGATGGGGTCCATCGCAGTCTTTGTGTGCAACCTGCTGCTGATGATCTTCCTGATGCTGCGGAACACCCGCAGGGTGGAGAAAGCCATGTCTCCCATCCTCCGGGACATCCAGGATCTGAGCCGGGGCAGTTACCACCCCTTGGACGAGCGTGGGGAGCTGGCGGAGATCAACGCTGGGCTGAACCGGGCCGGGGATTACCTGATGCGCAAGGACAACACCCGGGCGGAGTGGATTCGCGGCGTGTCCCACGACATCCGCACCCCTCTTTCCATGGTGCTGGGATACGCCAGCGAGTTGGAGGATGACGAAGCACTCCCCCCAGAGGCCCGGCACCAGGCGGGGATGATCCGGCGGCAGGGGGAGCGGCTGAAATCCCTGGTGGAGGATTTGAACCTGACTACCAAGTTGGAGTACGCCCTCCAGCCCATCCGCAGGGAGACGGTGGATTTGGTGGAGATTGGCCGGCAGGCGGTGAGCGAGGTGCTCAACGGCGGCCTGCCGGAACGATATGAGATTGCATTTTCCGAGGAGCATCCTGGCAGCGCGGCCCGGATGGAGGGCGACGCCGCCCTTCTCCGGCGGATGCTGGACAACCTGATCCGCAACAGCATCGTCCATAATCCCCAGGGCTGCCATATCTCTGTTACGGTGAGCGCGGAGGACGGGCGATGCACCTGCACGGTGACAGACGATGGCGTGGGGATGGACGCCGCCCGGCTGGAGGCGCTGAACCAGGGAGCAGATGTCTCCAGTACCCAGGGCGGCGAGCATGGTCTGGGCCTCAAACTGGTGCGGCAGATCGTGAAGGCCCACGGCGGAACGGCGCGGTTCCAGCAGGCCAAGTCCCACGGTCTGAGCATCTGTATCACATTTCCGGCGGACACAATAAGTTGAGAAAAGGTGGACGGCTCACAGGCCGTCCGCCTTTTGCTCACTGCAATGATAACTGCAAATTCTAAGGAAAGAATCAGGTACCAAAGAAATTCATTAAAATTGTAAGGTGTCCAATGAGAGTTCCATATTGGCTCTTTCTCTTATTCGCCTTTCCTGTTACTGCCTATTTACTCCGCCGCCATATCGTGCCGCCGGAGATATCGGACGGCCAGGAGGGTGAACACCGCCGTGTAAGCACAGGTGGAGAGCACGAAGGGCACAAAGTTCAACTCCATCTCCGGGTTGTTGGCCCGCATCCCAATGCACAATAGAGAATAGGGGAAGGCGTAACCAAACCCCTGGGCCGTGACGATCAGCCCCGCGATGCCGCCCACCAGGCCGAAGGCCACCGGCGGGGCAAAGGCCCGGATCCGCAGGCTGAAATAGAGCTGCACCGCGCACACCGACACACCTCCCAGAGCACCGCACAGGAGCCACCCCGGCAGCTCCGGCGGGATGGGGCCGGCGAGGCCCACGATCTTTCCGCTGAGGACAAAGAGCACCCCAATCCATGCCTGGGAGAGCAGGGAAACCACCGCGGCCCAGATCAGTTTGGCAAGGCACAGATCCCTTATCGGCACCGGCGCGGTGAGAAAGCTGTTCCAGTTGTGGTCCGTGTGCTCCAGCCGCCACTGCCAGGCGCAGAACACCCCCAGCAGGGCGGGCAGGAAGAACATGGAGGAGAATAGGGTGTGCTGGCTCCACAAGCTGTACCACTCGCTTTGCAGCAACCCCAGGTTTCCCAGGTAGTTCATGGTGCCCAGGATCGCCGGGAAAATGGGCAGCACCGCAAAGGCCAGCCATACCGGTGACCGGCGGAACTTGACCAGCTCCGCTTTCAGACAGCGCAGAAGCATCCCTCACACCTCCTTCCGGACGAACAGGGCCCGGCCTACGATCAGGAATACCGCCGCCCACAGGCACAGCAGTACCAGATCCGTGGGCTGGGGCCACTCCCAAAAGAACCAGGTGAACCGGGTATCTGGGTCCCAGTTCATTCCCACCAGGGACAGCAGGCCATAATAGCCCCAGGGAATGCACCGGGTCAGAGCCGGCGGAAACAGGAGCGATAGAATTCCGAGGAAACTCCCGGAGATCCCGCATACCAGGGCCACCGCCTGGTTGGGAAAGCGGAGGGACAGCCCCTGCTGCAGGGCGTAGACCATCATGGATACCGCCCAGGAGATGGCCGTGAAGATGGCAAACCGCTCCCAGGGGACCTCCCCAGGAAACTGCCACAGGACGCCCACCCCGGCAAAGATCGCCCAGCGGACCAGGAGCAGCGCCGCCAGTACCAGGGCGCCCCAGGCCAGTTTCGCACTATAAAGGGCTCCCGGCGACGCCATGGTCTCCAGCAGCTTCAGGGTGGTTCCCTTGTGCTCCAGTTCGCAGTTCCGGCTGGCGATGGTGGCCACGCTGATGGGCATGACGATGGCGTCCACCATGGCCAAGTCATACAGGAGCAGCATCCAGCCCTGAACCAGATCCTCGGCGTCCTGGCGGAGAAACGTAGAGACAATCCACACCGCCTCTGCCGCCAGCACGGCGGCGCATACCAGCAGGATCTTCCGCCGGCGGCACTTGAAAAACTCCAGCTTCAGCAGCTTCATAGACTCGCCGCCTTTCCTGTCAGCTCCAGGAAGATGTCCTCCAGGCTCTTCTGCCGCTCCTCCAGGCGGATGACGCCCAAGTTGCGCGCCCCCAGCAGGCGGGTGAGCTGCCCGGCCAGCTCGTCGGAGAGGATGGGGAGAATGAGGTAGCCCTCTTCCTCCTGGCAGGGCACGGACTTTTCCTGGAGGATGGCCCGGGCCACTGCGTTGTTGGTAGTGCGCAGGGCCAGGTGGTGGCGGCTGCGGCCGTGGAGGGCCTCCAGCGTGTCCTGGAACACCAGTTCCCCCTCCCGGATGATAGCTACATGGTCCGCCATCTGGTCGATCTCGCTCAAGAGGTGGCTGGACACCACCACCGTCATGCCGAACCGCTCCGGCAGGGAGCAAATCAGCTCCCGCATCTCCTGGATGCCCGCCGGGTCCAGGCCGTTGGTGGGCTCGTCCAGGATCAGCAGCTTGGGATAGCCCAGCAGGGCCGCCGCCAGGCCCAGGCGCTGCTTCATGCCCAGGGAGTAGTGGGCCACTTTCTTCCCCCGCTGGCCGTCCAGCCGGACGATCTGCAGCACCTCCCGGATGTTTTTCTCCGGCACGCCCCGGAGGGTCTGGACAATGCGCAAATTTTCCTCCCCGGTCAGGTGGCCGTAATAGCTGGGGCTCTCGATGAGGCTCCCCACCTGCCGGAGCACGGCCAGACGGTTTTTACCGTCCATGCTTTTTCCCAGCACCCGGATGCTGCCCGCCGTGGGGCGCACCAAACCAAGAATCATTTTCAGGGTGGTGGACTTTCCCGCCCCGTTGGGGCCCAGGAAGCCGTAGACGCTGCCCTCGGGCACATCCAGATCCAGGTGGGCCACCCTCAGGGCGTTTCCATACTGCTTGCACAGGTCGTGTGTCTCGATAATGTTCATGGCAAGACCTCCTTACACTCCCAAGGATAGCATCTCTGCCTTACGCCCCCATGAAGCCCACCTTACGTTTACCTTACTTCTGCATGGAGACCTGGACGGATGGACAGGATTTGCTATAATGAGGGGAGAACGAAAAAGGAGGCCCGGTATGGCCTATCGGATTTTGATCGTGGATGACGAGCACGAATTGCAAAACATGGTAAAGGAGATCCTGACCCAGGAAGGCTATGAGACGGACGCCGCCCTCTCCTGTGCCCAAGCCCTGGAGCGCTTCCAGTCTGGAAACCCGGACGCGGTGCTGCTGGACATAAACCTTCCGGACGGGGACGGCTTCTCCCTGTTCGGGCAGCTCCGGAAGAGCCGGGATGTGCCGGTGCTGTTCCTCTCCGCCCGGGATGAGGACGCTGACCGGCTCCGGGGGCTGGGCCTGGGGGCAGATGACTATATTACCAAGCCATTCCTCCCTCAGGAGCTGTTGCTCCGCCTGCGCTCGGTGCTCCGGCGGGTCTACCGGGTGGCGCCGGACGCTGCCCGGCTGGGAGACGCGGAGATCGACTGGGGAAAGGGCATTGTCCGCCGGAATGGCGTGGAGACCGCCCTCACCGCCAAGGAGTTCACTCTGTTGAAAAAGCTGTGGGAGGCCCGGGGCAACATCGTCACCATTGACGCCCTGTGCGCCGCCTTATGGGACGGGCCCCTGGTGGGGTATGAGAACACCCTGATGGTCCACATCCGCCGGCTGCGGGAGAAAATTGAGACAGATCCCTCCCACCCCAAGTACCTGCTGACGGTGCGGGGGTTGGGCTACCGGCTGGTGCGGGAGGGGGCGAGATGAACCTGCGGAGTTTACTCAAGGGGGCCATCCTGGTAACCGCTTCGGCGGCACTGATTGCCGTCATCACCATGGCGGGCATTCTGGCCTTCGTCTTTTACCATTCCGACGGTGGCCGGAGCTGGGACGTCTCGGTGTCCAGGGTTTCTTCCACCCTGTCCTGGAACGGTACGGCATATGAATTCTCCGGAGAGGATCTTCTTGGGGATGACCGCTGGGCCATCCTGATCAGCGAGGACGGGCAGGTGATCTGGTCCTTCCGCAAGCCCGCCGACGTGCCGGATCAGTATTCTCTCACGGACGTGGCCTCGTTTACCCGATGGTATCTCCGGGACTATCCAGTACAGTGCCGCGTCCGGGACGACGGATTGCTGGTAGTTGGTTCCCCCAAGGGGAGCGTGTGGAAGCATGACATCTCCACGGCATCCCAACTGCTGCACGATGCGCCCATGTGGATAGGCGGCATCTTCCTGCTGGCCTTGGGGTGCGTGCTGCTCCTGGCCTATTTTGTGGTGCGCCGGTGGTTCCGGCAGGCCCAGAAAGTGCGGGATGCCGCCCGGTCCGATTGGATCAACGGCGTCTCTCACGACATCCGCACGCCCCTCTCCATGGTCATGGGCTACGCCGCCCAGATGGAGGGAGCCGCCGACCTGCCGCCCGAGCGGAGGCGCCAGGCGGGGATCATCCGCGCCCAGAGCCAGGCTATCCGGGATTTAGTCAACGACCTGAACCTCACCATGCGGCTGGACTGTGCCATGCAGGCCCTGCGGAAAGAGCCCTTGCAGCTGGAGGCCTTCCTCCGGCAGATTGCCGCCGACTTCCTCAACGGCGGCCTGGGGGATGGGTTTGACTTCGAGATGGATCTTCCGGCGGAATCTCTGCCAAAAATACAGGCAGACCCGTTTCTCCTGCGCCGGGCGGTGAACAACCTGCTCACCAACTGCGTGCGGCATAACACTCCCGGCTGCTCCATCCGCTTGGGTGCCAGGGCCGAGGGCAAAGAAGTTGTCATTTTCGTAGAGGGTGGCTCAGTAACGAGCACCCCGGCACCGGCCGATTCGGCCCGTCAGCTGGAATCGGACGGCGGAGCCGCCCACGGCACAGGGCTGAAACTGGTGCGCCAGATCGCCGCCGCCCACGGGGGGACAGTGCGGTATCAGCAACTCCCATCAGGCGGGCTGTGTGTTAGCATTGTGTTACCAAATAATGGGGGACTATAAAAATGACGGACAACCTTTGAGCGGCTGGCTGCAGCCATTGGTTGCGGCCAGGCTCTTTCTTTTGTTTTATGTCCCTCAAAATCTGAGTCATGTCCCAAAAGAGCGGTCTGTATGATTCTGTTTCAGAGGAACAACGAGGATATGCAGGAATATCAAAAATGCTTCCCTGTCTTTTCTGTCGGCGCATGGTATCAGCAAAGGGGCGAGGTGTTTTGACCACAGTTTCAGCCACAGAGTGGTGTGGAGTATATGGAGACAGCACTTTCAAAGAGTGATGGAAAGCAAATGGAATAGAGCGAAAAGCACACAAAACAAACGAAATAATGCGAAAAAACTTTTAGTATCTATTTGGGAGCAGGATGCCGGCAGCTTGGGCCTCTGCGCTCCGGCCGCTCAGATTCCCTGTTTGGCGCGAATTACCGCTTTGCGGCGAGGCTTCTTGGCAGGGAATTCCTTTCTTTCCGGCTGCGGCCCGGCGCGTTTCCGGATTTCTCTGAAAAATGACCGCTTATTTCAACAAATGTGCTGCGGGCCCTTTACAAGGGAAGGATCTATCTGATATGATAAAAAAGTAACAAAGTAAATGCTGCGCATGCCCGCAGGGGAACGGCTCCCCGCAATGTCTGCGCCACGGCAATCACGGGATCGGAGGAAGATCGGATGAAAAAAATTTTGACAGCAATCTTGGCCGCGGCAGTGCTCTTTACGATGGCCGGCTGCAGCGGCCGGCCTGCCACGATGGCGGATGTGCCCCAGAGCCCCACGGATGTGGAGGAAACTCCGGCGCCTGAAAGCCAGGGCAGCATCCGCACCGGCCTCTATGCGGTGGGCTCCCTGTCCTCCAGCGCCAGCGCAGGGGAGGCCGACGGCCTGATCCAAACAGATGTGACCATCGTGGCCGTCACGGTGGATGCGGCGGGCGTCATCACGGACTGCGTGATCGACAGCGTGCAGGCAAAGGCGAATATTGACGGCCAGGGACAGGTCCTCACAGACCTGTCCGCCCCGGTGCCCAGCAAGAACGAGCTGGGCGCCGATTACGGCATGGGCCCTGTCAGCGCCTCGATGGGCGGCATCGGCAAAGAGTGGAACGAGCAGGCCCAGGCCTTGGCGGACTATGTGGTGGGCAAGACGGCCGATGAGGTGCTGGGCATCGCGGTGGATGAGGCCACCAAGCCCGCGGAGGCGGATCTGGCCTCCAGCGTCACCATCTCCATCGGCGGCTTCCAGGCCCTGCTGGAAAAGCTCCGGTGAGGCTCCGGCTGCTGTCTCTGCTGCTGATCCCCTGCTGCCTCCTGACCGCCTGCGCTGCTCCGGCGGAGACGGAGACGGGCCCCAAGCAGTATCAGGCGACCTTTCTGGACGTGTTCGACACAGTGACCACGGTGATGGGCTACGCGGAGAGCCAGGAGGCCTTTGCAGAGACCGCGGAGACGGCCCATGATCTGCTGCTGGAATACCATCAGCTCTATGACATTTACAACGACTACGAGGGAATCCACAACCTGAAGACCGTCAACGACCAGGCGGGGATCGCCCCGGTGACGGTGGACGGGCGGATCCTGGACCTGCTGCTTTTGTGCCGGGACCTGTACGAGGCCAGCGGCGGCAAGGTCAATGCCGCCATGGGGAGCGTCCTTCAGCTGTGGCACGAGGCCCGGGAGGCGTCTGTCAACGACCCGGCGCACGCGTATCTCCCGGAGGAGGATGCCATCCAGGCCGCGCTGGAGCACATCTCCTTTGACCGTGTCGTGCTGGACGAGGAGACCTCCACGGTCTACCTGGAGGACCCCGCCCAGAGCCTGGATGTGGGCGCCGTCGCCAAGGGGTACGCCGCCGGGGCCGTGGCCGCCGCGCTGCCGGCGGGCACGGTGCTGAGCCTGGGCGGCAACGTCTGCGTCACGGGGGCCAAGCCTGACGGCAGTCCCTGGGTGATCGGTATCCAGGACCCGGACGGGGGAGACACGGACTATGTCCAGCGCCTGGACATCACCGGCGGGGCGGTGGTCACCAGCGGAGACTACCAGCGGTATTACACGGTGGACGGCGTCACCTACCACCATATCATAGACCCGGACACTGGCGCTCCCGCCCGGCGCTACCGGTCCGTGACGGTTCTCTGCGCCGACTCGGGGCTGGCAGACGCCCTTTCCACGGCGGTCTTTACCATGGATGAGGAGAGCGGCCGGGCCCTGCTGGAGATGTATGACGCGGAGGCCCTCTGGGTCTATGGGGACGGCTCCGTCACCTGGACGGAGGGCTGCGGCGCCTATTTCCATTCGTAAACAGAACATGATAAGAGGTGAGATCCTATGCTGCGAAAGCAAACCTTCTGGGGTGGTGTCCACCCCGCGGGGCGCAAGGAGCTGTCCAGCGGAGCGCCGCTGGAGGACTGCCCGCCGCCGCGGGAGGTGGTCATTCCGCTGCTCCAGCATATCGGAAAGCCCTGTACGCCCCTGGTGAAGGCCGGGGACCATGTGGACATGGGGCAGAAGATCGGCGACGGCGAGGGGCTGTGCGTCCCCGTCCACGCCTCGGTGTCCGGCACTGTGACGGCCATTGAGCCCCGGAGCCACCCCAGCGGCCAGCCCTGCCTGGCCGTGGTGATCGAGAACGACTTTCAGAACACCTACCACAGCGCGGTCCAGCCCTGCGCCGACACGGACGCCCTGGACGACGACGCCCTGATCAGCCGCATCCGGGAGGCCGGGCTGGTGGGCATGGGCGGTGCCACGTTCCCCACGGACATCAAGGCCAATATCGGGAAGGTGGAGACCCTGATCGCCAATGCCTGCGAGTGTGAGCCCTACATCACGGCGGACGACGCCCTGCTCTGCACAGACGCGGACCGGGCGATCCGGGGACTGCGGCTGCTGCGGCAGCTGCTGAAGCCCCGCCGGACGGTCATCGCCATTGAGGACAACAAGGAGCGGGCCGTCTCGATCCTGACGGACAAGCTGAAACAGCAGGGCGAGGTGGAGCTGGTGGTGCTGCCCACCCGCTATCCCCAGGGGGCGGAGAAGCAGCTCATCCAGGCCGTCACCGGCCGCCAGGTACCCTCCGGCGGCTTTCCCAAGGATGTGGGGTGCGCGGTCTTCAACATCGCCACCTGCGCCAGCGTGTGCCGCGCCGTGGCGGACGGGGAACCCGTCCTCCGCCGGATCGTCACAGTCACCGGCCACGGGATCAAGGAGCCGAAAAACCTGATCGTCCCCATTGGGACGCCCTTCGCCCACGCCATCGAGGCGGCGGGGGGCCTGCAGGGGGATGTGTGGAAGGTCATCGCCGGCGGGCCCATGATGGGCCGCTCCCAGGCGGATCTCACCACGCCGGTGATCAAGGGCACCAACGCCATCGTGGCGCTGACCAGCGCGGATGACCTGGAGTCCCCCCATCCCTCCTGCATCCGTTGCGGCAGGTGCGTGTCCGTCTGCCCGATGGGGCTCCAGCCGCTGTATCTCTATCGCTTCTCCCGCTGCCGGGATGTGGAGATGCTGCGGCACTACAGCATCCTGGACTGCGTGGAGTGCGGCTGCTGCGCCTATACCTGCCCGGGGAAGCTGCCCATCGTGGCGGCGATCCGGGAGGGAAAACAGCGGGTAAGGGAGGGAACACCATGAGTTTTGCCATGTCCGCATCTCCGCATATCCGCTGCGGCGACAATACCCGGCGGATCATGCTGGACGTTCTGATCGCGCTGCTGCCCGCCCTCCTGGCCGGAACGATCCTGTTTGGGCCGCGGTGCCTGCTGCTGACGGCGGTGTCCATTGCCGCCGCGGTCCTGGCTGAGGCCCTTTGGAACAAGCTCACCCGCCAGTACCAGACTGTGGGAGACCTCTCGGCCGCCGTCACGGGTCTGCTGCTGGCACTGACGCTCCCCGCCACCGTGCCCTATTGGATGGCGGCGGTGGGGGCGGTATTTGCCATCGTGGTGGTCAAGGGCGCCTTTGGCGGCCTGGGCCAGAACATCTTCAACCCCGCCCTGGCGGCCCGGGCGCTGCTGCTATTGATGTTTCCTGCGGCCATGACCCGCTTCGCGGCCCCTGGGGCATCCGTCCCCCTGGACCTGGGCTCCGCAGACGTGGTCACAGCCGCCACGCCCCTCCACAGCATGGTGATGCCGGCGCTGCCGGAGGCCTCGCTGCTGGACATGTTCCTGGGGAACATCGGCGGGTGTATCGGTGAGGTCTCCGCCCTGGCGCTGCTGATCGGGGGGGCCTATCTGGTGGTCCGGGGGGTCATCAAGCTGCGGATTCCCATCAGCTATCTGGGGACTGTGGCGGTCCTGAGCTTCGCCTTCGCCCCGCTAGAGCCGCTTCGGTGGATGCTGTACAGCCTCCTGGGGGGCGGGGTCCTGCTGGGGGCCCTCTTCATGGCGTCGGACTACGCCACCTCTCCCGCCACGCCCGGCGGGCAGGTGCTCTACGGCATCGGCTGCGGCGTGCTGACCGTGATCTTCCGCTCCGCCGGGCTCTACCCGGAGGGCGTCACCTACGCGATCTTACTGATGAATGCCGCGTCCTGGCTGCTGGAGCGCTTTACGCCCACCCGCCTGTTCGGCGCGCCGCAACGGAAAGGAGGCCTTCGATGAAGGTAAAAGAGCTGCTTGTCAGCGCCGGGTCCCTGCTGCTTGCCGGCCTGATCCTGGTGGCGGCCGGGAACATTCTGGCTCCCACCGCGGCTGCAAACGCTGCAGCGGAGCAGCAGGAGATGATGGAGACCCTGCTTCCCGGAAGCACCGTCTTTACCCAGGAAGCGGACACCGGGACCGACGCCAATATCACAGATGTCTGGAAAGGGGAGGGCGGCTGGATCATAGAGACCACCGTGGACGGCTATGCCGGCCCCATCCGCCAGTGGACCGGCGTGGACATGGACGGCCAGGTGACCGGCCTGGTGGTCCGGGACATGGAGGAGACTTTCGGTCTGGGCCGAAACGCGCTGACGGACATCGGCTTCCTGGCCCAGTTTGTGGGCACCTCCGGTGAGGCGGAAGTCGGCAACGGCGTGGACGCCATCACCGGCGCCACGGTCACCTCCCGGGCCATTGCCCGGGGCGTCAGCTCCGCCTGCGGGTATGTCACCGGCGCGGATGTCACCACATCCGCCACAGAGTGGGGAGGTTGATGGAACATGAAACAGGTCACTCGTTCGCCGCTGTGCACGGCGTCCATCTGTCTGTCTGCGGTCCTGCTGGCGGCGGGCCTCGCCGCCCAGATCGCGGCGGCCATGGTCCCCAATGTCATTCTGCCCCCGCTGGACATCCCCACGCTGGCTGCCCTCTCCCTCCTTGCGCTGGTTCTCGAGGTCATCCTGTTCGGGGAGGAGCATCGGTTCTGGGCCACGTCCCTGATCGTGGGCGCGGTGGCGTTCGGCGTGCTCTCCCTGTGCGCCGGAACTGTGCCCACGGCGCTGGAGGCACTGCGGGCCGGTATCCTGGGCGGCGCGGTCTTTCTGGTCTGTGAGGTGCTGCTCCACTCCGTTCTGGACCGGCTGTCCTCCGGCGCGGTGGGAAAATACCGCAGGAGCATGGCGGTGCTGTCCGCGCTGCTGCTGTGGCTCGCCGCGCAGATCCTGATGAGCATCGGACTTTGAAAGCCGGAAAAGGGTAGGAGCACGGAACAGGTTCCTGAGACTGTCCCATACTCCTACCCTTATCTGATAAAAAGCCGTATTTGAGGGGGGACTCTGTGCCTCCCGTACCTGTCCCTCCCGGTGGGGCCGTGCATGACAGCGGGGAACACCGGAAAATGTGCCGTGCGGATCCGAATGCTGGGCAGCAGCTTTGCGTTTACCAACCATATGCTGCTGGAAGCCATTCGGGGCACCGGCGTCGAGAAGGTCCTGTGGGATCAGGGCGCTCCGGGACGGCGTGTGACCGCGCGGCTGCCGCGTTTGCGCGCCGCAAGGAAGGCGGCCCCATGATAAAAGCCCTCTGGAGCGAAGGCTCCAGAGGGCTCTTGCTTCTCTCAAGCCGTAAGCGGCGTTCAGCAGGCCCCCAGCAGCTTCCGGACCATGGAGTTCGTGATCTCATAGATGGTCAGCTGGGGGAAGCGGACATGGGCCTGGTCCATGGCGGCTCTCTGCTTGTCGGTGACGACGGTGTAGGGGTAGATGCCGAACAGGAAGGGGAAGAAGGCATAGAGGAAGCCCTGGATGTCCGCCGCCGTCATCCGGGGGAAGAACTTCTCCAGGCAGCGGGACAGGGCATCCATGGACGCCCCGTAGGCCCGCTTGAAGGCCACCAGATTTTCCATCCGGCTGTTGGCCTCCAGGTCGTAGTGGTTCATGGACAGCAGCTTCAGCAGCCGGTGCCTCCGCGCCAGAGAGCGGGACAGGGCGTCGGCAAACTGCTCCGCGGTCATGGAGGCGTGCTCCCGGCACAGGGCGTCGAGCTCACCGCTCCAGGCCTCATACTCCCGCTGGAGCAGGGCCAGGAAGATCTCCTCCTTCGTGTGGAAGTAATAGTAGATCAGGGTGCGGGTAAAGGATGTCTTGGCCCCCACTTCCTTTAAGGTCACATCCTTGAAATTCATGGTCTCATAGAGGTCGGCGCAGGCGTTGATGATCTCCTCCCGTCGGGCGCTGGCCACATCCCCGCACATTTTTGACATAACCGTTCTCCTTTTCCAAAGACGTCGAGTCTCGCAGACACCATGATACCCGCTGTCCGCCGCCCCGTCAAGCGGGGACGCAGGGGTCAGTGCTTCTGACGGCACCGGCGCCCGCAGTTTTACAGCTGGATCAGCTCATACGCCCGGGAGCCGAAGCCCAGATCCGCGGCGGCCTCGATGGTGTGGATGCCGTTGCGGCTGTTCACCCGCTCCATGAAGTGGGCTTTGCCGGGATCGTCGGAGGCCAGCACCAGGTCGATGCAGGCCTGGTCGATGGCCACCGGGTCCAGAGAGGACAGGATGCCGATGTCCTGCATGCAGGGATCCTCGGCCACCTCGCAGCAGTCGCAGTCCACGGACAGGTTCTTCATCACGTTGATGAAGGCGATCCGGCCCTGGAAGTGGGCCGCCACGCTGGAGGCGGCGTCCGCCATGGCCTCCGGGAATACCACGGAGCTGGCATGCTGCTTCCAGGTCTCATAGCGGTCATCGGTCTTGCCGGCGGAGTGGATCAGGGCCTTGCCCGCCCGGGAGGCGCAGCCGATGGCCAGCTGCTTCAGGGCGCCGCCGTAGCCGCCCATGGGATGGCCCTTGAAGTGGGCCAGTACCAGCATGGAGTCATAGTTCAAAATGTGTTTGCCCACGTGGTTCTCCTTCAGAACCTTGCCGTTTGGAATGGGCCACACCACATCCGGGCCCTCGGCGTCCATCAGATCCACGTCGAAGTACCTGGTCCAGCCGTGCTCCTCCAGGAGCTTCCGGTGGGACTCCGTGTGGTCCCGCACACCGCCGGCGGCGTCGCCATAGGCGGTGTTGCACTCCACAATGGTGCCGTGGACGTCCTCCACCATAGGGCGCCAGAACTCCGGCCGCAGGAAGTTCTGGTTCCCCCGCTCACCGGAGTGGACCTTTACGGCCACCCGGCCGGGCAGCTCCACGCCCAGGGCGTGGTACAGTTCCACCACCTTCTCCGGGGTGATCTCCCTTGTGAAATAGACCTTGGATTTCATCTTGACAACCTCCTCATACGAGCTTCGCTGCGGGTCTGGCCGGCGGCTGAAAGGCCGGCCCCGCAGATGCTGTTTGACATCATGTCAACTCACCGGCGTTTTTTTGCGGCCCGGAGGCCGCAGAAGGTTTGACGCCGCGTCAATATCGGTATGATACCACGTGGTTGACGCGGTGTCAAGATTGGGCGCCGCATTCTGATCAGGCGTTTGGCGGAACGGGCGTTCAGCACCGGAAATAGTTTCCAAATTTCCAGCGTTGACTAATTGGACCGGCCATTGTATACTTACGTATATGTTTACCGTCGGCAAGAAATGGGGGGTTCGATGTTTTCCTATCGGTTTCCCGCTGTCAAAGGCATTCAGGCAGGGGAGGAGTATTATATTTGTATGATTCCCCTTGGGTTGCTGGGAAAGCTGTTCTCGGCGGAATACAGCGACTTGGGACCGGAGTTTCGGGCCCAGCGCAGATTAAACGAGGCGCGGATCCCTGAAATCCGGGACTACATTTTGAACAACCGGACCTCTTATGTCTTCTCTGCCCTGACCGCATCGGTGGATGGGGAGATGCGCTTCCTGCCGGGAGAGGAGGCCAGCGTCGGAGTGCTTGAGATCAGCATGGACGCAGCTTTTTTGATTAACGACGGTCAGCATCGAAAGGCGGCGATTCAAGCGGCCCTGGTCGAAGACGAATCGCTGGCCCGGGAGACGATCTCTGTCGTACTCTTTCGAGATCGGGGGCTACAAAGAAGCCAGCAGATGTTCACAGATCTGAATAAGCACGCGGTGATCACGTCGAAATCGCTGAATACACTTTATGAATCCAAGGATGAGATCGCCATCATTTCCAAGCGAGTTGTGGATGAGATCCCCTTTTTCAGAAAGTACACGGACAAGGAGAAAGACAATCTGGGAAAGTTTTCTTCCCATATCTTTACGCTGAATACCTTTTACGGAGCGAATAAGCGCATCCTCACCGGATCTGAAAAAACCTTCCAGGAAAACTATGAGTTTATTCGTTCTTTTTGGACGGCCGTCGCAGAGAATATGCGGGAATGGAAGGAGATGGACCGTGGAGAACTGAGCAAAAAGGACCTTCGGGAAAACTATATCGTGACACAGGGCGTGACCCTTCTGGCCTTCGGCCGACTCGGGAGATTCTTCTTTGATCACCCGGAGATCGAAATGGAGGCCCGCTTAAAAAAGCTCTTTTCCATCGATTGGCTCCGGAACAACACATCCTGCTGGCTTGGACGTGCCGTAAAGCCCAATGGGCAGATCAATCGAAATGAGCAGGGGATTTTCCTGACCTATATCCAGATCAAGCGGCTCTTGGACCTGCCAATAACCGCTGATGAGTTACAGAAAGAACGATTTTGAGGGATTCTATGCCATATACAGGAAATTTTCAAGCTTTTGAAGACATCATTCAGGAAGTCATGATGGTCTACCAGCATGACGCCCGGCCATGGCTGATCGGCTACAGCGGCGGAAAGGACTCCACGCTGCTGGTTGCGCTCGTCTATGAGGCGATCGCGCGCCTGCCGGAGGCAGCCCGCACAAAAAAGGTATATGTGATTACTTCGGATACTCTGGTGGAGAATCCGATTGTCAAGAAATATATGCACGATTCCTCCAAGCACATCAATGAGGCATCCCAGAGGGATCATCTCAATATCAGCGCGCATATCATTTACCCCGCGCCCGAGCAGACCTTCTGGAGCCGGGTGATTGGCCTGGGGTATCCCACGCCGGAGCCGCCTGGCTTCCGCTGGTGCACAGAGCGCTTGAAAATCCAGCCGATGAACCAGTTTGTCAGCGAGCGGATCAAGGAGAGCGGAGAGATCATTATCTTGTTGGGCGTCCGAAAGGCAGAGAGCGCCACCCGGAACCGCACCATCACTGCTCGGGAGATTGAGGGCAAGCTCCTCAATCTGCACAGCGATATCAAAAACGCCTATGTCTACAATCCGATTACCGAGATTGACAACGATTTGGTATGGGAGTTTCTGCTGAAGGACGAAGGGAGAAGTCCCTGGGGGAGCGATTTGAAATATCTGTTCAATCTCTACCAGGGAGAAAATCTCAGCGAAGAGCAGAGTGTCATTGGGGAAATTGACAAGAATAAGATTCCCGTGACCGGAAACTCCAGATTCGGCTGCTGGTGCTGCACCATTGTAAAAGAGGACAAGTCGCTATTGAACTTCATCCAGAAAGGGGCCACAGAGCTGATTCCGTTGCGGGATTTTCGAAATTGGCTCGTTTCCATTCGGCAGAATCCGGAGTACAGAGACACGAAGCGCCGGGATGGGACCGTCTACCAGAAGGCCAACGGAGAAGCTGGCCTGGGGCCGTTCACCATGCGGGGACGGCGGATGATTTTGAAGCGGCTGCTGGAACTGCAGCGCGATACGGGAATGGAGCTGATCTCCCTGGAGGAGCTGAAAGCCATCGACCAGATGTGGGACAACGAGGGCGATCTGACGAAGAGGATGCTGGTGGACACCTATTATGAGGTCTACGGTACGCGGCTTCCGTGGGACAAATACAAGGAGCCGCTGTTTGACCAGGAGGGCATTGCGGAGATCGAGAATGTGGCCGCTGAATATGATCTGCCTGAGGAGCTCCTCACCAAATTGATTGTCACGGTGGAAAAGAATAAGCATATTACCCGAAACAACCGCATGCAGAAGGAATTCGACAAAGTCATTCGGCAGGATTGGATTCATATGGATGCGATCAAGGACGGAATACGCAATGAAAATCACTGACATTTTACTACAGAACCTCGGGCCGTATATTGGAGAGAACCGACTGTCCTTTGATATTTCTGACCCTGCGCGCAATGTCGTTTTGATCGGCGGAAAAAACGGTGCTGGAAAGACCACTCTGTTCAATTCCATCAAGACAGGCCTCTATGGCTGCCGCGCCTATGGGTTTGAAAGTGAAAACGCGAAATATTTAGAGATCATATCCAATCTGATCAACCGCGGAGCGAAGCTTGGGAGAACAGGTGTCGCCAAAGTTGTGATCTCCATCTTGATGGAGGATGGAAAAGATGATTTTACATATCGGTTTGAGCGCTCCTGGAAGCTTTCAACCAAACAGCTGCGGGAGGATGTGAAAATATATAGAAATGATGTCCTGCTCAATGAGACAGAAAAGAGCGATTTCGAGAGCTATCTGTTGCAGCTGATCCCGCCGGACCTGTTCCGCTTCTATTTCTTCGACGGAGAGAGCATCAGTGGTTTTGTTTTCAATGGGGTCAAAAATTCCGACTTCAGAAATGCGTTTTTGAAGCTTTGCGGCCTTGACACCATGGACATCATCCATGACAATCTCCTGCGGCTCTCGAATACCAGAAAAAAGGACTTGACGGGGGCGTTCGAAACCTATCAGGCGGTCTTGGAGGAGTACCAACTGGCCCAGCAGCAGCTTCTTGCGGCGGAGGAGGAAAAGAAGCGCATTTCAAACCAGATGCTCTCGATCGACGAAGCGCTTGCCCAGAATGAAAATCAATACCTGCTCCGCGGAGGTATCAGCAAACAGGAGTATCACGCCATGCAAACCCAGCTGAGCCGGGAGGAGGCCCGCCGCGGGACTTCCCGGAAATGGCTGCGAGAGACCGCCAACGATATCATCCCCTTTGTCATTTTGCGGGAACAGCTGATTCATCTCCGCTCCCAGATCATTGCGGAGGAGCAGCAGCAGACGGCACATGCATTCCAAACAGCCTTGAACACCCCAGCCACCCACAGCAAGCTGTTTGCTCTGTTCTCTGAATCCGGCGTCCAGGACCCCATGTTCCTTTCCGACCGGGTGATTTCCGCACTGTCTGATTCTGTAAAAGCAGATGACACACCGCTCATTTTGAACCTCTCCAAAAGAGAGTACATGGATCTCACGGCGAAAATCAGCGCACTTTTGGCGTTTGACACCAAAAAAATCACCGCAGCGGTCAAATCCATCGAAGACTCCCTCAAGACGACAAAGCGGATCCGCAAGAAGCTTGACAAGAGTGACGCGTCCGCATCGGATTCCTTTTTCGCGGAAAAGGAGCGCCTGTTGTCGCGCAAGCAGGATCTGCTCCAGCAGATGGTTGCTGCGGAGCGCAAGGTCATCGCATGCACAGAGGTCTGTGACGAGGCAAAAACGAAAGAGCGAGCGGCCCAGAAAAAGTACGAGGACTTTTTAAAGGCGCGCTCTGTCAGCGACACCACCGCCAAGGCGATCTTGGCATTCTCGGATCTGCAGAGGCGCCTTTACAAAAAATATATCACCGATGTGGAAACCGCCTTCGGCGAGAGCTTCCGGGCGCTCATCAATAAATCGGATTTGATTGACGGCATACAGATTGATGAGCAGCTCCAGGTGTTCCCCTATAAAAAGCGCACGTTCCGCCGGGCGGAATTGCGGGACATGCTGCAAAATATGGGCACGGCGTACTTTGTGGCACAGCTGGGAAATATCGCATATGAGGCCTATCTGCAGGAGCAGAACGGTGACTCAGATGAGGTCATCATTCCGGTAGAGGTGAAGCAGCAGCTTTCCGCCGGCGAAAAGCAGGTCTTTATCATGGCACTGTACCAGGCCCTCTCCAGGCTCAACAAAGTCTCCGTCCCCTATTTGATTGATACGCCGTTTGCCCGTATTGATAACGAGCACCGTCAGAATATCCTCAACAATTTCTTTATGCAGCTGCGGGGGCAAATTATCATTCTCTCCACTGACGAGGAGATCGTCGGCCCGTATAAGGAATCTATAGACGGCGCCATTTCCAACTGCTATCTGCTGCAGCACACCGAAAACGAGGGAACGGATATTATCGCCGACAGTTATTTTGGAGGTGCGGCAGATGGCCAATAAATTGCGAGTCTCCAGGCAGACCCAGAAAATCTTTTCCAATATCGGGAAAAAGGACAATCTCCAGCCTTTTGCTTTGGCCAAAATTGCTATCGCGCTGTCGGTGAAAAAGGGCCCGCTCACGGAACAGGATTACACAACCGACAATGATGGACAGGAATTGAACCGGCAGACCATTTTCGGAGACCATGATCTGCTCTTCAAATGCCTGATCACGGTTGGGATGGGACATGGCCTGACGGAAGAGGAGTACTTCCCCAAAACAGTCAAAGCCCATCTGGACAGAGGCGCGAAGCTCCTGGAAAACGAGGACCGATATACAAAAAACCTGTTTTTGGGACTATGTAACCTGGATCAGACGGTCTGAACAACGGAGCCCGCGGCAGACACTGCTGCCGCGGGCTCCGCTTTTTTACAGTTCAAACGCACATGCTGTGAGGGCGATCGAACTGCGGATTTCGCTTTTCGGCCATATACTTCCGATAGGCCAAATGGGCTTTCTTCACATATCGGATATCTACGGCTGCGGGCCGGACAGAGGAATTATTCTCTCCTACATAGACGATGTCTCTCGTCTCTGGGTCGATATAGAAGAGAAATGCGTCAAATTCAGCGTGGTGGTTTGGGCAAAGCGCGATGATGTCATCGTAACAATCGCGCTCCAGTTCCGGAATCGGCTTCACGTGGGCACCGACAACCAGTGGCGCCCCGCTTGCTGACCGCTGACACCACCCACAGACCACACATGAAAAACCGCATAATTGCAGGGCCGTCTCCGTCTCACTCTTTTTATGAGATGCCATAGCGCCGGGTCACCCTTTTGTAATCGATGGACGGTTTGATTTTGGTGTACATCATGTCCCAGAGGTTCGGGTCCTTCAGCGCCCTGGTCAGATCGCGATTGTAGGTTTTCATATAGAAGTCGCTGAAGATCTTGCACAGCTCTTTTTTCACAATGCCGAATAGCTCCGCATTGTCCATATACCAACCGATTTCCCGCTGGTTGGCATCGTAAAAGACATTGGCGCGGAAGGCTGCCAGCATAGGCATAAATACGGCTTGCGGAATGTCGAAGGCCGGCTTTTTACCGCTGAAGGGCAGGATGACTTTTCCCTTATCGTTTTTGTGGTCTTGGATACACTGAAGCTTGCTCAGCCCTGTTTTGGTCGTCACATCCATTTTGATCAGTTCTGACAGGTCAATGATGTCATTGACCAGCGGATAGATCTTCTGGTACTCGTCTTTATCCGCCTGATTTTCCCAACGCGTGAAAACGCTGCTTTTGCTGCTTGCGCTCTGGGTCGGCTGCGCAGTGCTCTTGGAGTAGGCGCTGGCATACAAGTCGATGTGGAAGAGATTGATCATCGCGATGAGATCGTCCGGCTTGATGCCGCCCGATTCCGGAACTTCACAGCCCTCGTACCAAATGATGTGCTTCTGCTTGTCCTCATCCATGACGCGCTCGATGGGAACATACAGGCCCAGCTTCTCCGCCAGGGAATACTCCTTGACTGCGGAGCTGCTGTTCTGCGCGGCTGCGATCTCCGCAACTCGCTTCAGCTCATACTTTTTTTCACGGACGCTCACTTTGACAATCGCCCGGGAGATATTCGGATTTCCTTTGGAGTCCAGGATCGCCTTCTGCGTATGGCCGCCATTCAGGATTCCTGTCCCAGAGGGAAACTCGAGCCGAAACCTCTGCTTGGTGAGTTCCTCCACGCGTTCCGCGATCACGGTGATCCCCAGGTTGTTTTCGAAGAAATTTTCGGGAGTTTCTGCCAGCGTCTGCAGCATGGCTCTGTAGGGCTTCGCTTTCACATCCGGCAGGCGGACATTTGCATCAAGGGGCAATTCCTTATACTCCTGACCGTTGATATAAAAGACATATTCCACAGTGCCCTGCACCACGGTCCTGGAATAGTTTTCCACATTGATGGTGACGGAGGTGGGAGTCGTTTTCATAGTGGGCATATACAACACCTATCTTTCTCTATGGTTTGTAGAAGGGAACGGAAACACAATTTCGCGTCGGGACCGAAACAAGCACCCTCCGCTGTGGGCCGCCCCTGCTGTGGGGAGGCCCGCATCCAAAGCGCGGAGGAGGTTCAGTTGCTTTTCCCGGTTTTGTACATGTCCTCAATAACGGCGCACAGGGTTGCGCCCCATTGAGTGCGCAGCTGCTCAAATACAGGACCGCAGTCCGCGTCGAACATCGTCTCAGCCTTGGCATAGGCAAACAGCAGGATCAGCAGAGCGTCCCATGTTTTCTTGTTTTGCAGCTGGTTCTCAGCGGATTCAGCGGCCTCCGCAAGCGGCTTCATGATCTTCTCATAGAAGGGATGGGCAACATTTAACTTGATGATGAGCGATTTGGGGGTGTGGACGGTCTCAAAGAAAAACGATCTGGGGAAGGAGACGGGCTCTACGGAATAGGGCTTGCTCCGGAGCTCTTCCTTTTTCTGCTCCTCAGCCTCTCTCTGCTCTTCAGGGATGGGGCGCTTCGTCTCCAGGGACTCTTTTGCGGTCAAGTCGAGTGCGCTTTCCTCCTCGGATGGTGTCATATTTTTTGCGCTGACCCCGGTGGGGAGGCTGTGGGAGATATCGGCCATGGCATTCTCGGCAGCCTCAAAGACACGCTTTTCCTGGCTGGCGGCGGCCTCGTTCTTGGCAAAGTCCTCCCGGATCACTTTGCGCGCACTGCTGATATACTGCATGATCTCCGTCCGGATTTGCTCCTTCAGACTCTCAATCGGTTCTGCGCCGCGCTTGATGTACCGGACCTGGAAATAGCTGTCCAGCTCCGGGGGAAATGAGATTTCGCATCCCCAGAAGCGGTCAATATCCTGTGCCTTTGCGGCGCCCTTCACGCCTGTGATGAAGGGGACATGCCCATACAGGACCTCTCTGTCTGCCCGGAGGATGGAGATCCCCTCATTCTCGTGGATCTTCCGCTTCCTGGCCTCCGGGCTGCCACCGGCGCCTTCGACTTTCCGCCATTCTTCCGGCAGGAGGGACAGACGGATCATAATGTCCGCAGTCTCGCCAGGGCGGCCCTCGATCTCCTTGGGAATGCGGATGGTGCCCCAGTCAGCGGCCTTGGGATCCATGGGCTTTCCGGCCCGGCGGTTTTCCATGTCAAACTTTGTGGGGCCCGCCATATAGAGCGGATCGTGAAGATAGACCTGCTCCACCTTGAACGCCGACTCATTTTCCGAGCGGAACCCAAGGGTGATTTTGATGCCCCGCTCGATGAACTTCCGGTATGTTCTGCCCAGGTAGTTGGCCAGCCCCTCCAGATCTCCCTCGACCCGGTCGCAGTTTTTCAACAGCACGATGGTCCCGCTTTGCTCCTTGAGCAGTTCTTCATATTCCGCCGCGGGAGACTGGGAAATGGGAGCCGGGATGTACAGCTGTTTCCCGTTTTTGATTTCGTCTAAGTCGATATAGGTGTATCGGAAGTCCGCCTGTGGTGAGGTGCGGGAGTATACCTCCACCCGACACGCCAGGGAGATACTCCCCAGTGTCATGCCCACTCCAAAGCGGCCGATCCCGCGCTTGCCTTGGTTTGTGGAGCGAATGGACTCTCCCAATGCCAGACATTTGCTCAGCACATCGTCATTCATGCCGCAGCCGTTGTCCGCTACCGCGATTTCAGCCACCTTTGTTTTGGGCCGCCCACGACCATACTGCTTCGCACGGGTGATTCTGACGTCGATGCAAGTGGCCCCGGCCTCCACAGAATTATCAACGATTTCCCCCATCCCGTTTTCGGAAGAGTACTCGTTGAAGCGGAGCGATTCAAAAAGCTTGTCCGGACGAATCAGGTCCACCTGCGGTTGGGGGGGCATTTGAACTGTGCTCATTTCTTTATCCTCCTGCATGATACATAATTTGTCGAGTTCCGCAAAAACAAAACGCCTTGCAAGATTTGCAAGGCGTTGAACAGAACACAATCGTCGGATAAAGATATATACAGATAGACCCCCACCCGCTGTACAGGTGGAGAATGGGCCGCTGCATTTGAATCCATATCATCGATCATTCTGCATTTCTGTCCCCACAGTACGATGCCGCAGAGCTCTTACAAAACTCGATTGATTTCCTTATAACAGATCCGCGCGGCTTTGTCAAGGGGAAGTTACAAAATTTACCTGCTGAAAAAGACGAGCTTACTCCGAATAGTAGTTTGTATCCAATTTATAGAGGGAAATGGTCTGAGCAACGTCCACTCCCACCTGATATCGCACCAAAAGATCCGCCAACCAACTGCCGTTGATCAGCTTGATGCTTTTTTGCTGCTGTTTTTCGGCAAAGGAGACGGCTTCCTTCGTGAAATCAGAGGTTGTGATGAAAACACCTTTTTGGACATGTTCCATGGCGCCGATAAAAGCCTGGATCTCTTTCCGCCCCACCCGGTTGGAGGGGGCGTTCTTTTTTGCCTGAATGTAGATGAGTGAGAGCCCCAGCTTGTCCTCGCTGATGATCCCGTCAATTCCGCCGTCATGGGAACGCCCCGTGACGACGCCGGAGGATTTATCGGCGCCGTACCCCATCGCCAAGAGAAGATCGAGGACGAGGTGCTCAAAGAATTTGGGGGAGTGCTGGAGCATGCAATCCAGGACTTGCTGCCGGATATTTCGGATATGTTCCTGCAGGGCGGCGTTGATCTTTTCCTCCGGCAGCGATTCAGACTGATTTGCCGGTTTGGAAGGGGCGGCCTGAGAGACGCTCTCCTCTGAAGCCAGGCGGAACCGAATCTTTTTACCCTCATAGCCCGCAATCTCGAAGCATTTGATGGGGTAGGCTGTGGGAAAATCCAGCCCGACGCAGCGGCGCCGCAGCTGCCCGTTCACAACGCCAACCGGATTTGCGGCACCAAACACATACAGATTCTGGCGGATAATTTCATCGTAGATCTGCCTTGCGGTCAGCCCCTCTCTGTTCTGCTGCAAAATACATTTAATAGACTCTACAATCGTCATCTCACGGCCCCATCTCTCTTGATCTCTCAACGCGATTCTCGCAATGCCAGAACGCACGCGCGTCGTGTTGTGCTGCCAATCTCTTACCCGGCACCTGTGTGTATAATCATAGCATATTTGGAGGAAACTGACAAGAAAATCGTAGATTTTAAGGGGAATACGGCGGCTGCCATCCGCAGGAGCCGGAAACCATATTGCGGCGCGGAAGTTTTCGGAGACCGGATCCATCCCCGCAGCAGCGATAGCCGGCCGCTGGGGTGATCTGCCCGCAATGGTATGGATAGATAGAGGGCGAGGACGGCATTGCGATGTTAAGATCAAAGTAGCTGCGGAGTTTCCAGCCTGCCGGACTTTGTGTTGTGACACGCCCGGCGGATCAGGGCCTGAGCGCGATTCGGTTCCAGCGGTTGCGGGTACTTTTCAAATGCCGGACAGAACGAGGAAAATGTTCAGAGGTTTGCGTGCACAGAGGGCCGGACTCCTGGCGAATTGCCGCTGTTTTTGATGAAATTCTACGAATTTTACCTGTTTTACATAATGGTGTATATCCTTGACAAACCAAAAGTTATTGTACAAAACAACCTAATTTTCGGTGCTATCTGCGGATATATGTCACAAACTAACAAAAATAGATGAAGTTTGCATTGACATTTTGGATTATCAATAATATACTTTTGGTATACCAAAAGAGTTCCGAGCAGACGAGGCGGGAAAGCCGGCAACGCACCAGATGAAAAGGAGGAAGATACGATGATTTTTGGTACAAAAGGCGCAATGCAGGTAGACTATGAAGACCGGATCGACTTTACACGGATGCGGGAATACCGGGAGGCGCGGATTCAAGAATATCTGGCGAAAACAGACTTTTCCTGCCTGATCCTGTTTGCAACGGAGAATAAACGGTACGCCACTTCCACGGCGGTGGCCTCGCCTGAGGTGGACAATATGGGGCGGTACGCCATTGTCCCCCGTGGCGGTAAACCCTATATCTTCGGCTTCGGTTCCGAGGTGGCCAATGAACGGCTCAACTGCTCCTGGATCAAGGACCGTGCCTATCCGGCCCACACCACCATGTTCGGCGCTCTGCCGGCCAGTTGGGGCGTGGACGGCGGTCACCTGGACAAGTTCGAGGCGGACCTGCGGATGGTGATGGAGGAAAACCATCTGGACCCAAAGGCACCCATCGGCGTGGATAAGATCGACGGACAGCTGATGGTGGAGCTGACCAAGCGCGGCTATAAGCTGGGAGACGGTGAGGAGGTCATGTGCGCGGCCCGGGAGATCAAGAACGAAGACGAGATCCAGATCATGATGCAGGCAGCGGCCAGCGTGGATGCGGCGTTCTATCAGATGGCTCGTGCCCTGCATCCCGGCGCCAAGGAGAATGAGCTGCAGGCGGCGGCCGCCGCGGAACTGCACCGGCTGGGCTCTCAGTGGATCCACAATATTCAGATGACCTCCGGTACCCGGGCTCACCCCCATCCCCATCTGTCCTCGGACCGGGTGATTCAGCCTCAGGACATGGTGTTCGCGGACATCTGTACACTGTACAATGGCTATCACACCTGCTATTACCGGACACTGTGCTGCGGCAAGCCCACGGATCAGGCCCGGCGGGTGTATGACAGTGCCTATCAGATGCTGCTGGCAGGTATCGACAAATGCCGCGTGGGCAATACCACGGCAGACGTGGTCAACGCTTGGCCGGACTGCCGCCACTGGGGCTTCAAGAATCAGGGAGAGTCCTTTGGCCTGGCCTTTGCCCACGGCTTGGGCGTATGCCTGTGGGAGCGGCCCATGATCGAGCGGAGCTTCTCTCTGGAACACCCGGTGGAACTGAAAGAGGGCATGGTCATCGCGGTGGAGACCTACGACGGCGAAGGCCACGTGGGAGCCCGCATTGAAGACGAAGTGGTCATTACCAAGGACGGCCCCCTGGTGATCTCCAAGTTCCCCAAGGAAGAACTCCTCGCCTGCCCGATTTTGTAAAAGAGAGTGTAGATAATAGCAGGTAGAGTTAACTAATTTCATTTTGCACCAAAATTCAAATGCTATTTTGAGGAGGAAACAATTATGGCAAACATTCAGGGAAAAGTTGCAATTATCACAGGATCTGCAAGAGGAATTGGCGCAGGAATTGCTTTGCGATTTGGTAAAGAGGGCGCCAAAGTAGTCTGCCTAGATCGTAATCCTGCTACAGAAACTGTTGAACACATCAAATCTGATGGCGGAGATGCTGTTGCTATTCAATGTGACATTTCGATCATGAGCAACATCGAAGAAGCTGTCAAAAAAGTGCTGGATATGTATGGTACAGTTGATATTCTGGTCAATTCTGCAGGTCTTTCCAAAATGGCATCTATTACGGATGCTACTGTTCAAGATTGGGATTATGTCAACAATGTAACATTAAAGGGAACCTGGATGATGATCAAAGGCGTAGCCCCAACAATGAAAGCCAATAAGAGCGGGAAGATTATTAATATTGCATCTATTTCTGGCTGTGTTGCATTTGTAGATCAGTCAATTTACTGTGCTGCAAAGGGAGGTGTAGTAAATATGACACGTGAACTGGGCGTTGAGTTGGCTCCGTTCGGCATCAATGTAAATGCGATTTGTCCCAGTGTAGTAGATACTCCATTGTTTATTGACATCAAGTCTCCGCTAGAAGGAAAATTTCTCCAAGAGTGTATTGATGGGCATCCCATAGGACGTATCTCTACGCCGGACGATATTGCCGGCCCCGCTGTATTCCTTGCATCTGATGATGCTTCTTTTATCTGTGGACATATTTTGATGGTTGACGGAGGCTGGACTGCCAAGTAACTATCGCTGAGAACTGACCCCCTGCTTTTTGGAAGGATGTTATGAACCGAAAGCAGGGGGCAGTTAAATAAAAATGAAAAGGAGGCAAATATTATGAAAAAACTGCAGATAGGTACCATCGGGCTTGGTCGGCTGGGATACCAGCATGCAATGAATGTTACACGTAGCTTTGGTGCCGACTTGGTCGCTGTAGCGGATCCGTTTCCAGACGCATTAAAACGAGGAGAGGATGATTTTGGAGTTAAGGGATACGCAGACTATCATGATTTACTCGACGATCCGGAAATTGAGGCAATCATTATTGCAACACCAACGCAGACACATTATGAGGTTTTAATGGCAGCAATTCCAACGGGAAAACCAATTTTTTGCGAAAAGCCGATTACCTTTGCTCTAGATGAGGCAGAAAAAATCGTAGAAGAAGTTGAGCGGCACAAAGCATTTGTCATGATTGGTTATATGCGCCGTTATGATCCGAGTTATAAGGCAGCTAAGACGATGATTGAGAGTGGGAATTGTGGAGCCCCAATTTATATTCATGACTGTTGTCGAGATCCCAAGGGGCCGCCTCCTCGTTATGTTCCACAGAGCGGAGGACTATTTGTCGATATGGGAATCCATGATTTGGATATTGTACGTTGGCTAATGGGAAGCGAGATTACAGAAATTTATTCCAGAGGAGAAGTTCTGAAGTACGATTTTCTAAAAGATATGGAAGATGTGGATCATGGACAAATGCTGCTTAGATTTGCGAACGGAGCGATAGGCATGATCGAAGTAAGCAGAAACGGTAACAATGTATATGAATGTCGCACAGAAGTCGTAGGCAAGGAAAAGACAATTCTGATTGGGCAAGATGAACTGACACATCTCACAGTTTTGAACAATCGCAATCGGAACCGCGATATGTCCGACTGGGTTCTAGAAAGATTTAAAGATGCCTATGAAGGCGAGTTACAGGCATTTATCGATTGCGTCCGTGAAGGTAAACCATCTCCAGTTAACGCTTATGATGGACTCGTGGGAATTAAACTTGCTTTAGGAGCAACAGAATCTTTCCGCAAGGGTGTACCTGTATCTTTCTCATAACTAGGATTTTTGGATAAGAAGTTGCGCCTTAATTGAAGCTTTCCTGGCCTCTATGGATGAGATATCTTTCTACATCTTGTCATGAATGTCCTGGCTTGTTTCTGGGGTCCTATTTTTCTACAGAGATAGAAACGCCAGAAAAATTTCAGCCTAAACACATAAAAGGAAATTGAAAGATCTGAATTAAGAAGGTTTTCATTGTTTTAAACATCGTAATCCACGTATAGTGGGGGGGAGACAATGGAAGAAAAGTATTTACTGAGAATGATGGGTATAACAAAACGCTTTCCTGGTACTGTTGCGCTTGATAATGTTGATTTTTATGTTAAAGCGGGAGAAGTTCATCTCCTTATGGGTGAGAACGGTGCAGGAAAGAGCACATTATTAAAAATAATTTCCGGAGCGAATTCCTTAGACGAAGGCGAGATGTTTCTGGATGGGAAAAAGATGATTTTTTCAAATCCTAAACAAGCGAAAGACGCCGGAATTAGAATTGTATACCAAGAACTGAGCCTGATACAGGGGATGACAGTTGCTCAGAATATGTTTTTGGGGGAAGAAAGAGCTAAATTAGGGATTGTCCAACACAAAGAAATGAATGATCGCACAAAAGAAATTTTGGGCGATGTGGGCGTTTTCGTTGACCCAGATCAAATGGTTGGGGATTTGACTGTCGGACAGCAGCAAATGATAGAGATTGCCAGGAACATCAAAGATGACTGTAAGATTCTCATTTTAGACGAACCTACTTCAGCATTATCTGAATCAGAGACACAACAACTGTTTCGGGTCGTTCGCCTATTAAAAGAAAGAGGTGTTGGGATCATCTATGTTTCACATAGACTGGAAGAAATTACTCAAATCGGAGATGCTGTAACCGTTTTTAAAGATGGTAAAGTTGTCGGAACAAGATCTATGGAAAACACTTCCGTTGATATGATCATAAAAATGATGGTTGGATCTAGCGTGATAGCAGGATCACATATAAAACGGGAGATTAGTGATGAAGTCGTCTTGGAATTGCAAAATATCTGTCAGAAAGGGGTCCTAAATGATATCTCTTTGCAATTACATAAGGGAGAAATTTTGGGCCTAGCTGGACTGATGGGAGCAGGACGCTCAGAAGTTTTACGAGTAATTTTTGGCGCAGATCGAGTAGATGCAGGAAATATTTTAATTCATGGGGAAAAAGTTAAGCACATGACGCCATCAAAAGCGGTCAGCAAACAAATTGCATTTATTCCCGAAGATCGCAAAAGGCATGGGCTGAATGTACAAAGCTCCATCAGAAATAATATGACATTTCCCATCATGAAGAAGAAAGATCTTAATATTCTAGGCATTTTTGTCAATCTAAAGAGCCAGGAGGCTGTTTGCAAAAAATATATTGATGCTATGAGTATTAAACTTTCTAGCATTGACGATATAGCAAACAACCTTTCCGGGGGAAATCAACAGAAAGTAGTAATCGGAAAATGGCTAGCAACAAATTCTTCAATATTTCTTGTGGATGAGCCAACAAGGGGAATTGATGTGGGGGCTAAACGTGAAATTATCAGAATATTAAAAGAGCTTGCAAACGAAGGAGCCTCTATTCTTTTGGTAGACTCAGAAATACCAGAATTAGTGGAACTCTCAGATCGAGTACTGGTTATGAAACAGGGGAGGATTGTTGCTGAAATCTCAGATAACCAGATTACCCATGCAAACATCTTGAGATATTCAACTGTAGGAGGGGATTAAATGGAAAAATCCTATGCGACCGGAATTTTAGCAAAGGTAAAGAAACAGCGGTCGATTACCTCCGTTGCAGCCTTTGCAGTTTTGTTTGTCATTTTAGCGTTTACAGCCAACAATTTTCTGAGTGCAGGGAATTGGAGTAATATCGTAAAGCAGACTGCAGTCGTGGGCTGCTCGGCGGTAGGTATGACTTTTGTTATTATTACAGCAGGGATTGATCTTTCTGTAGGATCTATTCAAGCGTTTTGTTGTGTTCTTTGTGCACAGACTTTGCTGAACTTTGGCACAGACCCCAATTCACCAGTTGCAATTATTTCGGCAATTGTAGTTGCTGTTCTTTGTTCGGCTGTGCTAGGGGCAATCAATGGAGTGTTAGTTGCAAATCTAAAGTTGCCTGCTTTCATTGTTACATTTGGAATGATGGGCGCAGCAAGAGGAGCGGCACTGTTGTATACAAATGGAGGTTCAATTTCTATTCGAGATTCCCCAACATTCCGAGGAATTGCGGAAGCGCGGATTGTGGGTTTTCCGGTTCCAGGAATTATAATGATAGTGTTGTTTGCTGTGGGTTGGATTCTGCTTAATAAGACGAGGTTCGGATATTACGTTTTTGCAGTTGGCGGGAATGAGGAAGCTTCCAGGTTGTCTGGCATTAATACAAAATTTGTTCTACTAGTGGTATATATTATCAGTGGGCTCTGCACAGGCATAGGGAGTGTAATCCTTGTTGCTCGTTTAGGTACAGGACAGCCAATCTCTGGTGACGGACTAGAAATGGATGCAATCGCGGCAACAGTCATCGGAGGTACATCGCTTTCGGGCGGCCGAGGTTCTCTCTTTGGAACTTTTGTTGGGGCGTTTTTTATCATATTGATAAAAAACGGATTGAACCTGCTGAATATCAATGCTTATTGGCAGGAAGTTGCCGTAGGTGTTGCTGTTGTTGTTGCGGTAGCAATTGACGCCACTTTGAGCAATCGAAGAAAAGCCTAAAACGTATAGACTGAAGCACTTTAAACAGTAAAAAGGGAGGAAGAATTCATGAAAAGAATCTTTGCAGTGCTTTTGACGTTGGTGCTATTGGGCAGCCTATGCGCGTGTAGTTCAGACACGGAAGAAGGAACCTCACTTCCAACACAAACAGGGGACCTAGACGAAAATGGTTTTGTTATTGCTCCAAAAAACGGAGACAAATATGTAGTTGGCATTGTTGTCAAGACTGTGGAGTCTGTATTTTATCAGAACCTAGCAAATGCAGTGGAAGAAGAATATAAAGATTCAGATCTGTTTGAAGTAACAGTACAGGCATCAAAAACAGAAATGGACACAACGGGGTTTGTCCAAATTATTGAGGACATGGTTACAAAAGATGTCGATCTATTAATTGTTGTGCCTGGAGATCCCGAAGCGGTTCGTCCTGCATTGGAAAACGCTGTTGCACAGGGAATTCCAGTAATCTGTTCAGAAACGGATGTCCCGGGGTTGGAGGGAAAACTAACTTATGTAGGAATTGATAATGTAACAGCAGGGGCGGGGATTAGTAGTTATTTATTTACTGATGGAATCTTAAAAGAAGGTGACGAATGCGCGCTGATTACCGGACCTGCTGGATACACTACCACAGTTGACCGAGCTAATGGGACGCGACAAGGAATAGAGGAGAACGGCGGAGTGGTTGTTGCCGAACAACCGGCCGACTGGGACAGAACAAAAGGCATGGAAGTGGCGGAGAACCTATTGACTGCAAATCCTAACCTTAAGTATATCTGCTGCTCAAACGGCGAAATGGCTCTGGGCGCAGCAGAGGCTGTCGCATCAGCAGGAAAAAGGGGTGAAGTTTATATTACTGGATTCGACGGGATTCTAGATGAACTTTATGCAATTAAGGAGGGAAGAATGTCCGGAACAGCCCTTCAGGATTCAAGACAATATAGCCTTCTGGCAATGGAAAAATACGTCGAATATTTAAGGGGAAATAAACTAGAAGAGTTTTACGATATTGGATCTCCTACGATTACCCCGGACAATGTTGACGAATATGTTGAAATTTGGGAATAATTAGTGCATAACCAGATGCAAAAAATGGAGTCATTCCAAGATTTGTGTATTTCCTACAATTTGAGGTGGGCGTGACTGGCAAAGTAAAAAATAATTGCTTTTTTAATTTTTAAGAGCTATTATAATAAAATCAAAGCATATTGAGATAAATAAGATAGTAGCATAGAGAGGACTTGAAATCTGTGACAGGGGCGATTGCTGGAGACTTTACAAAACACCTTGAACGCGAAAACAAGCATGACTTTGCGTACCATAAAATTAAGGAGTGGATCATCAAGGGGGAGCTCCCGGCGGATACCATTCTGGTGGAACGGCAGTTATGCGATATGCTGGGCCTGAGCCGGACACCGGTGCGCAGCGCACTTCAGGAACTGGCAAAGGACGGCTATGTGCTGACGGCGCCTGGCCGTGGTATGATGGTCTCTCGTGTGCAAATCGAGGATGTGATTGAGATCTTTGAGATTCGCCGTTCTCTGGATACCTTGGCCCTGGAACTGTTTATGAAAAGCGGGCGGACGGATATCGTTCCACAGATGCGCCAGACGGTGGACGACATGCGGACGGCATTGGACAAGAACGACTATCAGGCCTTCGTTCGCGCGGACAACCTGTTTCATGAGTTGTATGCCAAGAACACGGGGAATCAGCGTTTGGAGAAGATCTGCGCAGACCTCATCGAACAGGAGCAGCGCATTACATCTCTGACGGCCAATGACACCAACCGGTGCAGGACATCATACCGGCATCATATGGCTATTATGGACAAGATTGAGGAGGGTGACGTCAAAAAAGCCACGACTCTGCTCCGGAAGCACCTGACAGATTCTATGGAGTATCACATTCGAAAAATGTCCCGTATATAAACAAGATGCCCAATCTCCGAAGAGATTGGGCATCTTGCTCTTGCGGCGCACTGCCGCATGGTACCGAAACCGCGCAGAACCGCTGCCAGATCATCGCCTGGACGCCCCGCCCAGCGATAAGGTACAATAAGTTTCGCAAATTGAACAGTGGATAAAAGAAGGCATGGTTTGCAGCCCTTTGGTAGAATGAAGTCGAGACAC
>ERZ827423.753-NODE-753-length-37625-cov-57.300878_pt1 | contig 37625 bp, 31 predicted proteins | sample MGYA00519775_ERZ827423 | MGnify/ENA primary metagenome ERZ827423 (study PRJEB31778, sample SAMEA3449296) | human gut metagenome | biome: human gut; feature: human-associated habitat; material: faeces | place: United Kingdom | collected 2010/2012 ... | reverse complement strand
AGACAAAGACCTATAAGCAGAGCGAGGATTCCAGCCTGACGCTGTACACCGCCTACCTCTCCAACGCCGACCTGCTGCCCCTGATGAAGGAGCACAACGTGGCCTATACCGGCTTCTATGAGGCCGAGATGAGCCCCTTCCTGATGATCATGATCCAGTATATCCTGCCCACCATCTTCATCGTGGGCGCGTTCATGCTGGTCATGCGTCTGATGAGCAAGTCTGGGGGCGGCGGCTTTGGCGGCATCGGCAGTGTAGGCAAATCCAACGCCAAGGTCTATATGGAGAAGTCCACCGGCGTCACCTTCAAGGACGTGGCCGGACAGGACGAGGCCAAGGAGTCGCTGGAGGAGATCATCGACTTCCTGCACAACCCCGGTAAATACACCGCCATCGGCGCCAAGCTGCCCAAGGGCGCGCTGCTGGTGGGCTCTCCCGGTACCGGCAAGACGCTGCTGGCCAAGGCCGTGGCAGGCGAGGCGGGGGTGCCGTTCTTCTCCATCTCCGGCTCCGACTTTGTAGAGATGTTCGTGGGCGTGGGCGCCAGCCGTGTCCGCGACCTGTTCAAGGAGGCCTCCAAGGTCGCGCCCTGCATTATCTTTATCGACGAGATCGACACCATCGGCAAGTCCCGCGACGCCAGCAAGTTCGGCGGCGGCAACGATGAGCGGGAGCAGACCCTCAACCAGCTGCTGGCTGAGCTGGACGGCTTTGACCCCGGCAAGGGCGTCATCGTGCTGGGCGCCACCAACCGACCGGAGGTGCTGGACAAGGCGCTGCTGCGCCCCGGCCGCTTCGACCGGCGCATCACCGTGGATCGCCCCAATCTGGCCGGACGTCTGGCCACCCTGCAGGTACACACCCGCAACATCAAGCTGGCTGAGGACGTAAATCTGGAGAAGATCGCCCAGGCCACCGCCGGCTGCGTGGGCGCAGACCTGGCCAACCTGGTGAACGAGGCCGCCCTCCGCGCCGTCCGCAAGGGACGCCGCGCCGTGAATCAGGACGACCTGCTGGTGTCCTTCGAGCTGGTCATCGCCGGCAGCGAGAAGAAGGGCACCGTCATCACCGAGGAGGAGAAGCGCATCATCGCCTACCACGAGGTGGGTCACGCGCTGGTGGCTGCCAAGCAGAAGAACGCACAGCCCGTCAGCAAGATCACCATCGTGCCCCACACCCAGGGTGCGCTGGGCTATACGCTGCACCTGCCGGAGGAGGAGAAGTTCCTCATGTCCAAGGAGGACATCCTCACCGAGATACGCACCCTGCTGGCCGGACGCTCCAGCGAGGAGGTGGTGTGCAACACCATGACCTCCGGCGCCGCCAACGACATCGAGCGCGCCACGGAGATGGCGCGGAATCTGGTGGCGCGGTTCGGCATGTGCGATGAGTTCGACATGATGGCGCTGGGCACGGTGCAGAGCCAGTATCTGGACGGCGGATACTCCATGTCCTGCGCCCAGGAGACGTATGCCGCCGCCGACCGGGAGACCATCAAGATCCTGCGCCAGTGCCACGAGGAGGCCAAAGCCATCCTGCGGGAGAACCGGGAGCTGCTGGACAAGATCGCCGCGTACCTGCTGAAGAAGGAGACGATCACCGGGCAGGAGATGATGGCCATCATCGAGGGCCGCGACCCGGAGACGGTGGACAACTACGGCGCCAGCAAGAGCAGCCAGCCCGCCTTCCGTCCCAGCGTGCCGGAGACCATCGAAGCGCCCGCCAAGCACATCAACATCGTGTCCGAGCCGGTGCCCATGCCGGACTTCGACGCGAGGCCGGAGGAGAGAAAGCCGGAGGACACCCCGGAGCCGCCCGCCGACAGCCCGGCGGAGGACAAGCCCGAATAAAAGAGCACGAACGCCCTGCGGCTATGCCGCAGGGCGTTTCGGTTTGTGTGGAGCAACACTTCCGCACTTCATTCGGTAGGGGACGGCGTCCTCGACGTCCCGTTTCGCACGGTTCTGTGTCCCAGCGCTTATTCGCTTTTCGTCAGCTCCTGCGTCCGCCGGCACAGCAGGGGCAGCGCCTTTTCAAACTCCACGCCGTACCAGCCCGCGTGGGGGTCGCACGCCGTGGCGTCGATGCACGCCAGCACGAACTCCACCGCCAGCGCGGACGACTGCTCCAGCGTCATGCCCCGCATGAGCCCGCCGGTCACAGTGGCGGCGAATATGTCCCCCGTGCCGTGGAAGGAGGCGGGGACACGCCGCCCCTGAGCGGTGAAATACGTCCCCGTCCGGCTGTCGTACCCCATGGCGCCCAGTCTGTCCGGGGCGAAGGAGACACCGGTGAGCACCACCTGCTTCACGCCCAGTGCTGCCACCCGCTGCAAAAGGGTGCGGGCGAAGCCCTCGTCCACGTCCTCCCGGTAGGGCGTGCCGGTCAGGAGGCACGCCTCGGTGATGTTGGGCAGTGCCACGTCCGCCCGCGCCACCACCCGCGCCATAGCCGCCGGGAAATCATCGCCGAAGCCGGCATACAGCTTCCCGTGATCCGCCATGGCGGGATCGACGATCAGCAGCGTGTCCGGGCTTTTCACCGCGTCGAAGAAATCCAGCACCTGCTGCACCTGCGGCACAGAGGCGATATACCCGGTATACAGCGCATCGAAATGCACGTTTTGCTGCCGCCAGTGGGCAGCGATGGCCGGCAGCTGGTCGGTGAGATCCCGGCTGACGAAGCCGGGAAACGCGGTATGGGCGCTGAGCACCGCCGTGGGCACGATGGCGCACTCCACCCCCATGGCGGAGATCACCGGCAGCGCCACCGTCAGGGAGCAGCGTCCCAGGCAGGAGATGTCCTGTATGGATGCGATCCGCTTCATAACTTCACCGTCTCATCCAGCTGCACACCGTACAGATTCTTGGCCGAGCAGCCGGCGCGCCCGCCGCCGGCACAGGCGCAGGCACACGCACAGGCACAGCTGCTGGCGCAGGCACAGTGGCTGCCGCCGCCGAACCCGCCTCCGCCGAAGCCGCCGCCACGGCTTCCGCCGCCGAAGCCGCCGCTTCTGGGCGGTCTGGGCTTTGTTTTGGTGCCCACGCTGCCGGGACGGGGTCTGCCGTCCGGCCCGGCGGGATACCACAGGTGGTTGACGAACACGTACCGGGTGCCGAAGCCGCCGGCGTAGCCGTCGCCGCGGCGGGCGGCGGAGATCAGCACGAAGATGAATATCACCACGAAGATCATCACCATCATGCCGATGATGGCGTCCCCGGCGTCGTCATCATCGTAGTAATAGTCATCGCTGCCGTTCCAGCTGTCGTCAGGGACGTTGTCGGCGCTGTATTCCTCCGACAGTTGGGTGGGCCAGTCGGCATAGCGCACCTGCACGTTCATCTTGTAGCCGTAGCCCAGATCGGAGGCGGTGATGGTCATGCCGTTTTGCACCGTCACGCTGTCAGCGCCGCTGACCGTGCCCTCGGTGAAATCGCCGGTCAGCCCGGCGGGGTCGTTCCAGATGAGGGTCATCTGGCCGATCCCGGCCTCGTCGAACCAGCCGGCGGTGTAATCGTAGGTCACGGCGCTGCCGTCCAACTGGTACATATACTCCTGCACCCACGAGTAGGCGAAGGAAAAGGTCTCGTTCGCGTCGTAGCCGCGGTCAAGATAGACGTACATATAGCTGTTGTCGAAATCCAGCCGCTCGATGTTGTCCGTCTGCGCCACCGCGTCCCGGATGGAGCCGTTGGGTACGCCGATCTTCAGCTCCTGCCCGTAGGGCAGCTCCTCCAGCGGCGTCCATTCCAGCTTCACGGTGATAAGCAGGCTGCCGTCCTCCGTGTTGGGCGTCACCATAACGCCGTACTGCTCGATGTAGTCGTAATCCGCCCATGCGGTGACGGTGAGGCAGGCCGCCGCCAGCAGGGTCAACAGCAGGATATGGAGCTTTTTCAGCATACGGACGCCTCCTCTCCGTTGCCCTGACGCAGCTGGCACAGCTGCTCCATTTTGGCGCTTTTGGCGCGGATGGCCGCGCAGCGCTGGCTCTGCCATATCTTATCCCAGTCGTCGGTGAGGATATTCCCCAGCGGCTGGCTGCTGAGCCAGCTCTGGCAGGGGATCACGCCGCCGTCCGGGGCGATGGCCATGTTGCTGAGACACGCGCCGCAGCTGGGCACCAGCGTCAGCCCCATGGAGCGCAGCGTCTCCTCCTTCAGCCAGCCGGGGCTGGTGAAGTCCATCTCCATTCCCAGCTCCTCCGCCACGGTCACGGCGCGGCGCAGCACGTCCGTCAGCTGCTCCTCCGTGAGACGGGTGGCCTGGCTCTCCGCGCCCTCGGCGCTGCCGGAGGGGATCAGGCCGGAGCAGGTGACGTACCGCACGCCCAGCTCATGGACGAAGCGCACGGTGGCGGCGTAATCGGTATTCAGGCTGCAAAGGGGCGTGTTCACCGACACGGACAGGCCGGCGGCCACGGCGTTTCTGATGCCGGCCACGGTGTCGTCAAAGCCCTCCGCGCCCACCAGCGCGTTGTGGACAGCGGGGTCGTGGCTGTACAGCGTCACCTGCACGCTGTCGAGACTGGCCTCATACAGCCTGCGGCACAGCTCCGGCGTCAGCAGCCGCCCGTTGGTGTTCAGACGGGTGACGAACCACTGGGCGGCCTCCACCAGCTCCACCAGATCGGCGCGGAGCGTAGGTTCGCCGCCGGTGAACGTCACCTGCGGGACGTTGGCGGCGCGGAGCTTCGCCAGTATCTCCTTCCACTGGGCGGTGGTCAGCTCCGGCGTGTCGGACAGGGGCTGACCGGCGGCGTAGCAGTGCAGGCACTTCTGGTTGCAGTGCCACGCGCCGCCACGGGTCATGGCGCTGACCATAAGATCCATGCGGTGGGGCGCGGTCATCTCCGGGGCGTACTCCCCCAGCGTCAGCGGGGCGACCTCCGCCTCCGGCTCCTGCCCGCGGGCGATGGCCACCAGGGATCGGATCATGGTAGCCAGATCGTCAGACAGCCGCTCCTTCGATGTGAAGGGATAGGTCTTGTGCGTCTCTGCCACGGCGCCGGCGGCCATGGCGTTCCAGTCGCTCTCGGTGATCTCCACACCGGTAAAGGGCTCCAGCCGATCCATGAAGTTGGCCAGCAGGATCGCCCAGCTGAGGTTCAGGGGCACCAGACGGCTGCCGTTGAGCAGCAGAAGAAAGGGCGCGTTGTCCGCGTCCTGACGGGGTGGGATCATGTGGATGCGCAGCACGCCGCGACCCTTGGGATCCAGCGTGATATGGCGCACGCACTCCAGATGGCGGCGGCGATAGCGCCGCTCCAGCAGTGTAGCCACAGGCAGTTCCTCCTTTTGAAGGCAATATATGACAGAGTATACCACAGCCGAGCCATGATAGCAAGAAACGCGCAAAAAAGAACCGCCCAAGGCCGCCTGGCATAAGAAAACATACGCCGCAAAAGGCGCGTTTCGCGCAGCCCCGTCGTTGCGCCGCCTTGACAGACATCCAGTATGCCTGCGGCGGCGCGCCTCGGTTCTGCACAAAACGCGCTCTTTTTCGGTGCGAAGCAGTTTTGCCAAAGTAAATTCGAGCTGAAATTGGCTGCAAAAACGCCCGCATGCTGACGCATGTGGGCGTTTTTTCGGTCGATTTCAGCCGGATAGACACAGGCAAAACCGTGTGTTTTCTTGTGTCAGGCGGCCCTTCGGCGGTTCTCAATCGTTCACATCGTAGAAAATGCGCTCGCCCTCCTCGGCCAGTCCCAGCTGGTCACGCGCCAGATCCTTGATGAATTCCTCGTCGTCCTTCTTGGCCAGATCGGACTCCAGCGCCTGGTTCTCCTGGGTCTGCATTTGCAGCTGGCGCTCCAGCGCCGCCTGCTGCTGTCTGGCCTCGCTGAGGCGCTGTCCCACCTGTATCAGCTCGATGCCCAGGAAGATCACCAGCGCGGCGATCAGCAGCACCAGGGCGGGGCTGGTGCGGTGCGCCGCTTTTTTCTTCTGTGCCATGTGTGCTCGCCTCCTTCGCCGTCTTTTTCTTTATCATAGCGCACTTGCGGCGAAAAGGAAAGGCTTTTTTCCCGGCAGCGGCGATTTTTTTCGCCAGTGCCGCCATCCACGACACAGGGCGCCACAGAAGGCGCGCCGTGGCCGCCGCTGCGCCCAGCCAGAAGTCCCACAGCGGCCGCAGCAGCGGCGACAGCGCCAGCACATACAGCAGCGCGCCCAGCCCCATGGCGCTGAGCATCACCAGCCGCAGCTCACCCTCGCCCACCCGCAGGGCATACCACAGCAGCGCCGGAGCCACCGCCAGCAGATACACCCCGTCCAGCACATGGGTCAGCCGCCTGTTTTTCCGGCGGCGGAGGCGCACCGGCCGCAGCAGATCGTACACCGCCGCAGCCGCCGCACCCAGCGCCGCCGCCGTCAGATAGCCCCACAGCTGCGCGGAGACAACTGTGCCCACCTCAGGCGAACAGGCGGCTGAAGAAGGAGCCGCCCCGTTCCTCCGGCGCGTCCTCGTAGGTCAGGGCGTCGATGCGCCCGTCCACATGCAGCTCGCCGCCGTCCAGCGACAGCTTGCCGATATGCAGTCCCTCGCCGCTGACCACCAGCGTCCCCGCGCCGGTGCGCAGGACGATGCACTGGTCGTCGAACCGCTCCACGTCCTCCACACCGGCTACGGTGAGCTTTTCCCGTCCCTCCAGCTGGAGACGGTGGACGGCGGCAGGATCTGTGATGTCGTATGCCATAAGAAATCCCCCTCATACACGGTTTTTCCCAGTGTATGAGGGGGCTTGTTCGTTTATGACAGAGCTGTCCCTACACCTCGCGGTACATGGCGGCAGCCGCGTCCTTACCCACGTTCTCGGTGACGGACAGCACCTCCACCGTCAGCGTTTTCGCGCCGAAGCGAATGGCGATCACATCGCCTGTCTTCACGTCGTAGGACGCCCGCTGCACCCGGCCGTTGACGGTGACACGCTCCGCGTCGCAGGCTTCGTTGGCCACGGTGCGGCGCTTGATGAGCCGGGAGACCTTCAGATATTTGTCCAGACGCATGGTGCGCCCTCCTTTCGGGGAAAAGAGCCGGTGCGTCACCACACCGGCTCCTGAAATAAGGCGAAATTACTTGGCCACGGCGTCCTTCAGAGCCTTGCCGGCCTTGAAGGTGGGAACGGTGGAGGCGGGGATCTCCACGGCGGCGCCGGTGCGGGGATTCAGGCCGGTACGGGCGGCGCGCTTCTTGGTCTCGAAGGAGCCAAAGCCCACCAGCTGCACCTTCTCATTGGCCTTCAGAGTCTCGGCAATGGTGTTCAGCACGGCGTTGACGGCAGCATCAGAGTCCTTCTTGGACAGGCCGGTCTTCTCAGCGACAGCGGCGATCAGTTCAGTCTTATTCATGTTATTTCCTCCCAAAAATTTTCGTTGGTAATTGCCGCGATGCGCGGCTATCCTAAAACGATGTTGTATCGCATTAAGAACGTTCCTTCGCCCCGTTCCACAGGGCGGTCATCTCCTCCAGCGTCATGTCGTGCAGCGCTCTGCCCTGCCGGGCGGCCTCCTGCTCCATGACGCGGAAGCGCCGGATGAATTTTTCGCAGGTACCGGCGATGGCGTCCTCCGGGTCGATGCCGCAGAAGCGCCCCACCTTCACGGCGGCGAACAGCACATCGCCCAGCTCACCGGCCACGTCGCCGCCTGTCTCCACGGCCTGACGCAGCTCGCCCGTCTCCTCGTCCAGCTTGTCCAGCGCGCCGGAGACATCGCGCCAGTCGAAGCCCGCGTCCGCGGCCTTCTTCTGTATCTTCTCCGCCCGCCACAGGCCGGGCAGACTGCGCGCCACAGCGTCCAGCGCATCGGCGGTGGTCTTCTGTCCCTTCTCCTGCCGCTTCAGCTCATCCCAGCTGGCGGGCACGGTGTCCGCCGTCTCCGCCCGTCCGTCGCCGAACACATGGGGATGGCGGAACAGCAGCTTTTTCACCACGCTGTCGCACACGTCGTCCATGGTGAAGCGCCCTGCGTCCTTCTCGATGTCCGTGTGGAACACCACCTGCATCAGCACGTCGCCCAGCTCCTCCCGGAGCAGCGCGGTATCCTCCGTGTCGATGGCCTCCGCCGCCTCATATGCCTCCTCCAGCAGTCCGCGGCGGATGCTCTGGTGCGTCTGCACCCGATCCCACGGGCAGCCCTCGGCCGAGCGCAGCAGCCGGACGATCTCCAGCAGGTCGTTGTAGTCATAACGGGGTTTCCTTGTAAAATTTAGCATACTTACGCTCCTATTGCAAGAGGTTTTCCGCACGCGGCACAGAAAAGTTCAGCGCAAATGCAGAAAATCCGCGATTTTCTCCCCCCGCGGCAGCGTCACCACGTCCCTGCGGGTCACAGCGCCGACAGCCAGCGCCAGGATCGCATATACCGCCGCCGCCACCGCGATGGCCGGAAGCACCGCCCAGCGCTCCGGCAGCACCCGGCAGAAAAGGCCGTAGCCGGAACGGGCAGCCAGTGCCATTACCGCCGTCACCAGCACCGGGCGGGCGAACAGCCGTATGTAGCCCGGACGTTCCGGCACCAGCCAGGCGATGGCGATCAGATCGATGAGCACGATCAGCGCGTAGCAGTACAGGGTGCTGACGGCGGCGCCCCGTATGCCGGTGGCCGGGTCGCCCACCATCAGGTAGTTGGTGACCACCTTCAGCACACCGCCGCACAGCAGCGCCAGCACCGGCACCAGCGGGTGCCCGTAGGCCTGCAGGACGCCGTTGGCGGCCACCATCAGGCACACGAACACGCAGGCCAGCCCCAGAAACGTCAGGTGGTACGCCGCCGCCCTTGCCGTGTCCGGCACCGCCGGATACAGCAGCAGCAGTATGGGCTCCGCCAGCACCGACAGTCCCACACCGGCGGGCAGCGCCGTGAGGACGGTGAGCTTCATGGCGGCGCCGGCGGCTTTCCCGGCGGCCGTCCGGTCGCCCCGTGTCAGGGCGGCGGACACGGCGGGCATCAGGCTCACCGACAGGGGATAGATAAACGACGGCGGCAGGGCGAACAGCGTCATGCCGAAGGTATATTCGCCGTACAGGGCGGCCGTCTCCGCCGCCGAATAGTGCAGCGTGTTTTGCAGCGTGCCGGTGACCAGCGTCTGATCCAGCAGGGTGATAAGGCTCATGCCCGCCGCGCCCACGGTGATGGGCACGCCGGTGCGCAGCAGCTGCCGGGCGATATCCCGGCGGGCGGGCGGCACGTCACGCACCGGCGGCAGAGACGCCCGCCTCGGCAGCAGCAGCGCCGTGACCAGCAGTCCCAGCCCCGCGCCCGCCGTCACGCCGCCGATGGCGCCTGCGGCGCACAGGGGCGCGCCCGCGCCCCGATGGAGCAGGTACAGGCACAGCGCCAGCCCCACCGTCAGCTTGCCGGTGGACTCCGCCACCTGTCCGGCGGCGGTGGGCACCATGTCCCCCATCCCCTGGGTATAGCCCCGCAAGGCGGCGGACAGGCATACCAGCAGCACCGCCGGCCCCAACGCCCGCAGCGCGCTCGCCGCGTCGCCGTCGTGTAGGGCGGCGGCCAGCGTGTCCGGCAGCAGGCACATGACGGCGCTGCACGCAAGACCCATGACCCCCAGCAGCGCCAGCCCTGTCCGCAGACAGCGCCGCGCCGCGCCGAAGCGCCGCTGGGCGGCGGCACGAGCCACCATACGGCTCAGCGCCACAGGCAGTCCCGCCGTGGACAGCACCAGCAGCAGGCTGTAAATATTATAGGCGGCGTAAAAATGCGCCATGCCCTCTCTGTCCAGCAGATTCCCCAGCGGGATCTTGTACAGAGCGCCCAGCAGCTTCGTCACCGCCACAGCCAGCGCCAGTATGGCCGCGCCGCCCATGAAATTTTGCCGCCGGTGGGTCATAGCGCCTCCTTACGAATGTCCCGGCGTTACCGCGCCATGTTCTCGTGGAACCGGCGGAACGCCTCTAAATTCTCGGTGAGCTTCTCCGGCCGCTGGATGTATTCCAGCGGGAATTTGGGGTGGAACACCCGCTCGATGCGGTTGCGTCCGGCGTCCACCATTTTGGTGGAGCCGCCTGCCCCCAGAGAGAGGATGCTGTGCAGCTCCTCCATGATGTAGATATTATACAGTCCCTCCGCGCCGGATATGCACCAGCCTACGTTTTCAAAGCTGCCGGACATGTACTTTTGCCGGTAGAGGTAGTAGGGGGCGAAGCCCCGGGCGCGCAGGGCGGGATCAGCGTAGTCCAGCATGGCGGCCACGTCCTCCGCCGTGGGGATGGGCAAGCCCTCCAGCAGGATGCGGCTGCCCTTCTTGAGACTGAGGGTGTGGACGGTGATGTTGTCCGCGCCGAAGGTCAGGCAGCGATCCAGCGTCCGGCGGAAGCCCTCCGGCGTGTCGGCGGGCAGACCGGCGATGAGATCCATGTTCACATGGGGGAAGCCCATGGAGGTGACCAGCGCCATGGTCTGTTCGATGTCCTCCGGGCTGTGCTTCCGTCCGATGGCCGCCAGCACCTGCGGCTCCAGCGACTGGGGATTCACACTGATGCGGTCGGCGCCGTGATCCAGCAGTACCTGCAGCTTCTCCCGGTCAATGGTGTCCGGGCGACCGGCCTCGATGCAGTATTCCACGCAGTCCGACAGGTCGAAGCTGCGGTTCAGGTGGGTCAGCAGCGCATCCATCTGCCGGGCGGACAGGGTGGTGGGCGTGCCGCCGCCCATGTAGAAGGACTTGATGCGCAGCCCCGCCTCCTTCACCATCCGTCCGGCGGCGGTGATCTCCTCCGTCAGCGCCGCCAGATACGGCTCCATCAGGGAGAAGGACTTCTCCACCGACGCGGACACGAAGCTGCAATAGGCGCAGCGGGTGGGGCAGAAGGGGATGCCCACGTAGAGGGATATCTCCTCCGGACGCAGGTCGCGCTTGGCGCGCAGCCCGGCCTCGGCGCTCTCCAGCGCCAGTCGGCGGCGGGCGGGAGACACGCAGTAGGTGTCCCGCAGGACGCGGTCGGCCTGACCGGGGGTCATGCCCTCCTCCAGCATGCTCCGCACCAGCTTGGCCGGGCGGATGCCGGTCAGCGCGCCCCAGCTGGGCGTCACGCCGGTGACATCCCGTGCGGCGCGGAAGAAGGACAGCTTCAGGGCGCGCTGACGCAGGCGTTCCCGCTCGTACTCGTCGGAAACGCCTGTGATGCGCACGCGGGCTTCGCCCCGCGCCGTCTTGCCGCCGTATGTCAGCTCCGTGACGCCGACAGCGTAGGTCTTGCCCTCGCGGAGCGTCACTTCCGCGTGGCTGTCGCCCTTTTCGCCCTCGTACACCGGGCGCTCGTCCGGGAAAAAGGCCAGCAGGCTCTGCTCGATGGCATAGCGGTCGTCGTGACCGTGAAAGGTCAGTCTCATCGCGCCGTACCCTGTCGCATGTAGGGGTTCACGCGGCGCTCGTAATCCATGGTCGTCTCCCGGTCGTGGCCGGGCAGCACCCGGTAGTCGCCCTCCAGCGATGCCAGCCGCGCCAGCGACGACAGCATCTTGCGGTAGTCGCCGCCGGGGAAATCACACCGGCCGCAGGAGCAGCGGAACAGGGTATCGCCGGCGAAGAGGACGTGCTGTCCCTCCACCAGCAGGCAGACGGAGCCCTCGGAGTGACCCGGCGTTTCCAGCACGCGGATGGTCAGGCCGCCCAGCGGCAGCGTGTCGCCCTCCTGATAGTACCGCTGGTTCTTCTCCCCCACCGGGGTGAACAGCAGGTCGCCGCCGCGGTCGGCGGCGGTGTCCTTCCGGTGGATGTACACCGGCACGTCCGGGTACCTCTCCAGCAGCGGCCGCACGGCGGAGGTGTGGTCAAAATGTCCGTGGGTCAGCAGGATATACCGCAGGGCGCAGCCGCTCTGCTCCACCAGCTTCTCTACCCGTGCGGCATCGTCGCCGGGGTCGATGAGGGCGCAGACCTTGGCGTCCTCGTCACACAGCAGATAGCAGTTGGTCATGATGGGGCCCACTTGCAGCGTTTGAATGGTCATGGCGTCCTCCTTACAGGGTGTCGGTGTCCAGAATGATGGTCAGAGGGCCGTCGTTGAGGCTGTCCACCTGCATATAGGCGCCGAACTCGCCTGTCTCGGTGTGGAAGCCCTTGTCCCGGCACAGCTGCACGAACTTCTCGTACAGGGGAATGGCCACCTCCGGCCGCGCCGCCGCCAGAAACTCGGGGCGGCGCCCCTTCTTGCAGTTGGCGTACAGGGTGAACTGAGAGACGATCAGCAGCTGGCCGCCCACGTCGGTGAGGCTGCGGTTCATCTTCTCGTTCTCGTCCTCGAAGATACGCAGGCCGGTGAGCTTGTCGGCCAGCTTCTCCGCCTGCGCCTCGGTGTCCCCATGGGTGACACCCAGCAGGACGAGGAAGCCCTCGCCGATCTGTCCGATGATCTTGCCGTCCACAGAGACGGAGGCGTGCTTCACGCGGGTCAATACTGCGCGCATAATTTATTCTCCTTTATACTCTTTGTATTCGTTTTCCTCATCCGGCGGGTCTTGTCACCCGCATAACGCCCGATATCTGCTCGATGCGGCGCATGACGCTGCGCAGCTGCTCGCTGTCCGCCACATCGATGTCCAGCGACAGCAGGGCGAAGCCGTCCGGCGTGCTGCGGGCGTTCATGGAGGAGACGTGGGTCTTGGTGCTGGACAGCACCGTGGACACGTCCATGATGATGTTGATGCGATCCTTGGCGGTGATCTCCAGCGTGGTGCGGTAGCTCTCCTTGGTGTCGCTGCCCCAGGAGACCTTGATCCACCGCCCCGCCTCGTTGGGCTTACGGCGGGCGGGATCGGCGTTGGGACAGTCCGCCCGGTGGACGGAGATGCCGTAGCCGCGGGTGATGAAGCCCACGATGTCGTCGCCGGGCACAGGGGTGCAGCACTTGGAGAACTTCACCAGACAGTTGGTCAGTCCCTCCACCACAATGCCCTGCTCGCTTCTGGTGCGCTGGGGCACGGCGGGGCGCATGATCTGCGGCTGATCCGCCACAGGCACCTCCTCCTGCCGCTCCGTCTGGTGCTGGTGGATGATGCGCTGGATGTCCTCCCGCAGCCGCCCCATGACCTTCAGGGCGGAGATGCCGCCGTAGCCGATGGCGGCGTACATGTCGTCCAGCGACGTGAAGCACAGCTTCTTCAGCACGCCGGGCAGGTTCTCATCGTTGGTCAGCTCCTTCAGCGTGACGCCGGTGCGCTTCAGCTCCGACTCGAAGCTCTGGCGGCCGTTGACGATGTTCTCGTCCCGCTTCTCCTTCTTGAACCACTGGCGTATCTTGCTGCGGGCGTTGCTGGAGCGGGCGATCTTCACCCAGTCGCGGCTGGGGCCGTGGGCGGATTTGCTGGTCATGACCTCCACCACGTCGCCGTTGCGCAGGTGGTAGTCGAACTGCACGATGCGCCCGTTGACCTTGGCGCCCACCATGTGGTTGCCGATGGCGGAGTGGATGGTATAGGCAAAGTCGATGGGCGTGGCGCCCGCCGGCAGGTTGATGACGTCGCCATTGGGGGTGAACACGAACACCTCGTCGGCGAACATGTCCACCTTCAGGGAGTGGATAAAGTCCTCGGCGTCGGCGTCCTCCTGATTTTCCAGCAGGCGGCGCACCCACTCATAGCTGCGCTCGTCGCCGGCGCCCTGTCCGTTCTGCTTGTACTTCCAGTGGGCAGCCACGCCGTACTCCGCCACCTCGTGCATCTCCTTGGTGCGGATCTGCACCTCGAAGGGGATGCCGCTCTCGCCCACCACCGTGGTGTGCAGGCTCTGGTACATATTGGGCTTGGGCGTACCGATATAGTCCTTGAACCGCCCCAGAATGGGCTTGAACAGGTCGTGGATAATGCCCAGCACGTTGTAGCAGTCCGCCACCGTGTCCACGATGACCCGGAAGGCGAACAGGTCGAACACGTCGTCCAGGCTCTTGTTCTGGGTATACATCTTGCGGTAGATGGAGTAGGGGTGCTTCATGCGGCCGTAGACCGTGGCGTCGATGCCCTCCTCCTTCAGGCGGGTGACGATGCGGTCGTGGACGGCGGACATAAACCCGTCGTACTCCGCCGCCTTCTCGTCCAGCGCCTCGGTGATCTCCCGGTAGCCCACCGGGTCCAGATACTTCAGGCTGAGATCCTCCAGCTCCCACTTCATCTTCTGCATACCCAGCCGGTGGGCGATGGGCGCATAGATCTCCATGGTCTCGAAGGATTTCTGCTTCTGCTTCTCCGGCGTCTGGTACTCCATGGTGCGCATGTTGTGGAGCCGGTCGGATATCTTGATGAGGATCACCCGGATGTCCTTGGCCATGGCCATGAGCATCTTGCGCAGGTTCTCCATCTGCTCCTCCTCTTTGGAGGTGTAGTGTACCCGCGTCAGCTTGCTGACGCCCTCCACCAGATCGGCCACGGTAGGGGAAAACAGATGGCTGATCTCCTCATGGGTGGCGGTGGTGTCCTCGATGGTATCGTGGAGCAGGGCGGCCACAATGGACTCCGTGTCCAGATGCAGCTCCTCCGCCACGATCTGCGCCACCGCCAGCGGGTGGGTCACGAAGGGCGAGCCATCCTTGCGGTTCTGCCCGGCGTGGTGGGCGGCGGCGAACTCATAGGCGGCGCGGATCTGATCGAAGCCCGCCGCCGGGTTGTAGCTCTTGACTGTCTCTACCAGATGTTCGTATTGCTCCTGCGGCGTCACTGCGCACCGCCTCCCTTCTCACTGTCATGATATGCCAGCGCCGCCATCAGCGGCGAATGCTCCAGCGACACGCGGCAGCCCCGGTGCAGGTGCAGGGTGATGGTGTGCTCCGTCTCCTGCCAGTCCAGCAGCCCCCGCTCCCGGAACACGGCGGCGCACACCGCCGCTCGCAGGAACGGCTCCACGCCGCCCAGCTCCGAGGCCATGTGCCGCAGCAGGGGCAGGGTGTCGGCGGTCAGCCCCTCCTCCGGCACGGCGCGCTCCAGAAAGCGCCACGCCGCGGCAAATTGCTGGCGCGTGGGCAGGGCGCGGCGGGCGTCCCGCAGGGGCGGCACGCCGCCGCCGGCGATGTGATGCGCCAGCGTCAGCGCCTCCTGCTCCCGTCCGCTGGCACAGAGGGAGGGTCGAATATCCACCATCTGCAATTGCACCGTCCGGCTGCCCCGGAATTCGTTGATCTGCAAATAGAAGGCCGCGTCCACCCGGTCGCCCACGGCGCAGCCGCAGCGCTCCGCCACGGTGGAGAAGAAAATGCCGTCAAACTGGGCGCAGCCCTTGCCCAGCCGCAGCTTCAGGTGCCGGTTCTGCCCCACGTTCTGGGTGCGCAGCAGCGTGGCGCCCAGCAGGCAGAACACCGGTCGGGCGTTGCCGCTGCCGTACGGCTCCAGCGCGGACAGCGCCTCCAGCTCCTCCAGCGTCACGGCGGCGGGATAGGCGATGGCCACATCCACCTCCAGCGCCGGCTCCGGCGGCCGCCCGTTGCAGTAGCTGCGGGCGTATTCGTTCATCCGGTCGCGGAAGGCCGGAATGTTGTTCCTGTCGATGGTGAAGCCCGCCGCCAGCTCGTGTCCGCCGAAGCCCAGCAGCAGATCCTTGCAGTTTTCCAGCGCGGCGAACAGGTTGAAGCCGCCCCAGCTGCGGCAGCTGCCCTTGCCGGTGCTGCCGTTGAGGTGGATCATAAAGCTGGGACGGGAATATTTTTCGGAAAGGCGGCTGGCCACAATGCCCACCACGCCCTGATGCCAGCGGCTGGATTCCAGCACCAGCGCGCTGCGCTGGCGGTCGGGCATCTGCCCGATCATCTCCTCCGCCTGGGTGTAGATCTCCTGCTCCACGTTCTGGCGCTCCCGGTTCAGGGCGCACAGCTCCTTGGCCATGCGCTCCGCCGCCTCCGGATCGCTGCACAGCAGCAGCTCCGCCGCCATGTCCGCCGCGCCCATGCGCCCGGCGGCATTGATGCGGGGCGCCAGCACAAAGCCGATCTGCACGGAGGATATCTCCCGGCCGCTGAGCCCCGCCTCCCGCAGCAGCGCGTGAAGGCCGATGAAATCTGAATGCACCAGATCCGCCAGCCCGCAGGACACGATGGTGCGGTTCTCGCCGGACATCTGCATCACGTCGGCCACGGTGCCGATAGCCGCCAGCGTGCAGTACCGGGCGAACAAGGCGTCCTCCCTGTCGGGGCCGCCCAGCGCCAGCACCAGCTTCAGCGCCACACCGCAGCCGGCCAGATGCTTGAAGGGGTAGCCGCAGTCGGGTCGGTGGGGATCCACCACCGCCACGGCGCGGGGCAGCGTCTCCCGGCACTCGTGGTGGTCGGTGATGACCACGTCCATGCCCAGAGAGTTGGCGAAGTCCACCTCCTCCACGCCGGTAATGCCGCAGTCCACGGTGACCAGCAGCCGCACGCCCTGGTCGTACAGACCCCGGATGGCGTCACAGCTGAGGCCGTAGCCGTCCTCGATGCGGCGGGGGATGTAGTGCAGCACGTCGGCGCCCCGGCGCTGGAGATAGTCCACCAGAATGCAGGTGGCGGTGATGCCGTCCACGTCATAGTCCCCGAACACCGCCATACGCTCGCCGCTGTCCAGCGCCCGGCGGATGCGCTCCACCGCCTTGTCCATGTCCGCCATCAGGAAGGGGCTGAGGGTCAGCCTGTCCTCCCGTTCCAGAAATGCGGCGGCCTGCTCCGCCGTCTCCACCCCGCGGGCGGCCAGCACAGCGGACACCAGATAGGGGTAGCCCGCCGCCTGCAGGCGCTGCTGCGCCTCCGGATGCTCCGGCGCAATGTGCCATTTGCGGTATTTCACGGCGTCCACCTCCCTCTTGTCTGGATAAATAGAACTTTCGTCCCACGTTAATGTTTATAATAGCTTATTATATCAATATTAAAGCCAAAGGTAAAGTAAAAAATCCCCCGGACCCGTTCTTCTTTGGCGGAAAAGAAAACAACACCTTGCAATCGGCGGCAATATGGTCTATGATGGACACAACACAGACAGAATCGAGGAAATGCCCATGCGTCCTGACGGAAAGCGCGTAAAAGATCTGCCGCCCATCGTGGCGGCCATCCCCTACATCATGCCCAAGCGGTATGACGCCTGGAACACCATCACGGAGAACATCGACGAGGAGGTCATCAAGGCGTATATCCGCGAAAAGCGGCGGGGCGGTGTGCGCATCAACCACATGGCGGTGATCATCGCCGCGTACTACAAGGCGTACCAGACCAACCCCAAGCTCAACTGGTTCGTGGTGAACAGCCATCTCTACGAGCGCAACCACTTCTGCGTGTCCTTCGTCATCCTGAAAAAGCGGGCGGACGGCACGCCGGACGAGACGACGCTGAAGATCTATCTGGAGCCGCAGGACAACATCTTCACCATCAACCGGAAGATCGCGGACACCATCGCCAAAAACTCCGCCGAGTCCCACAACAACAGCACCGACAAATTCGCCAAGATGATGTTCTCCATCCCCGGCCTGCCCAAGTTTGTGATCTGGCTGGCCTATCATCTGGACAAGCACGGGCTGCTGCCCCGGAAGATCGTGGATCTCAGCCCGTTCCACACCAGCATGTTCATCACCAATCTGGCCTCTATCAAGACCAGCTACATCCACCACCACTGCTACGAATTCGGCACCACAAGCGTGTTCGTGTGCATGGGCAAGCCGGTGCCCAACTATATGAGCGGCGACCTGACCAAGAAGATGATGCCCCTGGGCATCGTCATGGACGAGCGTATCTGCACCGGGTACGAGTACGCGGCCTTCTGCAACGATTTCCGCAAGTACATTCGCCAGCCGGAGCTGCTGGAAGCGCCCTTTGACGGCAGCGCCCCGGCGGAGACACCGGCGGCGGAGGACATGCCCATCGAGGCGTAAAGCACCTCAACATAAGAAAATAAGCACCCCCGGCGCTATGCGCCGGGGGTGCTTTTGTTCAGCTCCTCTTTTTGCCCAGATAGGCTTCCTTGATGGAATCGTCCGCCAGCAGCTCCGCGCCGGTGCCGGACTTGGTGATGTTGCCCGTTTCCAGCACGTAGGCGTAGTCGGCGATCTTCAGCGCCATGTTCGCGTTCTGCTCGATCAGCAGCACGGTGACACCCTGCTGGTTGACGGTGCGGATGATGTCAAAAATACCCTGTACCACCAGCGGCGCCAGACCCAGCGACGGCTCATCCAGCATCAGCAGCTTGGGACGGCTCATCAGCGCCCGTCCCACGGCCAGCATCTGCTGCTCGCCGCCGGACAGCGTACCGGCCAGCTGCCAGTGCCGCTCCTCCAGACGGGGGAACAGCTCATAGACCCACTTGATGTCCTTCTCGATGCCGTCCCTATCCGTCCGCAGGTACGCGCCCGCCTTCAGATTCTCCAGCACCGTCAGGTTGGCGAACACCCGCCGCCCCTCCGGGGACTGGGCGATGCCCGCCTCCAGTATCTTGTTGATGGGCTTGCCCAGCAGCTCCTGCCCGTCGTAGGTGATGGAGCCGCTGTCGGCCTTTACCAGACCGGAGATGGTGCGCAGCGTGGTGGACTTGCCCGCGCCGTTGGCGCCGATCAGGGTGACGATCTTGCCGTCGGGCACCTCAAGACTGATGCCGCGCAGCGCCTTGATGCCGCCGTAGGATACGCACAAATTCTCAATCTTCAGCATCTTCTGCCACCCCCAGGTATGCGTCGATGACGCGCTCGTTGTTTTGAATCTCCTCCGGTGTGCCCTTGGCGATCAGCTTGCCGAAGTCCAGCACATAGATGCGGTCGGCAATGCCCATGACCAGATCCATGTGGTGCTCGATCAGCAGGATGGTCTTGTGGAAATGATCCCGGATCTCCTTGATGAAATCCGCCAGCTCCAGCGTCTCCTGCGGGTTCATACCGGCGGCCGGCTCGTCCAGCAGCAGCAACTGCGGGTCGGTGGCCAGCGCGCGGGCGATCTCCAGCCGGCGCTGCTTGCCGTAGGGCAGGCTGGTGGCCAGCTCGTTCTGCACATCCTCCAGACCCACCACCTTCAGAAGCTCCAGCACCTCGGCGCGCTGCTGCGCCTCCTCCTTGTGGTTGCCGCGGAACGTGGCGGAGAACATGTTGCTGCTGCGGCGCATGTGCTTGGCGATGAGCACGTTGTCGAACACCGTCTGGGTCTTCCACAGGCGGATATTCTGGAAGGTACGCGCCATGCCCAGCGCCGTGATCTTATCCGGCGTGGGCGCCAGCACATGGTCGGTAAACGCATAGCTATCCAGCGCCTTCTGGCCTTCCTTCCACGCCTTCAGCGCCTCGTCGTCCAGCTCCTCCTCCGGGGCGAAGCGAGCGGTGTACATATCGGCGTGCTCGCCCTTGTACTGCTTCTTCATCTTACCGGTGGGATGGTTGCGGACGATGCACTCCTCGTTGAAGCGCACCCGGCCGTTGGTGGGGGCGTACACGCCGGTAATGACGTTGAACGCCGTGGTCTTACCGGCACCGTTGGGGCCGATGAGCGCCACGATCTCGCCCTCATTGACCTCAAGGCTCAGGTTGTCCACGGCCACCACGCCGCCGAACTGCATGGTGACGTTCTCAACGGACAATACGTTCTTGCTCATTTGGACGTCACCTCCTGTTTTGCAGCTTTTTTAGCCCGGCTCTTTTCCTTCCACCCGGCGATCACCTGCGGCAGCTCTCTGTCGCCCATGATGCCCTTGCGGAAGAACAGCACCACCACCATGATGACGACGGAGAACACCACCAGCCGGAAGCCGTTGCGGAACACGCCGGGCGCCTCAATGCCCAGAAACTTGCCGGAGTCCAGGCCGCGCAGCCACCACTCGGAGGCCGCCACGAACAGCATGGAGCCGATCACGGAGCCGGAGATGGAGCCGATGCCGCCCAGCACCACCATCAGCAATATCTCGTAGGTCATGGCCACCTTGTAGTTGTTGGCCTGGGCAATGGACAGCACCATGGCCATGGTCGCGCCGGACACGCCGGCGAAGAAGGAGCTGGTCACGAAGGACAGCATCTTGTGCTTGGCCAGATTGATGCCCATGGCCTCCGCCGCCACCTCGTCGTCACGGACGGCCTTGAACGCGCGGCCATAGGTGGAGTTCACCAGCATCACGATCAGGATAATGGATACCGTGGCGATCAGCACCGGCACAAAGGTGGACATGCTGAACGTCCCGATCTTGAAGTTGCTGATACGGGTAAAGCTCTTCAGCAGGTTGGAGCCGTTGGTCACAGGCCCCAGCTTGCCCCACTGGAAGATGGCGCGGATGATCTCCGCGAAGCCCAGCGTGGCAATGGCCAGATAGTCGCTCTTCAGCCGCAGCACCGGCAGGCCGATGAGATAGGCGAACAGCGACGCCATCAGTCCGGCCAGCAGCACGCAGATGATCACGCCCAGCACTGTGCCGAAGCCGCCCAGCGCGTTGCCCAGCACCTCCGGGAACGAGATGCGGATGGCCGCATCGTAGTACTGATACACCGTGTCGCGGGACGCGGCGGGGATGGAGAAGATCGCGTATGTATACGCGCCGATCAGCATAAACCCGGCGTGACCCAGAGAGAACAGGCCGGTGAAGCCGTTCAGCAGGTTCATGGACACCGCTGCCAGCGCGTACACAGAGCCTTTTTGCAGCACCGTCAGCAGCATATACATCTTGTTGCTGGGCTTGATGACCTGATCCAGCACCAGAACCAGCGCCAGAAACAGCGCCACAGCCACAAGGGAGATAAACGTCTTGCGGACGTCCTTTTTCTTTTCCAGCATCATATCCGCACCCCCCTTACACCTTGTCGGTGGTCTTCTCACCGAACAGGCCGGTGGGCTTGAACACCAGAATGACGATCAGCAGCACGAACGTGAATGCATCGGAGAAGGTGGCGAAGCCCACCTGCTCCGTGATGGCGCCGTTGGCCATGAGGATCGTATCCAGGCCCTTGATGACAGACTCGCAGATGCCGATGATGAATGCGCCCACCACCGCGCCGGGCACGGAGCCGATGCCGCCGAACACGGCGGCCACGAACGCCTTCAGGCCGGGCATAGCGCCAGCTGTGGGCACCACGCCGGGGAAGTTGGTGAAGAACAGGATCGAGCCGATGGCCGCCAGAAACGTACCGATGATGAAGGTGGCGGAGATCACGTTGTTGATCTTGATGCCCATCAGCTGCGCCGTTTCGAAGTCCACAGACACGGCGCGCATGGCCATGCCGATCTTGGTGTGGTTGATAAGCAGCACCAGCGCGATCACCAGCGCGATGGTCAGGAACGGGGTGATGACCGTCACGCGGGACGTCTCCATGCCGAACAGCCTCACCGGGTCGGAGATCCACGGGATCGCGGGATAATTCTTGTTCAGGCCGCCGGTCACATACAGCGCCAGATTCTGGATCAGATAGCTGACGCCGATGGCGGAGATCATGACGGACATGCGGGGCGCGGTACGCAGGGGCTTGTACGCCACCCGCTCGATCAAAAAGCCCAGCAGCACCGTCAGCACGATCATCAGTGGGATCGCCAGATACAGCGGCATCCATGTGGCAAAATAGACCATCATCAGGCCGGCCACCATGAACACGTCGCCGTGGGCGAAGTTGATGAGCCGCAGTATGCCGTACACCATGGTGTAGCCAATGGCGATCAGCGCATATTGCCCGCCCACCGATATGCCGGATATGATATACGGCAGCGCGGTTTTCAAAACTTCCATGCGGGGTTCCTCCCTATTTCGTTCTTTCTTCCTTGGCAGACAGCCGTTTCCCTCCGGCCGCCGCGAAGCCGTCCCGCCCGGTGCGGGGCAGCCTCGCCGCCGCCGGTATAGTACAGTAGCTGGCGGGAGCCGCTGCTCCCGCCAGCCCTGTGTACCTCACTTGGCTGTGGCTTATAGATCCCTTAGCCGACCTTGGCCACGGTGACGAAGTCCCAGTTGCCGCTCTCGGTATTGCACTTCTTGACAACGGCGCTGTCGCGGTTGGCGTCGCCGATATCGTTGAAGGAGATGGCGCCGGTGATGCCCTCATAGGTCACGCCGGGCAGGGCAGCCAGAACAGCGGCGGGGTCAGCGGAGTCGGCGGCCTTGATCGCCTCCAGAGCCACGCAGTAGGCGTCGTAGCCCATGACGGTCACGGCGGACAGCTTGTCATCGCCGCCGTTGTTGGTCTTGGCGGTGGCATCGCTGTTGATCCACTCCTTGATGGCGGAGTCGAACTCGGCGTTCACGCCCTCCTGATAGAAGGTGGTCACGCAGATGTTCAGGCTGGTGCCCTTAGCGGCCTCCAGCACCACGTTGGAGTCCCAGGTGTCGCCGGCCAGGATGGGCATGCCCAGACCCTGGGTCTCAGCCTTGGCAATGATCTGCGCAGCGGCCTCCAGAGACACGGGGGAGAAGAACACATCGCAGCCCTGCTGCTGGGCGTTGGTGATGTAGGTGGAGAAGTCAGAGGTGCCCTCGGGGAACTGCTCATACACGCAATTCTCCTCGCCGAAGGCCTTGATGAAGTAGTTGGCCAGGCCGCCGGAGTAGTCGTCGCCCTGCTTGGCCAGGCAGTAGGCCTTGGTCGCCTTCAGTTCATTCTTGGCATAGTTGGCCAGAACGGTGCCCTGGAACGGATCCAGGAAGCAGATGCGGAAGTACGCATCGCAGTCGGAAGTCACCTGGGGGTTGGTGCAGGTCACGCCGATGGCGGGCACCTGTGCCGCGGAGAAGGTATCGCCGGCAGCGATGGACACGCCGGAGCCGTAGGAGCCCAGCACCACGGACACACCCTGAGAAATCAGGGTCTGAGCCGCGGTGGGCGCCTTATCGTTGGAAGACGCGTTATCGGCATACACCAGCTCGACCTTGTACTCCTCGCCGCCGATGGTGACGGTGGGGATCATCTTGTTGGCATACTGCATGCCCAGGATCTCCTGCTTGCCGCCTGCGCCGTTGTCGCCGGACTGAGGCTCAAACACGCCGATCTTGACGACCTTGTCGCCGGAAGCGGAATCATCGCCCTTCTGACCGTCGCCCTGCTCGCCGCAGGCCACCAGAGACAGAGCCATGATCAGCGCCAGCACCATTGCTAAAAACTTTTTCATGGTATATTCCTCCTAAATTTCCCTTGCAGCGGTCAAGCTTGTCGACCGCTCACAGAATATGTGTATTTTAGCGGAAACATTCGGCAAAAACAATTGTAACAACCTCTAAAAATCACGGCTTTTTCATCATCTGCCGGGCGTCAAGAATTCGTTACCACCGTCAAATTGTCTCTCGTGCAAGGACAAACGCCCTGTGTAGGCAAACTTTTTCCGTTGGGTGTCTCCCGTTGGCGGACGGCGTGTCCCGTCATTGTGCACAAAACCGGCGGCGCTTTTTGCGCAAAAACCGGCGGGCGCAGAAGCGCCCGCCGGTTTTCTGTGGTATTATACGCGGCTTTCGCCGTTTTCGCCGCTATCTGCGAAATATGTTTCGAAGGTTTCGGCGTCCATGGTCTCGTTCTCCAGCAGATACTCCGCCACAGCCGTCAGCTGGGACTTGTATCTGGCCAGTATCTCCCGGCACTGCTGGTACGCCGCGTCGATGATGGCGCGGATCTCCGCGTCCATCTCTGCCGCCGTCTCCTCGGAGTAGGGGCGGGTGTGCCCCATGGATTTGCCGATGAACACCTCGTCCGTGCCCGCGTCAAAGGCCACGCTGCCCATTTTGGCGGACATGCCGTAGGTGCCCACCATCTTGCGGGCAATGGCCGTGGCGCGCTGGATGTCGCTGGACGCGCCGGTGGAGATGTCGCCCAGCATCATCTCCTCGGCCACGCGGCCGCCCAGCAGCCCCGCCACCTGATCCAGCATGTAGCTGCGGGACAGGTAGGAGCGATCCTCCTCCGGCAGGTAGATGGTCATGCCGCCGGCCTGCCCGCGGGGAACGATGGTGATCTGATGTACCGGGTCGAGACGGGGCAGCGCGTGCATGACCACGGCGTGACCGGCCTCGTGGAAGGCGGTGAGCCGCCGTTCGGCTTCCGGCACCACGCGGCTGTGCTTTTCGGGGCCGGCGATGACCTTGATGACCGACTGGTGGATGGCCTCCTCGGTGATGAGCTTTTTGTCCTGCCGTCCGGTCAGCAGCGCCGCCTCGTTCAGCAGATTTTCCAGATCGGCGCCGGTGAAGCCCGCCGTGGCGCGGGCGACTCTGACCAGATCCACATCCTCCGCCAGGGGCTTGCCCTTGGCGTGGATCTTCAGGATCTCCTCCCGCCCCTTGATATCGGGCAGACCCACGAACACCTGCCGGTCAAACCGGCCGGGGCGCAGCAGTGCCGGGTCGAGGATGTCCACGCGGTTGGTGGCCGCCAGCACCACAACGCCCTCGTTGGCGGCGAAGCCGTCCATCTCCACCAGCAGCTGGTTCAGCGTCTGCTCGCGCTCGTCATGGCCGCCGCCCAGACCGCTGCCGCGCTGCCGTCCCACCGCGTCGATCTCGTCGATGAACACGATGGCCGGGGACTGCTTCTTGGCCTGCTCGAACAGGTCGCGGACGCGGCTGGCGCCCACGCCCACATACATCTCCACAAAATCGGAGCCGGAGATGGACAGGAACGCGGTGTCGGCCTCGCCCGCCACGGCCTTGGCCAGCAGCGTCTTGCCGGTGCCCGGAGGCCCCACCAGCAGCACGCCCTTGGGAATGTGGGCGCCCAGCTCGGTGTATTTGCCGGGGTCGCGCAGGAACTGGACGATCTCCTCCAGCTCCTCCTTCTCCTCGTCGGCGCCGGCCACGTCCTTGAACGTGACCTTCTTACCGTCGTCGGGGATATCCTGAATGCGCGCCTCGCCGAAGCGCGCCATCTTGTCGTTGACCGCGCCGCCTCCGCCGGTACGGGCGATCAGGTTCATCAGCAGGATGAACGCCATGACCGCCAGCACATAGGGCAGCAGCGTGGAAAGCCAGTTGGTGCTGTTGCCGGGCGTGTAGTTGTAGCTGGTGATGATGCCCTTGTCGGACTGCTCCACCACCAGATCGTTCAGGTCACTGTAAAATGTGTCAAAGCTCTGCAGGGCGCAGGTGACGGTGCTGTCGTCCTGCAAAACAGCGGTGAGCCTCTCATCGCTGGCCGTAAAGCTCTTGACCTTCTCCTGCACGAAGCAGCTTCGCATCTCGCCGTAGCTGATATCCCCGGCGCGGCGCAGATTGCCCGCCACCTGGGAGATCAGCACCACCGCCGCGACGATCAGCAAAATGGTGATGCCGCGGAAGCGTCGTTGTGTATTCATCTTTCTCTCCTCCCCCTTCTCAGCCGATCCAGCGGACGCCCTGCCAGCTCTGCTGGGAACCGATGGAAATGGCCGCCAGCATGTGTCCCTGAATGGCGTCCACGGGGATATAGGGCTGGCTGAGGAACCGGCTGTCGTTAGAGCCGGTGCGGTTGTCGCCCATGACGAAGATGCAGCCCTCCGGCACGGCGAACGTATTGGCGCACTGGGTAATGCCCTGGGTAGGCAGATAGCTCTCGTCCAGCTTCTGCCCGTCGATATAGGTATAGCCGTCCCGGAAGCTCACCGTCTCACCGGGCAGGCCAATGACGCGCTTCACCAGCACGCGCTGCATCTCCTCGTCCCAGAACGTGACGATATCGCCCCGCTCCGGCACCGGGTCGGACACCACAAAGGGCAGCCGCCAGCCGATGAGCAGCGTCTTGGTGGGGATGGTCGTCTCCATGGAGCCGCTGGGTACATAGGCCAATTGCAGCAGCACCTTGAACACCACGAACACCACCGCCAGCGTCACCAGCATATAGCCGTAGTCGTCCCACAGCTTCCTGGCCTTGCTCTTCTGCGGGGCAGCCTCGGCGGGCGCTTCCGCTGCGGGCTGCGCCGCCGGTTCCGATGCCGTTTCCGGCGTGGGCTGCTCTGCGGGCGCCGGTTCGCTTACAGGCGCGGTACGCGGCTCCTTCTCCGCCCCGCCCGACGGGGCAAGGCGTTTTCCTCCCTTATTTTCCATGCTTTCACTTCCTGATCCTTGATTGTTGGCAACGGGGTGGGGTGAGGGCGCCCCACTCTGCGAATGGATACGGTGAACCGTCCGTAGGGGACGGCGTCCTCGACGTCCCGCCGCGGGGATGCGTTTTCGGCGGGGCACACGGGCCCCGCCCTACGGGATAGCGGCAGCGCCGCGCCGACGGGACGTCGAGGACGCCGTCCCCCACAAACGCGCATCCCTGCCGACCCGACGATGGCAAGGCGTACGAGACGCGCCTTGGAAAGGTGCGGATCGTGCGTCCTGCCGATGACGAAACAGCGCCGCTGTACTTTGTGTACAGCAAGCCGGTTCGGCGATGGCAGGGCGGGCGAGACGTGCCTTGGAAAGGTGCGGATCGTGCGTCCCGCCGATGACGAAACGGTGCCGCTGTACTTTGTGTACAGCAAGCCGGTTCGACGATGGCCGGGCGGGCGAGACGTGCCTTTACTTGGTGTAGACCTCCGGCTTCAGCACCCCAATATAGGGCATGTTCCGGTACTGCTGGCAGTAGTCCAGGCCGTAGCCCACCACGAACTCATCGGGCACCACGAAGCCGGCGTAGTCGGCCTTGATGGGCTTTTCGCGGCGGGAGGGCTTATCCAGCAGGGTGGTGATGGTGACGGACGCAGCGCCCTTGGTCTTGAGGTACTCGGTGAGGAAGGCCAGTGTGTTGCCGGAGTCCAGGATATCCTCCACGATGATGATGTCGCGGCCGCTGATGTCCCGCTGCAGATCGCGGGTGATCTGCACCACGCCGGAGGACTTGGTGGCGTTCTTGTAGGACGAGAGGCCGATGAACTCCACCTCGCTCTTGAGCTGGGCGGCGCGCACCAGATCCGCCATGAAAATGAAGCAGCCGTTGAGAACGCCCACAAACATGGGATCCTTGTCCTTGAACGCCTCGTACAGCTGGTCGCCCATCTCCTGCACGCGCGCCTTGATCTCCTCCTCGGACAGCAGTACCTTCAGGATATCCTGATCCATATTGCTTTTAGCCATAGGTCTTTGTTCCTCCGTTATCTCCTAAAATAGTTGAATATATATGGTGTTGCCGGGTTGCTCCGGCACAGCACTCGCATCTACACCGACGCCGGGTACGGCGGCGGCCTGCCCCGCAAGGCAGAAAACCGGGACAGCGTCCCGCTGCTCCGGCGGGACGCCCCGCTCGACCAGCAGACGCTTGAGACTGCGGCGGCCGCGGCTGCCGGGCAGCGTCAGGCCATCCTCCCGCCGCCAGGGGCGGACGCTCCACGCGCCGGGGCGCACCGCCAGCGCATCGGGAGAAAATGTATCGCTGAGGCGAATGTGCCACGCGCCCACGCGGTTGTCGCCGGGGTGCAGGGGTGTTTCCTCCGGACGGCTCGCGTCCGGGACTGTCAGCGTCAGCGTGCCCTGACGGCACACGGCGGCGGCTCCGCCGGGCAGGGACAGGGTTCCGCCGGTCTGCGCCAGCATCTCCAGCGCCCGGTAATGGGCGGCGGAAAAGTCCTTCTTCCCCACCGGCAATCGCTCCGCCAGCAGCCGCAGCATCCGGGGACGCAGGGCGGCGGGGGCGGACAGCAGCGTATGGCAGGGCAGGACTGTGCCGGTGTCCGGCAGCAGCGCGGCGGCCTGCGCGTCCAGATAGTCGTTCTCCGCCCGCAGGATATCCGCCGTGCGGCAGATATGGGCGGGCGCAGAGGGGTTGATGGTCAGCAGCTGGGGCATGATCTCCAGCCGCAGGCGGTTGCGGGCATAGTGGGTGTCCAGATTCGTCTCGTCGGTGACGTAGGGCAGGTCATGCGCCGCGATATAGGCGTCGATAGCGGCGCGGGGCGTGTCCAGCAGGGGGCGGATGATGCCCTCCCGCACCGGCGGAATGCCGGCAAGCCCCTGGGGACCGGTGCCCCGCAGCAATTGCAGCAGCACCGTCTCCGCCTGATCCTCCCTGTGGTGGGCGGTGGCGATGAAGGCCGCGCCGATGGACGCGGCGGTGCGGCGCAGGAATTCATAGCGGGCGCGGCGGCCTGTCTCCTCCACGGTCAGGCGCCATGCATCGCACAGGGCGTACACGTCCACCTTTTCCGTGTAAAAGGGGATATCCCGCTGGCGGCACAGCCGGCGCACCAGCTCCTCGTCCCGCTGCGCCGTGGGGCGCATGCCGTGGTTCAGGTGGGCGGCGGCCACGGAAAAGCCTCGCTCCTGTCCCAGACGCCACAGGTAGTCCAGCAGGCACACGGAGTCCCGCCCTCCGGATACGGCGCACAGGATCGTCCCGCCGGGCGGCGGGAGCATGCCGAAGCGCTCCATCCACGCCGCGGTGTCCACCACGGGCTTACTCATCCTCGTCGTACCGCGTTTCCAGCGTGCCGAAGGCGGTGTATTCCGGCATCCAGCGCAGCTCCACCTTGCCCGTTTCGCCGTGGCGGTTCTTGGCTACGATGCACTCGGCCACGTTGCGCTTCTCCGTGTCGGCGTTGTAGTAGTCGTCCCGGTAGAGGAACATGACGATGTCGGCGTCCTGCTCGATGGCGCCGGATTCACGCAGGTCGGACAGCATGGGGCGCTTGTCCTCGCGCTTTTCGTTGGCACGGCTCAGCTGGCTGAGGCACAGCACCGGCACCTGCAGCTCCTTGGCCATGATCTTCAGCATACGGCTGATATCGGACACCGCCTGCTGGCGGTTTTCGCCGGAATAGCCCTTGCCGCCGGCGGAGGTCATCAATTGCAGATAGTCGATGACCACCAGACCCAGATTTTCCAGGCGGCGGCACTTGGCGTTCATATCCGCCACGGTCAGCAGCGGGTTGTCGTCGATGCGGATGTCCATACAGCTGAGGGCGGACGCGGCCTCGGCGATGCGCTGCCAGTCGCTCTCCCGCAGGTTGCCGGTGATGAGCCGCTGGTTCTCCACCAGCCCCTCGCTGGCGATCAGGCGGGTGACCAGCTGCTCCTTGGACATTTCCAGTGAGAAGATGGCCACGGTCTTGCCGGATTCCCGGGCGGCGGACAGCGCCACATTCAGCGCCATACTGGTCTTGCCCATGCCGGGTCGGGCGGCCAGCAGCAGCAGGTCGGACTTGTTCATGCCGTTGATCTTGGCATCCACGGCGGATAGGCCGGTGGACAGGCCGGGGACGCTCTTGCCGCCCCGGGCGCTCAGCTCCGCCAGCTGGCTCATCACGTCGCCCAGCACCATGCTCACGGGCACCATGCCCTGGGCGCTGCGGCCCCGGCGGATGGCATAGATCCGCTGCTCGGCTGCCTCCAGCATGTCGCCGGCGCTGCCGGTGCCCTGCTGCACCATGGCGGTGATGCTCCCGGCGGCAAAGGCCACCTGCCGCATGAGGGATTTCTCCTGCACGATGCGGACGTACTCCATAACGTTGGCGCTGGTGGGCGTTACCTCCATCAGCTGCACCAGATAGGAACGGGTCTGCTCGTTGCTCTTGCCGTTTTTCTCCATCTCGCCCGCCACGGTGACGCCGTCGATGGGCTTGGAGTAGACGAACATCTGGTAGATCGTCTCGAATATATCCCGGTTGGTGCGCAGATAGAAGTCCTGCGTCTGGAGCTGATCCATCACGTCCTTGACGCAGTCGGCGTCAATGAGCATGGAGCCCAGCACCGCCTGCTCCGCCTGCGGCGAATGGGGCATCTGGTTTGTAAGCAGCGCGTCGTTGTCCGCCATGATGTCTCCTCCCTTCCGGAAAGCTGTGGAATGTTACTTCTCCTCGATGACCAGCACGTACACCGTGCCGCTGACCTCGTAGCCCAGCTTGGCCTTGACCTCGTAGCTGCCGAAGCTCTTGATGGGCTGCTCCAGCACCAGCTTCTTGCCGTCGATGGTCAGGGAGAACTGCTCGGCCAGCGCCGCGGCGATCTCCTTGCCGGTGATGGCGCCGAACAGCTTGCCGCCCTCGCCGCCCTTGGCGGCGATCTTCACCTGGCAGGACTTCAGCTTCTCCGCAATAGCCAGCGCCTCGGCCTTGGCCTCGGCGTCGGCCTTGGCCTTGGCCTTGGCCTGCAGGTTCATGGTGTTCACCGCGTCGGCAGTGGCCTCCACCGCCAGCCCTCTGGGGATAAGGTAGTTGCGGGCGTAGCCCTCGGCAGCCTCGATCATCTGCCCCTTCTTGCCCTTGCCCCTGATATCCTGCTTCAAAATGATCTTCATGTCTGTATGTCTCCTTTACGTTAGTTTTCCAGATAGTGGTCGATGGCCTCCAGCAGCTTTGCCTTGGCCTCCTCCACGGTGATGTTCTCCGCCTGACCGCCGGCGGTGGTGGAGTTTCCTCCGCCGCCCAGCGCTTCCAGGATCACCTGCACGTTCACCTCGCCCAGCGAGCGGGCGGACATATACACGCCGGTGCCCTTCTTATACAGCACGAAGCTGGCGCGGATGCCCTTGAGCGTCAGCAGCTCATCGGCGGCCTTGGCCGCCGTCACCCGGTCGCACTCCTCGTCCAGCGCCACCACCGCCATGTCGTCCCGGTACAGCTCCGCCTGCCGGATGATGGCGTAGCGGGCGATCATGGATTGCAGGTCGCCCTGGAACATGCGCTGCACGTCCTGGGTGTCCGCCCCGATACGGCGCAGGTAGGCTGCCGCCTCGAAGGTGCGTCCGCCGGTGCGGTTGGTGAAATTCTTGGTGTCCAGCACGATGCCCGCCAGCAGCGCCTCGGCCTCGCACTTGAGCACGTCGGACGGCTCCAGCAAATACTGCATCAGCTCCGCCACCAGCTCGCTGGCAGAGGAGGCGTAGGGCTCGTGGTAGTTCAGCGCCATCTTTTCGATGTAGCTGCTGCCCCGGCGGTGGTGGTCGATGACCGCCACCCGGTTGCACGTCTCCAGCATCTCCTCGGATTCCACGCTTTCGGGGCGGTTGGTGTCCACCACCACCAGCAGCGCGCCGGGCTGACACTTAAGGAAGGCGTCCGCCCCGGAGATGGTAACGCCGGCGTATTCCGGCTGCTCGGCAAGCCGCCGCAGGATGGGATGGGCGGCGTTGTTCTCGGTGTCGATAACGATCTGGCAGGGCTTGCCCCGCTTGCGGGCGATGCAGCAGATACCCACGGCAGCGCCCAGGGAGTCCATGTCCGCGTACTTGTGACCCATGACGTACACCTGCCGGGCGTCGTCGATCAGCTCACCCAGGGCGTTGGCCATGACGCGGGACTTGACCTTGGTGCGCTTCTCGGTGCTCTTGCTGCGGCCGCCGTAGAACTCGAAGTTCACGCGATCCTTCACCACGGCCTGATCTCCACCGCGGCTGAGCGCCATCTCCAGCGCCAGCGACGCGTTCTTGAACAGCTGCTCGAAGCTGTCCTCGTCCCGCCCCACGCCGATGGACAGCGTGGCGGACACGCCCTCGCCGGCCTGCACCTGCCGCACCTTTTCCAGCACGTCGAACTTGCTCTCGGTGAAGCCGGTGTAGTCCTTCTCCTCAAACAGGAACAGGTACCGGTCGCGGTCGTAGCCCAGCAGCAGTCCGCCGGTGCCCGCCGCCCATGTGTTCATCTGCTCCTCCAGCGCAGCCAGCAGCGCCGAGCGCTTGTTTTCCGGGCAGGCCTTCATCAGCTCCTCGTAGTTGTCCACCATCAGGATGGCCAGCAGGGGCTTTGTCAGCTCCAGCGTCTGGCGCATCTGCTCCGGCTCGGTGATGTCCATCCAGTAGGTGGTGGCCAGCGTAGGCTGCTCGCCGCCCTCCGGCTCCGGGCGGCTCAGAGCGCCGAACACCCGGTAGATGCGGTCGTTCCAGCGGAACTGCTCCGGATACTCCTGCTTGCCCTCCATGAGCCAGCGGTAGGTGAAGTCGGGGATCACCGCGTCCACCGCCGTCTCGAATATCTTCTCCTTCTGGGTGGTGAGCTGCATGAACATATCGTTGCACCACAGGATCTCGCCGGTGGTCACGTCGAACACCAGCATGGGCAGCGGCGCGTACAGCATGTTGCTGGAGCGGGCGGTGTCCATACCGCCGGACACCCGATCCATATACTGCCGCACGGAGGCCTGCGCCATTTTCGTGCGGCGCCGCCCCACCAGAATGACCAGCACGGCCACCGCCGCCTCCGCCAGCGCCAGCAGCGGCTCAAAGGGCACGGTAACGGCCACGAACGCGATCAGACACAGGCTGTACAGCGTCATGTTGGTGCGGAACCCGCGGATGATCTTTTTGCTCACAGGCTCGCCTCCTTTCCGAAAAGGGGATATAATCAATTGATTATAGCACGGAACCGGCGCGCGAACAACTACGTTTTGCGGAAATCATGCCGGATTTTTTGCCGCCGCCGCATCGGGGCGAAAGCCGTCGGCAAGTTGGGGGTGTACAAACGGAAAAGAATGTGCTATAATTTGTGAAAAGTGCCGAATACGGCGCATGTTTTTTGGTTGTTTCGCGGTGTGTGGACGCCGCGGTCAATATATCCAACTACATCGAGTGCTGACGACGGGCGACAGGCTGCTCCCTCCCCTCTGCGATGCAGGGCAGACGGGCAGAGCAGACCGCCTTTGCTTTGGTGCGGTCATTTTCCCCGCCGCCGCGGCGCTCCCGCTTTGTAAAGAAAAGGAGAATTTACTATTTTATGGCAGAAAAACTGAAAATTATCCCTCTTGGCGGTCTGAACGAGATCGGCAAGAACATGACCGCCTATGAGTACGGCGGCGAGATCATCGTGGTGGACTGCGGCATGGCATTCCCCGGCGACGACATGTACGGCATCGACTGCGTCATCCCCGACGTGACGTATCTGGTGAAGAACCGCAGCCGTCTGCGGGGTCTGTTCATCACCCACGGCCACGAGGATCACATCGGCGCCATCCCCTATGTGCTCAAGCAGATCAACCTGCCCATCTACTGCACGAAATTCACGGCGGGGCTTATCAAGCTGAAGCTGCAGGAGCACGGACTGGTGGGCTCCACCAAGCTCATCACCGTGGAGCCGGGGCAGACCGTCCGGGCAGGCAAATTCCAGGTGGAGTTCATCCATGTGAACCACTCCATCGCCGACTCCGTGGCCTTCGCCATCCACACCCGCATGGGCGCCATCGTCCACACCGGCGACTTCAAGATCGACTCCACGCCCATCGACGGCGAGGTCATCGATCTGGCGCGGTTCGGCGAGCTGGGCAAGCAGGGCGTGCTGGCGCTGCTGGCGGACTCCACCAACGTGGAGCGCCCCGGCTATACCATGAGCGAGCGCGCCGTGGGTGCCACGTTCAAGCGGCAGTTCACCGGCTGCCAGCAGCGCATCATCGTCACCACCTTCGCCAGCAACGTCCACCGCATCCAGCAGGTGCTGGACGCCGCCGCCGCCTGCGGGCGGAAGGTGGCCGTCACCGGCCGGAGCATGGAGAACATCATGAAGGTCTCCACGGAGCTGGGCTACATGAAGGTGCCCAAGAACACGCTGGTGGACATCAACCGCATCAAGGGTCTGCCCCTGAACCAGCAGGTCATCGTCACCACCGGCTCCCAGGGCGAGGAGATGAGCGCCCTGTACCGCATGGCCTTCTCCACCCACAAGCAGGTGGACATCGGCCCCGGCGACAAGGTCATCATCTCCGCCAGCGCCATCCCCGGCAACGAGGTGACGGTGGGGCGGGTCATCAACGAGCTGTTCCGCAAGGGCGCGGACGTGGTGTATGACAAGGCCGACATGCTGCATGTGTCCGGCCACGCCTGCCAGGAGGAGCTGAAGATCATCCACGCGCTGACGAAGCCCCGGTTCTTCATCCCCCTCCACGGCGAGCAGCGCATGCTGCAGATCCACAAGCGGGTGGCCGAGAGCATGGGCATGCAGCCCAACAACATCATCGTGGCTGACAACGGTTCCGTCATCGAGCTGACCACCAAGCACATCAAGTGCGAGACGAGTGTCCCCGCCGGCGAGGTGTTCGTGGACGGCAGCGGCGTGGGTGAGGTGGGCGCCGTGGTGCTCAACGACCGCAAGCTGCTGGCTGAGGACGGCATGGTGGTCATCGTGCTGCCCATGTCCAGCCACGACCACCAGCTGCTGTGCCCGCCGGAGATCGTCACCCGCGGCTTTGTATATGTAAAGGAATCCGAGGAGCTGCTGGAGAGTCTGCGCCGCGTGGCCACAGAGACGGTGGACGGCATGTCCGCCAGGAAGCGCCGGGACGAGGGCGACGTATGCCGCGCCGTCCGCTCGGCGGTGAGCAGCTATCTCTACAAGCACACAAAGCGCAGCCCCATGATCATCCCCATGGTCACGAAGCTGTAAGATACGGAAAGAGACCGGCTCATCGAGCCGGTCGCTGCGGCGGGTGTTTGAACGCGAAAGGGAACCCTGACGGTTCCCTTTCACACTATCCTTCCCTCCGATACTTGTAACCGGGCAAGTTTTTTGACAGCCTCAGAGACCGGCTCATCGAGCCGGTCTCTTTATATCCCCTTGTACTTGCGGCGGGTGGCCATGCCGCCCCGGATATGCCGCTGGGACTTGTTCTCGTCCAGAATGGCCTTCACCTGCCCGTACAGCACCCGGTCGCAGGCGGCCAGACGCTCCGACAGATCCTTATGTACGGTGGATTTGCTGACGCCGAACTTTTTGGCGGCGGCGCGGACGGTGGTCCGGTTCTCTATCAGGTACAGAGCCAGCTCTCTGGCTCGCTGCTCCAAGTCGTCTCGGATAACGCACCACTCCCATGCAGTTACTGGACTATCTATATGGGCACAGCGGCGGAAATATGATAAAACCGGAGGCGGCCATATCCTTAACGGTCACTTAACGCGCGGAGGGCTTATAATACGGCATCATACATCATGCACAAGCGAGGTGGACATATGGATATCTGGAAGGAATTACAGGACGAGGGCGTGGACGCAGGGCTGCTGGAGGAAATACGGCGCTTCCGGGCGGCGCACCCGCTGACGGAGGAGGCCGCCGCCCGCGTACCTGCGCCGCGGTATCTCTACTACGGCCGGGAGATATGGGAGAGCGCGGCGGCGGCGCTGCTGTGCGGTCAGCATGTGCTGCTGGCCGGTCCCAAGGCCACCGGCAAGAACGTGCTGGCGGAAAATCTGGCGTCGGTGTTCGGCCGCCCCGTGTGGGATGTGTCCATGTACGTCAATGTGGACGCGGCGGCGCTGATCGGCGCGGACACGCTGAAGGACGGACAGGTGGTGTTCCGCGAGGGTCCCATCTGCTCCTGCGCCCGGCAGGGCGGCTTCGGCGTGCTGGATGAGGTGAACATGGCCAAGAACGAGGCGCTGGCCGTGCTGCACGCCACGCTGGATCACCGGCGGGTCATCGATGTGCCCGGCTACCAGCGCATCGAGCTGGACGATGCCACCCGGTTCATCGGCACCATGAACTACGGCTACGCCGGTACCCGCGAGCTGAACGAGGCGCTGGTCAGCCGCTTCGTGGTGGTGGACATGCCCGTGATCTCCGACGAGAATCTGCAAAAGCTGCTGCGCCGCAGCTTCCCCACGTTGAAGCAGGAGTGGGCGGTGCAGCTGACCCAGCTGTTCCGCGACCTGCGGCAGAAGTGCGACAGCGGTGAGATATCCACCAAGGCGCTGGATCTGCGCGGGCTGCTGTCCGCGCTGCATCTGGTGGAAAGGGGCATCCCCTCCGGCCGGGCGCTGGAGATGGGCATTATCAACAAGGCGTTCGAGCCCTTCGAGCGGCAGCTGGTGGCGGACGCGGTGTGGGCGCGCCTGCCCAGGGACGCCGGGCGGGACGCGCTGTTCGGCTGATATGGACAGGCAGGACATACAGACCCGCCGGGCAGAGAATCAGGTCTGGAACGGCAGCGGCGCCTATGACACCAAGCCGGAGCTGCTGGTGTTCGACGGCGGCGGTGATGCCGACCTGTACGGCAACACGGTGCTGGGTCTGGCTGGGCGGTACTACCGCTTTGACCTGTTCCGCCCGCTTCTGAACGATTTTCACCGCTCCGTGCAGGAGGGGCTGTACACCGATGTGTTCTTCTTTGTGCTGGAGAACGCGGTGTTCCGCCGCGGGGCGCAGGAGCGCCCCATCCTGCCCGACCTCCGGGCGGCCTACGCCCGGACGCTGCTGCGGGACACACCGCCCGCCGAGGGCATGACCGACGGCGCACTGCGCCGCGCGTGGGCGCAGCAGGTGCTGGGACAGCCCTGCGACAAGGCGCTCGCCCCGGTGCTGTCGGACATCGCCGCGCCCCTGAAGCCCACGGAGGCGGAGCTCATCCGCCGGACGGAGGAGATCCTCTATACCCACTTCCGCCGGGCGCGCCGCAGCGCCACCGACCGCCAGTGGGCGGCATGGGTCGGGCGAAAGCGGGACGCCGCCGGCGGCGTGCGGTTCGTGCGTCCCAACGGTCTGCGGGCGCTGAGCCGCAATACCTCCGGCGGTGCGGGCGGGCTGCAAAAGCCCACGCTGCTCAGCTTTCTGCAGGGGCGCACGCCGGAGCCGATCCTGCGGCGCTATGTGGAGGACTGCTTCGGCGTATCGCTGCTGACGCCCTCCCAGCTGGCGGACATGGAGCGTGCCCTGTGCACCGGCGTCCACAGGAACTGCCGCCTACACGTTACCGACGGCACGCCGCCCCAGCGCCCTCCCAGCCCGGAGGCCGCGTGGGACGCGGAGCAGTTCCGCCGCCAGCGGGAGAAGAACCGCGCCTATTACCAGTCGCAGCTGTCCCAGAACCGGCTGACCATCGCCCGCCTGACCCAGAAGCTGCACAACACCCTCCTGCTGAAGCAGGAGGACGACGGCGGCCTGTGCCGCGCCGGTGCCCTGTGCCCTGCGCTGGCATGGCGGGCGGCGGCGCTGGACGATGAACGGGTGTTCACCCGCCGTCAGCCCGGCGACCCCGGCGAGCTGACGGTGGACATTCTGCTGGACGGCTCCGCCTCCCAGAACCAGCAGCAGGAGAAGCTGGCGGCGCAGGCATACATCATCGTGGAGAGCCTGACCCGCTGCCACATCCCCGTGCGGGTGACGGCCTTCTGCTCCGTCAGCGGCTGCACGGTGCTGCGTATCCTGCGGGACTACGACCATCCGGAGCAGAACGACCGGGTGATGGACTATGTGTCCGCCGGATGGAACCGGGACGGCCTGGCGCTGCGCGCCATGGGACGGCTCATGCGGCAAACAGCGGGAGAAAAACGGCTCCTGCTGGTGCTGTCCGACGCCAGCCCCAACGACGACCAGCGCATCCCCGGCGGACTGGGCGGCCACGCCTACACCGGCAAGCGGGGCGTGGACGACACGGCGGCGGAGGCCGCCGCCCTGCGGCTCCACGGCGTCACGCCCGTGTGCCTGTTCTCCGGCAGCGACCGGGAAGCGCCGGACGCCCGGCGTATCTACGGCGCAGCCATGGAGCGATTGCCCTCCGTGGGCTGGCTGGCGGACACCGTCACCCGCCTCATCCAGGGACAGATACGGAAGGGGTAAAATGCGTACAGGGGAGCCCTTGACCGGGCTCCCCTGCACTTCGGAATAACCGCAAGCAGCAAAAAGAGACATCCCTTCGGATGTCTCTTTTTGCTGTGTTTTCACTACACTATAGATGAACGTGGAGATTTATGTTTTCGGAAAGGAAGAAAGTGTGAAAGGAACCCATCAGGGGTTCCTTTCGCGTTCAATTCCCGCCCGCAGGCGACGGTCTGCGCAGCAGACCGCTTTCGCACCAATAAAAAAGACACGCTGAAGGGCGACTCCTCATAAGGACATCTTGAAAACACCAGATTAAACCGATTGAGAG
>ERZ827423.747-NODE-747-length-37754-cov-6.187273_pt1 | contig 37754 bp, 35 predicted proteins | sample MGYA00519775_ERZ827423 | MGnify/ENA primary metagenome ERZ827423 (study PRJEB31778, sample SAMEA3449296) | human gut metagenome | biome: human gut; feature: human-associated habitat; material: faeces | place: United Kingdom | collected 2010/2012 ... | reverse complement strand
GACTTCTGGCGGAAGCGGTCATGCAGTCGCTTTCGGGATGCGACCCGGATTTTCTCGTCTACCGTTCTTCAAAGCCGGAGGAAACGCTTGCCCTGTGCCGGAACTGTCGCGCCAATGTGTTGATGATGGAGGTCATCCGGCAGGGCATCTGGAAGCTGAGCGAGCGGCTCAGGCTTTGCAGTGCCGTCAGGCAGCTTGGCTGGGACTGCAAGGTTCTGCTTCTGGTGGATGAAAGCGCGGATGAGCTGCTTGCCGCCGAGGTACGGCAGGCGGTGAAGGATCAGCTGGTCGACAATTTTATCTATGCGTCGGTATCGCCGACCTACCTGGCAGGCGTGATCGATACGCTTTAGAAGGGAGCGATTTAATTGCAGGTCGTGATACAGAAGATTCCGGAGAATTTGCAGGAATTTGAAAGACTCGCCGCCCAAGGACGGAAGCCGGAGCATATCTGTGCCCTGTTTCTGTGTGCGCTTGCGCTGTTCGACAGGGACAAGGACGCCGGGACTGCCGCAATGAACCTCTTGCGCGGCCCGCGGCCCATGACGCCCTACGATGCGCAGTTCCTGCGCGACCGTCTGCGGGGAAAGCCCTATTTGCCGTTTGCCTATTTTGAGGGCGCGACGCCGGAAAACGGCTATCAGCCGCGGGCGCCATACCGGCTTAACGTGCTGGCAGACCCCAGACCGCAGGATATGGAGCCGGGCTACCTGCGGGTGTTCCTGAAAACGGCAGGCGCAGATTCGCCGCGGCCCATGAAGCTGCGGCAGAAGGCCTCGACCGGCCAGTGGTTTTTGTGGGAGTATTCCAGCATTCTCAGCGGAATCCGTATTCCCGCGGCACAAGACCCGTGGGCATAACAATAGTGAGGAAGGAGATTGATACATACATGGGACTGTTCGATAAGAAATATTGCGACATTTGCGGGGAAAAGATCGGCTTGCTTGGCAACCGCAAGCTGGAAAACGGGAACCTCTGCAAAACCTGTGCCAAAAAGCTCTCCCCGTGGTTCTCCGACCGGCGCAACAGCACCGTCGAGGAAATCAAGGCGCAGCTTGCCTATCGGGAGGAGAACCGGGAAAGGGTGGCGGCCTTCCATACGACCAGAACACTCGGCACGGACACAAAGGTGCTCCTTGACGAGGACGCGGGGAAATTCATGGTGACGCGAGCCAGAAATCTTGCGGAGGCCAACCCGGATGTTCTGGACTTTGCGGACGTGACCGGCTGTAATCTCGACATTGACGAGAGCCGCTCGGAGCTTATGCGGGAGGATAAGGACGGCAAGGAGGTCAGCTACAACCCGCCGCGCTATGAATACTCCTACGATTTCTACATCACCATTTTCGTCAACAACCCTTACTTTGACGAAATGCGCTTCCAACTCAACGCAAGCTCTGTGGACATCACACCGCCGCCCGCATTGCGTCCGGGCATGGCGGGCGGATACAACCCGGAAACCAATGTTGAGTACCGCAGCTGTAAGAGGCTCGGCGAGGAAATCCGACAGGCGCTGACGCAGGTCCGCAGGGACGTGCGTGAAAAGATCGAGCAGGCCGCCGCGCCCAAGACGGCCGTCACCTGCCCCTACTGCGGCGCGACCACCACGCCGGATGCCAGCGGCTGCTGCGAATACTGCGGCAGCGCGATCGGCGGCTGAGCCGGAAGGGGCAAAAGCCCCGGGGCATGGCTTTCAGTCGCGGAACCGTCAAAAAAGATCAGGCAGCACACCACACGTCAGCCACACACTTGATTTTTGAAAGGAGAAAGCACCATGGCAAACTTTACCGACAGCATGAAAGAGGCAGCATTCGCAACCAGTCCCCGTGAATTTGATCTTTCCTATTCCACCACACTGGAAGAGATCATGGAGAAGCTCAATGCCCGCAGGGCGGCGTTCCAGATGCCGTTCCAGATCAAGGGCGGCGTTCCCGGTCAGCGCATCTCGTTTGAAAAGGAGCCGAATGTGGACGTCGGTCTCTGGCTTTTCCTGAAGGACGGCACGCACATCCGGATCCAGCCGGTCATCACCGAGGCCAAGATGTCGGTTGGCGGAATGCGCGTTGATAAGAACAGTGCGCTGCGCAAGGGTCTCAAGGGCGCAACGGTCGGCCTTGCAACGGAGCGCGGCGGCTATATCGACACCGTGACCGAAACAGTGAAGAAGATTCTGAACGGCGAGGAGGTAGAGGACTATGTCGCACCGGAGGTTCCGGCCGATACCAAGGACTGGCTGACAACCTTCCTGCTCTGCTTCTTCCTTGGCGGTCTCGGCGTTCATCGCTTCTATGTCGGCAAGACCGGCACGGGCATCCTCTACCTGCTGACGGGCGGCCTGTTCGGCATCGGATATCTGGTAGACTTCATCAAGATTATCTGCGGCAAGTTCACCGACAAGGACGGAAACGCGATCCGGCGGGAAAAGAAATAATACTATTTCTTAATAAAATGATTTCATCATTTTATTTAAGCCGTTTCACGGCAGACCGCCTGGTCGGCGGTCAGAAAGGTATTGACTTCGTTTTTTAGCAGCAGTGGCCGCTGGCTGCAATCCTGCGGTGTTGCCTTAAAAACTCGTATAAAGCAAAATGCGCGACGAAAAAAACCGCTGCCAAATGGCAGCGGGACAGGAAAATCAATTCATAAGCACAAATTCCCGTGCGTGTTTATGCAGGCACATGTATGCCATCGGGAGGACGGACAGCAGGCAACCCGCGGTAAACACCAGATACAGCGGGAAAACGTCTCCCAGAACGCCGAAAATCACGGAGGACAGCGCGCACCCGCCGGTGGAGGCGGCGCTGATGAAGCCCAGAATCGCCCCCCGGTTTTCCTCCGGGAGCGCCAGCATCATCGACGCGTTGAAGACGCTGTTGCCCATCGCGTTGGCAAAGCTTGCCAGGAACATGCTCACACACATGACGGCGAAATTCTTTGTCAGATACGTCAGAATGAAAAATAGAGTCGCACTCAGAAAGCCGCCGCTCATGCCCCAGTACCGGGCCTTCGGCTTCAGCCGCACAACCCCCAGCAGGCATACGCACAGCAGCGACGCGGCGGTTTCCACGCTCATAAGATACCCGTACATGTCCACGGTAAAGCCCTTTTCCAGGGTAAAGGGCAGCATCAGCGTCATGGAGCCGGCGCTCAGAAGATTCAGAATCAGCGCGCAGGGGATGAACAGCTTCAGGTACCGGTTCCCGAAAATTTCCCGAACCGCCACGCGGAAATCCGAAAAAATCCCTCCAAGGGTGATTTTCTCCCCCTGATGCACGGTTTTCGGTACGGTGATGAACAGCTCGGTAAAGGCGGAAACCAAATAGCTGACGCCGTTGAGCAGTACGATCAGCGGCACCCCCAGAAACGCGACCAACGCGCCGCTGATCGCCTTGCCCACCAGATTGACAAACGAGTTCACGCCGGAAAACACGGACTGCCCCCGCACCATGTCGTCATGGGGAATGATGTCCAGCATCAATGTGCTGACCGCAGGGGAGAAAAACACGGAGCAGGCCGAAGCCAGAAACGCCGCCGCCAGCACCACGGGGACGCTGAGGCTGTCCGCGAAGGCCAGAACCCCCAGCGCCAGCATGATCACGCCCCGCAGCGTGTCCATGCCCACGATGATCAGCTTACGGCTGCATTTGTCGATGATGCTGCCGCTGAAGGGCATGACCAGCATGGTCATGAACATGGAGATGGAGGACATAATGCCCATCAAGGCGCTGGAGCCGGTCTTCTCGTAAACCCAATAGCCGATGGCGACGCTGTAGAGGATATCTCCCAGGGCGCTGACGGCGTTTCCCTGGAGCATGAGGATGGTATCTTTGTTCCATAGTTTCCGATTCATAAACGATTTCCTTTTCTGTTTGATGGGCTTACAATATCACGTTTCCCCGGTTGAATCCATAACCCGGAGGTTGATTCCCGGTTGAACCCCGGACAACCGGCGGTTGGGAAGCGGCCGGACACGAAAACGCGCCCCCCACGCAGAAGGGAGCGCGTCGGTTACCTTATACGAGTTTTTAATAAAACGCTTAAAAGCGTTTTATTAGGCCGCAGGATTGCGGCCAGCGGCCACTGCCGCTAAAAAACGAAGTCAATACATTTCTTACCGCCGCCCAGGCGGTCTGCCGTGAAACGGCTTTCATAAAATGATGAAATCATTTTATGAAGAAATAGTATTATTTCCCGTTCAGGTAGTCGGAAAGAACCTGAAAATACTTCATGTTCTGCACCTCCCGGGAATAGCTGATTTTGTTGGACACGATGGCCTTGATGCGGTCTACGTAGCCGTCCTCAACGTCCGCGCCCTCGGCGGGGGTGAAGGTTCTGGACTCGGCTTCGTAGGTGCCTTTGTCGGTTTTCCAGCTGAACTCCGGCCAGAGAACCAGCGGCTCCGTATCGGAGAACACGTCCCGCCCTACCAGCAGCCGGGAGTCATAGTCCAGACCGAAGAGATTTGACAGCGTGGGCAGAATATCCAGGCTGTACACCGGCGTCTCCACCTTCAGATTCTTGTCCTCCAGGCAGCCGCTCCAGATGATCAGGGCGTTATTGTCCCTGGAAAACCGATTCATTTCCGTGACGCCGTACAGTTCCTTCAGGTAATTCTTGGCGTTTTTCCAGGTGGCGCTCCGCTCCAGACCGTAGGGATAGTGATCCGGGCTGATGACGATCACCGTGTCGTCGGCAATTCCGGCCTCCTCCAGCTGACGGATCAGGGACTCCATGGCCTTTTCCAGCTCCAGCTGAGAGGCCAGATAGCACTTCACCGCCTCGGAGCCGTCATAATCCACAAGGTCGTAGTTTTTCCGGGACATGGCATTGTCCTTCAAGGAGTAGCCGCAGTGGCCGGAAACCGTCATGTAATAAATGCTGAAGGGCTGCTGGTCAATGTACTGGGGTACGGAAATGTCGATCATTTCCAGATCGCTTTCCGGCCAGACCGGGGTGATTCCCTCCAGGCCGCCGTAGCGCGCCAGGAACCGGTCGTAGCCCAGCCTGGTGTGGGTCTTGTTCCGGTCATAGTAGTCCGCGTTGTGGTTGTGGTAGGCGGCGGAATAGTAATTCTGCTTCTGAAGCTGATGCCCCATAGTCAGGAACAGATCCTGATAGACGGCCTGCTTCATGCACATGCCCACGTCGGCCGGCACCAGACCGGTCACATTGGAAAACTCGCCGGTGGTGGTACTGCCGCCCCATGCGGGCTGGTAGTAATCGGTGAACTGAATGCCCTTGGTGGCCATCCGGTACAGGGTGGGCGTCAGCTCCGGATCGATGACCTGCTTGGAGAAAGCCTCGGCGGTGATGAGAATCAGATTCTTTCCTGCGAACATGCCGGTGTATTCGTTTTTCTTGGAGGGAGTCAGGGAAGCTACATACTGACTGATGGCATTGATGTGGCTGTTTCCGGTGCTTGCGATCAGATCGTCAAAGTCGATGTCCATCACGTTGTCGCCGTAGGCCGCCGGCTCCGTTTCCGCCGGGGCGGTCTCTCCCACGGGGGTCGAAACCGCCGGAGGTGCTTCCGTAGGCGCAGCGACCGGCTCCACCACGAGGAATCCCGGCGTTTCCTCCGAGGACTCGCCGCCGTTGACCGCGTCCAGGGGGATGGCGATGTTCAATCCGAACACGCGGACGGCGCTGTCAAAATTATAGGCGTCGGAAAGCCGGGCGGCATCCGTCCCCACGCCCCGGACAACGCCGAAGCCCAGCAGATACGCCGCAACGGCTCCCGCCAGCAGAAACCAGCGGGTTTTCCACGTGGTCCGGACGGGACGTGCCAGCAGCGCATACAGCAGCGCAGGCAGCAGCATGACTAAGATTCGCCAGAAGCCGTTCAGAACCAGCGAAACGACCACACCGCCGAAGTCCGTGGTGACGCCCTTCGCGCCGCCCAGCAGCATACGCATGGGCATGAAGCTCCGGTAGGCGTCGTTGACGAAGTATTCCACAATGTAGAGTACCGACACCACCGCCGCCAGCGCGACGGTGATCCATTTTCCCCATTTTTTATGACCGATGAAGCCGGCGATCTGCCCCAGCAGCCCGCCGAAGCCCAGGGCGAACAGCACCACTGCGGCGAACCGGCCGAAGGAAAAACCGTCCATCGTCCACAGATGGAGCAGCACCTCGCAGTATACCACCGTCACCAGCGTAAACAGCCATCCGGGAATGGGGATGCTCTGTAAAACCTTTTTCCCTTTGCCGGGATCTTTCTTTATGCCACGCATTTTCTATGTTCTCCTACGATAGCGGAAATTTACTGGCCGTCGCCTGCAGGTCTCGGCTTGCGGCGGCGGTGATTGGGACGGCGGCGGGGTCTGTCGCCGGCGGCTTCGGGATTTGCGGCCGCGTCCTGGGTCACAGGCTTGGCCTGCTCCGGCGCGGCGTCCTGGGTCTGGGGACGGGGCTTGCGGCGGCGGTTGCGGGAACGGGGCGCCTTCGGCTCCGGAATTTCGGCGGTCTCCGGCTTCTCGTCCACCGGGTCATCCACGATCGTTTCCGTGCTGTAGCGGAAACGAATGGGTTCCAGAACGGGCTTTTCCTCCGCCTGCTCCCGGCGGGCACGCTTGCCGCTGCCGGAAATGGGGGCAAGATCTGCGGGGATGGGGGGATCGTTCTTCCTGGCCTTGCCGCTGCGCAGGACGGCGATATCCTCATTGGAAAAAACGGAGATTGTCTCCGGGTTATCCTCCATACGAATCTTCACCCGCTGGCGCAGCAGCTCCACCTCCACCACGGTACCCCGTCCCTCCGGGGTGTCCACGAAGGAGTCCATCCGGGGGCTGCTGCGAATCAGGTCTTCATAGGCGTCCTGCTCGTATTTCAGACAGCACATGAGCCGCCCGCAGGTGCCGGAAATTTTGGTGGGATTGAGAGAAAGGTTCTGGGTTTTCGCCATTTTGATGGAAACCGGCTGGAAATCGTCCAGGAAGCTGGCGCAGCAGAAGGGACGCCCGCAGATGCCGAGGCCGCCCACCATTCTGGCCTTATCCCGGACGCCGATCTGGCGCAGCTCGATGCGGGTGCGGAACACCGAAGCCAGATTTTTCACCAGCTCCCGGAAATCCACCCGCTCGTCGGCGGTAAAGTAGAACAGAATTTTGCTTCCGTCGAAAGCCACCTCCGCGCTCACCAGCTGCATATCCAGCCCATGCTCCGCGATTTTCTGCTGGCAGACCTCGATGGCGCGTTTTTCCTTCGCCCGGTTCTCCTGTATCGTTTTTTCGTCCTGGGGGGTAGCCCTGCGAAGCACCTTCCGCAGGGGCGCTACCACGTTTTTCGGGGGGATTTTGTGATTCCCGCCCACGCAGATGCCGAATTCTTCTCCCCGGGCGGTGTCGATGATGATGTGGTCGCCCTCCGCGAAGCGCTGTCCGTCAGGGGCGAAAAAGTAAATTTTCTGCCCGGGACGGAACTGGATATCCACGACCTCCACGTCCGTCTGGGGCGCCATTTTGATTTGTTCTTCCATGAAATTTGCTCCTTAGTATCATACAGGATGCCCTATACGGCTTCCTGATTATTTCCAACTTATCGCAATGCCCACACCAGCCAGCCGCACACGGCGGCGGGGGAGACGTTGCTTACTGTGTAATCCACCGCCTTTTGCAGGCACTGCACGGCGTTCAGCAGCTCCGGGCTGCTGCGGCTCTGGGCAAGTTTCCGGGACAGAGGCGACACCGCCCGGATGCCGCTTCGGCTGGCCAGGGCGCTTTCCAGCAGCTCCCGCCAGCTTTCCAGAATGTCCGCCAGGGCGTCCCGCTTCCACTTTTCCATGGACGTCAGGGTCTGCATCAGCCCCAGAGCGTCCCGGGCGGAAAACGCCTGGACAAAATCCCGGGTCTGCTGGGGCAGCTCGCCGCCGCCGCTCAGAAGCGACATGGCCTGCCCCAGAAAGCCGCCGCTGCGGTCGATGGCGGCGGTAATGTCCTCGTCCTGCGCCTGGGGAAACTCCCGGCGGAGGTGGCTGCGGAGAACATCTTCCGGCAGCGCCTGCATAGTCAGTTCCGTACACCTGGAACGGACAGTGGGCAGCAATTTGTCCGGATTGTCCGTGAGCAGAAGAAACACGCCGTATTTTGGCGGCTCCTCCAGGATTTTCAGCAATGCGTTCTGCCCGGGAAGTCCCATGTCCTGCGCCCGGGGGAACAGGTAAATTTTGTACTCCGATTCGTTGGGCTGAATGTACACATCCGCCCGTGCCTGCCGGATCAGGTCTACCGTCACGGTCTTCTTTTCCGGGTCGTCCACGGTGATGAAGTCCGGGTGGCTGCCATCCATCACCTTGCGGCATGGGGTGCAGCGGCCGCAGGGCTTATCGCCGCCCTGGCAGAGAATCGCCGCCCCGAGCAGCCTTGCCAATGTGTGCTTGCCCGAGCCCTCCGGCCCGGAGATCAGGTAGAAGTGGGAGACATGCCCTTTGGCGAGGCTCCGGGTCAGATTCTGTTTCAGCCGGTCGTTTCCCAGCAGAGCGTCAAAGCCCACGGCTCCCACCTCCTTGAATTGTCTGTTGTCGCTTAGCCCCACAGCACGGACAGCATGGGGATGATCTGCTTCTTCCGGCTCATGACCTTGGGCAGGAAGACGGTGTTGTCCTTGGGAATGACGCTAAAGGCCTGACGAATGGTGTCGTCGTCGCCTACATAAAGGATCTGCGTGCCTTCCAGCAGCACGTCGGTGAGCATGAGGATCACCAGATCGAACATCTTTTCCTCGGCGGTCTTCTTCATCAGCTTCAGGAATTCGTCCTTGCGCTTGAGTACGCTGGGGCTGTCCACGCAGGTCAGCTGGGACACGGCCAGGCTGTGTCCCGCAATGTGGAATTCCTTGTAATCCGTGAAGAACACTTCCTCGGCGGACTTGTTGTCCACGGCGGCGGAGAATATTTCATGCCCCAGCTCGTCCAGGGACACGTCGGCAATCCGCGCCATGCGCTCCGCCGTGCGGATATCCCGGGGGGTGCAGGTGGGGGATTTGAACATGACGGTGTCGGAGAGAATGGCCGCCGCCATCATGCCCGCCAGCTTGGCCGAGGGCATCAGTCCCCGATCCTGATACATTTCCGCGATGATGGTATTGGTGGAACCCACCGGCTCGTTGCGGACGTAAATGGGGTTGCCGGTCTGAATGTCCGCCAGCCGGTGATGGTCGATAATGGCGAGGATTTCCGCCTCCTCCAGACCGGGGACGGACTGGGAGGCCTCGTTGTGGTCAACCAGAACCACCTGCTTGCGCCGGGGGCGGAGCAGATGATACCGGGTCAGAATGCCAACGACCTTCTCGTTGCCGTCCAGAATGGGATAGCTGGGATGACGGTATTTCAGCACCATATCCCGCACGGTATCCACCCGGTCGTCCAGATGGAAGCTGACCACGCCCTGGGTGTTGCAGATCCGCCCCACGGGGATGGACTGGAAAATCAGCCGCGCCGCCCGGAACGCATCGTAGGGGGTGGAAATAATGCAGGTCTTTGTGGGCAGGGTGCGCAGCTCCTCCGAAATCTCCGTCTGGCACAGCACCAGACAGCTGACGTTCAGCTCCAGCGCCCGACGGATCATGTCCGGCTGGTTGCCGCACAGCACAATGCTCTCCCTGGAATGGAACAGCAGATTCTCCCGGCTCTGGGGCAGGGCAATGGTGACCTCCCCGGAGATGGTGTCGGTGTTTTCCCCTGCGTCGTTGAGAATTTTGCCCTCCAGAACGGAGATGGCGTTGAACAGCGGCACCTCTTCCAGCACGCCGGAATTGGTGCGGGACATGTTGTAGTCCGCGATGTCCGTCCGGGACAGAATGCCGTACAGCGTGCCGTCCTCGTTGACCACGGGGATGGAGGCAATGGCGGGGTAAGCCTGAAATTCGTCCCAGGCGCGCCCCATGGTCACACCGCCGCTTAAGATGGGAGGCTTGTCAAAATCCAGATCCCGCACCTGATTGTACAGGTCGGTGATGCGTTTCGGGGGCAGGAAACCGAAGCGATCCAGCACGATCTGGGTCTCGTCGGAGACACGGCCAAGGCAGGCCGCTTCATACTCCCGCTCCCCGCAGGCGTTGCGCAGCGCCGCGTAGGAAATGGCTGCCACGATGGAATCCGTGTCCGGGTTCCGGTGGCCGGTAACATAGATGGGATCCATAAGGTAACCTCCTTACTTTGTCGGGAAGGGTCAGACGGTGACCTCTCCCGCGAGATTCTGGCTGAACAGCTCCGAAACCTGCGCCTGACCCATGCCCTGACCGATCGCCCACATGAGCTTGGTCATGGCGGCCTCGGAGGTCATGTCCCGCCCCTGAATGACGCCCAGCTCCAAAAGCTTGCTGCCCACCTGATACACCTGCAAATCGGCGCTGTCGTACAGACATTGGGTGGTCACCACCACGCTGACGCCGTCCTCCACGCAGCGGTGGATGCCCCGCAGTCCCCGGTGCAGCACATTGACGCCGCCGAGACCGAAGGCTTCGATGACGATGCCCTTGTAGCCCATGGCCGCCAGCATGTCGAAAACAGCCGGGTTCAGCCCCGGGGTGAGTTTCAGGAGGAAAACCTCCTTGCTGATATCGGAAAGGAGCCTGCTTTCCCCGGTTCGCCGGGGCAGCACGTCGGCGTCCACCACCAGCCCCCGGTTGCTGACCAGGGCGGCATACCGGGCGTTGACGCTTTCAAAGGCGGAAAAGCCGGACGCCCGCACCTTTACCGCCCGGCAACCCAGCATGACCTTCCGGTCAAAGGCCAGAAATACGCCGGGCGCGCCGGAGGCCGCCATGGCAAAGGCGGTGCGCAGGTTGTCCGGGCCGTCGCTGAGCATGTCCGTCAGTGGCAGCTGGGATCCGGTGAACACCACCGGGATATCAATATTGGGCAGCATGAAGGTCACGGCAGAGGCGGTATAGGCCATGGTGTCGGTGCCGTGGGAGACCACGATCCCGTCGTAGCCCGCCCGATCCTCAAAAACGTGCCGGGCGATCAGCTGCCATTCCTCCGGACGGATGTTGGAGGAATCCAGACAGATCACGTCCTTCACGGAGATGTCGTAATAGGTACGCAGCTGTTCCAGCTCCCGCTCCATCACCTCGGAGCGCCGGGGTTCCAGCCCTTCCCCGCCGGGAACGGAGGCAATGGTGCCGCCGGTGGTGAGAAGAAGGATTTTTTTCTTTGCAGTCATTGGCGACCTCGCACAACATTTTGGTTGCGAAAGCCCAAAAACGGAGGAAAAATATCCCTCCCGGGGCAATCTGCTACTATTATACCTTCCCATGGGGAAAATAGCAAGAAAAATAACACCCCGGAAGAAATCTCCCGGGGTGCAGATTATAACAATCAGTCAGCGACGTAGGGCAGCAGGGCGATCTGACGGGCGCGCTTGATGGCGGTGGTCAGGTCACGCTGGTGAGCGGCGCAGGTACCGGTGGTACGGCGGGGCAGAATCTTGCCGCGCTCGGACAGGTAACGGCGGAGCTTAGCGGTGTCCTTGTAATCGATGCTGGTCACCTTATCCACGCAGAACGCGCAAACCTTCTTGCGCTTACGCGGACGCATACGCTGTTCGTTAGCCATGGTGTTTCCCTCCTTGTAAGTCTTAGTAGAAAAGTCAAGAAAATTTTAGAAGGGCAGCTGGGCGTCGTCGTCCTCCAGCATCGCGAAGTCGGATGCGGGAGCAGCAGCCGGGGCGGAATATCCGCCGCCGTAGCTGGGTGCGGGCGCGGGGTTTCCGGTATAGCCGCTATTGCTGTTGCCATAGCTGCTGTTATAGCTGGAAGCTCCCTCGTTGCCGCGCTTGCTTTCGCCGAAATAGACGTTGTCCGCGACAACCTCGGCGGAACGGCGCTTGTTGCCTTCCTTGTCGGTCCAGTTGCGGATCTGGAGCCGACCGGAAACCACGATCATGGAACCCTTGGTGAAATACTTGGAGACAAATTCTCCCGTCTGACGCCAGGCAACACAATCGATGAAGTCGGTTTCCTTTTCGCCGCCGTCTCTGCCGCCGAAGTCACGGTCGACAGCCACGGAAAAGCTGGCAACGGCGATGCCGCTGCCGGTACGGCGAAGCTCGGGGTCACGGGTCAGGCGACCCATGATGACAATGTGGTTCAGCATAAATTACGCCTCCACAGCGGTGGTCAGGCAGCGCATAACGCCTTCGGTGATCTTCATAACACGCTCCAGCTCCGCGGGGAACTCGGGCTTGCTCTCGAAGTTCATCAGGACGTAGTAGCCCTCGGCCATGTCGTTGATGGGATACGCCAGACGGCGCTTGCCCCACTCATCGACAGAAGCGAGAGTACCCTCCGCCTCCACCATTGCCTTGAACTTTTCCACAAGTGCTGCGGTACCCTCCTCGCCCAGGGTCGGGTCGATGATGTAGAGCACCTCATACTTACCGGTGATCTTAGCCATGTTGATTGCACCTCCTTTTGGACTTTTGGCCCCCGGACGCGCCGGGAGCAAGGATATGTCCGCATTCGCAGACCAGTTTAGTTTACAGGAAAACGGCAGAAATGTCAAGGATTTTTTGAAGAAAACAGAAAATCCTCCGGGAATTTCTGCCACGCTTCCCTCTGGGATAATGGGGCTCAATGACACCCGCCCATTCCTCCCGGGGAATGATCTCGTCTATGCTTTCCGGAAATTCCTCCCGCGTGGCTTTCTTCTTACGGAAGCTGTATTCCATGTCGGTAACGGAATCTTGCTTCATGGATGCTCCCTCTTTGATGTGATCGTGCATGATAATACCATTTATAGTATGAGGGGTACATATGATTTTTTATCGCGTAGACCCTCTTACGATCACATTAGAGGTGGTGATATAGGTCTGAATCTGCGTATTGGGATGGCGCATGATGTCTGTCAGAAATTTTGCCGCCTGGGTGCCCATGTCCCGGACGTTGATGTCCACCACCGTCAGCGGCGGTTCGATAATCTGGGAAAAGGGGAAATTGTCAAAGGCCATAACGCCGATATCCTTCGGAATGCGAAGTCCCTTCTTTGCGACCGCGTCCACACAGCCAAGGGCGATGTAATTGTTGGCGCAGATGATGGCGTCCGGCAATTCTTTCTGACTCAGAAGATTTTCCACCATGCGGAAGCCATCCGCCCGGGTGGATTCCCCGAGCCAGATGTATTGGTCTTCCAGCTTTGCCCCGGCGTTGGACAGCCCCTGTTTCACGCCCTGCAACCGGAGAGCGGAACCCAGATCGTAGGATTTTCCGCCGATAAAGGCAAGCCGTTGATACCCCCGCGACAGAAGGAAGCTTGCGGCGACCGTGCCGGAATACGTGTTGCTGTTGTCAATCCAGCAGACCTGACTGTCAAAATCCGGCGCGCCCAGAACAATGTGGGGAAATTGCAGCCGGGTGAGCACGGCGGCCAGAGGATGGGACATGACGCCCACATGGACGGCAATGGCGTCCGCGCTGCGGCGGGAAATGATCTCCTCCGCAATGCCGCAGGCAGAGGTCGCATCCGTACCCCGCAGGATCAGCCGGTACCCCCGTTTGCAGAGCGCTTCCTCCAGACCGGCAATGATTTCAAACATATGGGGGTTCTGAAAGGCGGTGTTAGGGGCAAGATTTGCCAGCAGCACGACCGTATGAGTGGAGCCGCTGGCAAAGCTCTGGGCATTGGCGTTGGGATAATAATTCATCTCCCGCATGATGCCGCGAACCCGTTCGGCCGTCTTTTCGGAAATGCTGTAATGTCCGTTCAGAACCTTGGAAACAGTGGAGATCGAGACCCCCGCCGCCTCGGCTACATCCTTAATGGTTACACCCATCCTTCTTCACCACCTTCGTTCCAGTATAGCATAGTTTTCCCCGGCCTGAAAGGGTCGGGGAAAAATTTATCGATAAGTTACGGAAAATCCGTCGGGGGACAGGATGCCGTTTTGCAGCCCCTCTGCCCAATACAGCGTTTCCTCGGATTGGGGAATTGCGGCAGCGGTGTTTCCTGCGTTGATGCAGACCGTCACGGACGCCGCCCCGGTATCCCTGCGGAAGCAGATCACGCGGCTGCCCTCCTCGGCGGACAGCATTTGAAAAGTGCCATCCCGCAGGGGAGACAAGGCGTGCCGCATGGCGATGGCTTTCCGGAAAAATCCCGGCAGCGCCGGATCGCCGCCCTTCCATGGCATGGGGGCGCGGTATTCTTCCTCCCGGATGCCCTGAACGCCAAGCTCGTCTCCGTAAAAAATGGTGGGCATTCCTACAAAGCACATCATAAACAGGAACGCAAGACGGTAGCTTGCGGTATCCCCGCCGCACAGGGACAGAAAACGGCTGACGTCGTGACTGTCCAGAAGGTTCAGCTGCGCCGGGAGCATTTGCAGCCGGTAGCGCATGAGCATATCCGTAATGCGCCCGGAAAAGGCCGCCGCGTCAATGCGCTTTTCGGCGAAAAACGCGCAGCAGTGCTTCCGGAAGTCGTAGTTCATGGTGGAGTCGAACATATCTCCCTGAAGCCAGTGCCCGGCGCTTTCCCAGACCTCGCCGATCAGCAGCGCCTCCGGGTTTTCGCCTTTGACCGCGCTGCGGAACGCCCGCCAGAAGCCGTCGTTGACCTCGCTGGCCACGTCCAGCCGCCATCCGTCAATGCCGTATTCCCGCACCCAGTAAGCGCCCACGTCACAGAAGTATTTCTGAACCTCCGTGTTCGCGGTGTTCAGCTTTGGCATCATGCGTTCATAGGCGAAACAGGCGTAGCCGGGAATTTCCTCCGGGGTTTGGGGACGATGCACGGGGAAGGTCAGGCCGTAGAACCAGTCTTTGTAACGGGACTTCTCCTGATGTTTAACCACGTCCTCAAAGGCGAAGAAATGCCAGCCGCAGTGGTTGAACACGCCGTCGATAATAACCCGGATGCCGGAAGCGTGGAGCGTATTGACCATATTCCGGAAGGCGTCATTTCCGCCGAAGCAGGGGTCAACATGGTAATAGTCCAGCAGATCGTACTTGTGGTATTCTCCGGCGGTGAAGATCGGATTCAGATAAACGCAGTTGATACCCAGCGCTTTCAGATAATCCGCATTCTGCGCAACCCCCTCCAGCGTTCCGCCGAGCTTTCCCCGTACGGTCTGCTCTTTGAATCGCTGTGACTGGGGCTGCCCGGAAATTTCGCATTTGCCGGAGGCGAAGCTGTCCGGGAAAATGTTATACACAACGGCATCCTTCACCCACGCCGGCACGCGGGCAATGTCACTGCGGTGGTTGAAGGGAAGCTTGAAGTATTCCGAACGATCCTGCGCGAGCCGGTCGGTAAAGAGATTGCTGTAGTACAGCGTCGTCTCCGCACCGTCGTCCAGCTGAAAGTAGTAATAGACCCGATTATAGGGGCTGTCTACAATCACCTGCCAGTAGTCGTGACAGGCGTCCGACAGAATCTTTTCCATGGGGACGGAGGTAAACAGAATCGGATTGACCCGGCACGCGGTGTCGGCGTAGAAAAGCGTCACCCGTTTCATGTCCCCCTTGGCGCAGCGCAGGCGGTAAACGATGCGGCGCTCGTCCAGTCCGCAGCAGTATTCCGACATGGGAATGTGCAAAACAGCGTCCAGCTTCATCCCTTGACACCTCCAGCCGTCAGCCCGGAGGTCATGTACTTCTGGCACAGGAAGAAAATCACCAGCACCGGCAGAGATACGGTAACGGCCGCCGCCGCGAATACCGGCCAGGAGCCGGTCATCTCCGTTGCCTGAAGGGCATTCAGCCCGGCGGCCAGGGTATACTTGCTTTCTCCGGTCAGGAAGGTCGTCGCGTAGATGTATTCGTTCCACACATAGATCAGCACCTGGAGCGCTGTGGTGATGATGCTGGGCTTTGCCAGGGGCATGACGATTTTCAGGACGATCTGCCCGTCGGAAGCGCCGTCGATTCTGGCAGCCTCCTCAATTTCCGTGGGGATGGTGTCAAAATAGCCCTTGGTGTTCCACAGGCTGAACACCGCCATGGTTCCCGTGTAAACCAGAATCAGCCCCAGCCGGGTATTGACCAGCCCCATCGGCCGCAGCAGACGGTAGATCGCGAACATGGAAAGAATCGCCGGGAAGGAATTCAGCAGTACCAGACACCTGAGAATGGCTTTTCTTCCCGGAAAGCGGCGGCGGGAGAAGCAGTAGGCCGCCGGAACCGCCACCAGCAGGGACAGGAATACGGTCACAGCTGCCAGAAAAACGGTATTCCGGAACCAGAGCGTGATATTCTCCCCAAAGAGGACTTCCCGGTAGTTTTTCAGGGTGAAATTCTTAGGGATAAAGGAAAAATCGGAGCTGAGCAGACTGTTTGACCCGTTAAAGGAGACGCTCAGGGCATAGAGAATGGGAATCAGCGTCAGAAAGCACAGCGCAATGAAAAAGACATTCAGCGCCGTCAGCCCAACGCCCTCCCGCCATCTGCGTTTCGTCATCAGGCATCCTCCTTCAGCTGGAATTTTGCGGAGAACAGGAGCAGAAGTGCGAAAATAATCATGGAAATTGCCGAGGAATAGCCGTAATTGTTGGTGATAAACGCATTTTCGTAGGCGTAGGTCAGGATGGTGTGGAACCCGGAGCCGGTTTTCGCGCCGGCCTGCTGCGTCAGCAGGTAGACGACGTCGAACTGCTTGAAGGTCGTGAACACCGTGATAATGACAGCCGGGGCAATGATGGGGCGCATGGCGGGGACGGTAATGTACTTTGCCCGGGCAAAGACGCCCGCGCCGTCCAGAATGGCGCTTTCGTAGTAGCTTTTGTCGATGCTCTGCAAGGCTCCGTCCATAATCATAATCATGAAGGGCAGCGCCAGCCACAGATTGACCACCGTGCAGCTCAGAAAAGCCGACACGTCGGAAGAAAGCCACCTGACCGCCGTAAGCCCCAGCTTGTCCATCCACTGATTCAGCAGGCCGAACTGGGTGTTGAACATTCCTGTTTTCCAGAGCAGAATCCCCACATATCCGGGCATCGCCCAGGGAAACATCAGCACCGTTTTGTAAAGCTTGCGCAGCCGGAGCTTTTCGATATTCAGAAGGTTTGCAAGGAAAAAGGCGATGACCAGCTGCAAAACCATGCTGACGACCGTCCAAAGAATCGTTGCCAGCAGCGCGGACAGGAAGCCGGAATCGAACACGAACAGCGCCCGGATGTAGTTATCCAGTCCCACCAGAGTGAAGTCAAACCAGTGGTAGACATTCATATTGGTCAGGCTGATATAGAAGGTGTAGAGAATGGGAAACACCACCATCAGCCCGATCAGCAGCAGGGAGGGCGCTGAACAGGCGTAGGAGCGTATCCACTCCTTCCGTTTCTTTTTCTCCATGGCGTGCTCCCTTTATTTCATTCCCGCGATCAGGCTTTCCGCCTGCTCTTCGGCTGAGCGGAAGCTGGAGGGAATATCCTTGCCGGACAGGTTCACATCGGTCAGGAGGTTGCTGACCACCGTCCACATGACGTCCATTTCGGGGATGTTGGGCATGGGAACGGCAATTTCCGCGGTTTGCCGCATGGCCTGCACCAGCGCGTCCTCCGCGACGCGGGCGTCTTCATAGCAGCTGCTGTTTGCCGGGGCACATCCGCTGGCCAGCGCCAGAGACGTGCCGATCTCCGGTTTTGCCAGAGCCGCCAGCAGCTGCTTTACCGCCGCGGTTTTCTGCTCGGCGGCAGCCTTCAGAACGTGAACGCCCTGCACGCCGGAATAGGGGGCCAGGGCAAGACCGGTCTCGTCCACCGTCGGCATGGGGGCAATGCCCAGATCAATTCCGGCCTCTCTGGCAGAGGGAACCATCCAGGGACCGCCGATGGTGGCGTCCGCTTTCCCTTCCAGGAACAGCGTGTTGACGGTATTGTATTCCGTCTCTCCCGGCATCAGCTTTACAAATTTCAGGTGATAGGAAAGCGCGTCCTGCACAGCCTGCCCGTCGGGGAAGGGAGTGCCGCTGCTGTCAATGATGGAGCCGCCGAAGCCATGAATCCAGGCGGCGGAATAGTAGGCGGTGCTGTGCTGCTCCACGAAGCCGTAGCGCCCCCGGCCGGTATTGCTTTCCATATAGGCATACAGCGCTTCCGTTGTGGCGGGAACCTCATTATCCTGCATATAACGGCGGTTGTACATGAACAGCAGCGTTTCAAAATACAGCGGCAGCTGGTACAGGGTGTCTTTGTAGGTGGCCGCCTGAAGGGTCATGGGCAGAAAGCTATCCAGCGTCCCTTCTTCCAGCAGCGGTTCCACCGGCGCCAGAATCCCCATTTCGGCAAAAACGCCGATTTTATCGTGGGCGAACAGGAAAAGATCCGGAGCGGCGGAGGGGTCATTGCCCACCAGCTTCAGAGAATCGGTCAGGCTGGTTTTCTTTTCAAATTGGATGTCCAGCTCCGGCACGGCCTGCGCCAGATAATCGGAAAGGGCAGTGATCACCGCGTCTTCCTTGTCATGCCAGATGACCAGCTTATTTACGTCCGCGCTGCCCGTTTTGCCGCCGCAGGCGGTCAGGCTCAGCAGCATCGCAAAGCATACTATCACAGTGAGAAACCGTTTCATAAAAGCCTCCTTGATAGACCGTCAGCGGGTACACGGCTGACGTGTACCCGCCGGGGATACGGTTGAGTGTTTTAGCTCTTTTTCTTCTTTGCCACGATTGCCGCGCCGCCGCCAAGAAGGACGACTGCGGCGGCAATGCCGACGATCACGCCGGTATTGCTGCTCTTGGCAGCTTCCTGAGGCGCTTCCGTGGAAGCGGGGGCGGTCGTCTCCGCCGCAGGCTCGGTGGCTGCGGCATCCTGTGCAGGCGCCTCGTAGAAGACCTGGGCGTTTTCGGCATCCGTCACCACAACCCAGACCTCCTTGCCGGCCTCGACGGACAAATCCGTGGTCTGGACAGCGCCTTCGTTGGCGTTGATGATTACGGAGTTGATCCAGCCGGGAACCTGAATGTTGTACCAATCGCCGTCCTTGGTCAGCGCTTCGCCCGGCCAGGAAGCAAAGGCGTTGGTGCCGTCCGGCGCGGACCATGCCCAGCAGCTGGGGTCAGCCCAATCTGCGGGAACCTGGGCGTGTACGGTCACGTCCTCCACGGCCTTGTCGGGGTCTTCGTAGCTCAGCTCGTAGGTCAGATCCTCGTAGACGGTGATCCACAGCTCCTTCCCCTCAATGCTGACGTCCTCGGTCTGGACGGTTCCTTCGTTGCCGTTGATGATCAGGGAGTTGACCCAGGTGGGGGCTTTGCAGGTGAACCAGCCGTTGTCCCCCTCCTGCATGGCCTTGCCCGGCCAGCTTTCAAAGGCGTTGGTACCGTCCGGCGCCGACCACGCCCACAGATTCACGGTTTTCCAGGACAGGGGAACATAGGCGTGAACGACAAATTTTTCCACATACGCGGGAATTTCGCCCCGCAGCTGCGCCTCGTAGGAGACGGAGGCAGTCAGATCTTCCGCGACCGTGATCCACACTTCCTTACCGGCCTCTACCACGATGCCTTCGGTCTGGACAGCCGCATCGGTGCCCTGATTGGCGTTTACGATGACATTCTGGACAAAGGCGGGGACATAGGTGTAATACCAGCCCTCGGCCAGGGCGTCCATTTCCTCGCCGGGCCACGCCGCAAAGGCGTTGGTGCCGTCATCCGCCCAAGCCCACAGATTCGGGACGCCCCAGCTCTCCGGAACCTGGACGACCACGGGGATCATGGCTTCGTCCGCGCTCTCGTCCGCGAAAGCCGTCATGGACAGCATTCCGAGAAGCAACATGACGGACAGCAAAACAGCAAACATCTTTTTCATGGTTTAACCTCCTGTTTTTTTGTTGGTAAGCCCAATATAGCATCTGTTTTTCCAATCGTCAACGCCGGATTGCGAAAGTAGTTTCTCTGCGGTATATTGTGGATTTGCTGCAATTTAGTTAGGGGATTTTGTTTAATACATATGAAATCGCCGCTGATTACCGGAGGATTGAATCACGAATCACCGCCATATTCTCTGCCAAAAAGGAAAATGCTTTCTCAATTTCTCGGCAACGGTCTGCCACGTCCGCGCACAGCGGCGCCGGATGGCAGGGAAATCAGGATATTTCCGGTTTAGAGGCGTTTTCCGGAGCGAATTTCTCCGGCAAATCCCTCTTGATTTCCTATAAACCTTGCTGTATAATAGGAATTAAAGAATCCTATCTGGAGGAACCTGTTATGTTGATTTCCACAAAGGGGCGGTATGCCCTGCGCGTGATGATAGACCTGGCCGAGCATCGGTCGGGGGAGTTTATTTCCCTGAAAGAGATTGCCCAGCGGCAGGAGATTTCCGAGAAATATCTGGAGAGCATCATCCGGATGCTGGTAAAGGCGAAGGCCGTGGAGAGCCTGCGGGGCAAGGGCGGCGGATACCGGCTGACGAAAAAACCCGAGCAGTACACGGTGGGCAGCATTCTGCGGCTGACGGAGGAATCCCTCGCCCCGGTATCCTGTCTGGAGGAGAACGCCGGAACCTGCTCCCGATCGGGGAAATGCCGCACGCTGGCGCTGTGGCAGGGGCTGGATAAGGTGATTCAGGATTACCTGGAAAGCGTGACCCTTGCCGATCTGATCGAGCAGTGTCCCGCGGGGGACGACTACGTAATATGAACCGAACCTGCCCGTTCCGCGCTTGATGGGAGGAGGTACAGCCACTTGGCTCTCCCTCTGGGAGAGCTGTCACCGAAGGTGACTGAGAGGGCGTTACACCCCCGTTTCCCCTCTCCGTCTTCGCTGCGCTCAGCCACCTCTCCCATTGGGAGAGGCAAGGGGTGCTGTTCAATTCCGTGGGGCGGGTTTTTATTCAACAATTCGATAAGCCTATATTTCCTATCAGAAAAATAGGGAAATATTTTTTCAAAACCTATTGACAAGATAGGGAAGTGGGTGTATTATCTAGCCATCGAATCTGAGCAGCGAAACGAAAGGGGCGGATTGCAATGTTTGAAGTCAATTCTTATGCAGCACAGTCTTGTCGTCGAATGCGTATCTCCCGGGCATATCCGTATGGCGGGGTGCATTCGTATACGCTTTTCTGCACCTGAAACATGATTTTTCCGAAGGGATATCATAACGCCATTTGCCCGGGAGCTACCAGAAGCCCCGGCATTTTTTGTGCTTGAATTCCCTGATTTTATTGATTTTAACGAAAAGAGAGGACTTTTTTATGAAAAACCTGATTAAGAAAATCGGAGCCGTTTTCCTGAGCCTGACCGTCGCCGCCTCCCTGCTTGCCGGCTGCGGCGCAAAGACGACCGAACCTGACGCATCCGCAGACAAGGGTACCTTCCGTACGTTGGAGGAAATCAAGTCCAGCGGCACCATCAACATCGGCGTATTCTCCGACAAGAGCCCCTTCGGCTACGTGGACGAGAACGGCGAGTACCAGGGCTATGACGTATACTTCGCCAACCGCATCGGGCAGGATCTGGGCGTGAAGATCAACTACGTCTCCACCGAGGCCGCCAACCGCATTGAGTATTTGCAGACCGGCAAGGTGGACATCATCCTTGCCAACTTCACCGTCACCCCCGAGCGGGCGCAGGAAGTGGACTTCGCCCTTCCCTATATGAACGTGGCGCTGGGCGTCGTTTCCCCCGAGGACGCGGTGATCACGTCCCTGGACGAGATCGGCGCTGACGATGAGGTCATCGTGATCTCCGGCACCACCGCCGAGACCTATCTGGAAAAGAACAACCCCGAGATCAAGCTGCAAAAGTATGACGCCTACGCCGAAGCCAAGACCGCCTTTGAAAACGGCAACGGCGTGGCCTGGGCCAATGACAACACCGAAGTCATCGCCTTCTCCATTGAAAATCCCGGCTATGTGGTGGGCATCCCCTCTCTGGGCAGCGCGGACACCATCGCCCCCGCCGTCACCAAGGGCAACACCACTCTGCTGAACTGGCTGAACGACGAGATCAAGACCCTGGGCAAGGAAAACTTCTTCCACGCCGACTACGAGGCAACCCTGCTGGACACCTACGGTAAGGACTACGAGGACACCCTGGTGGTTGAGGGCGGCGCAGCCGCCGGTGCCGAGGTCGCGGAAACCGTAGAGCCCAAGGGCACCATCACCGTGGCCGCCTCTCCCACGCCCCACGCGGAGATCCTGGCCGAAGCTGCAAAAATTCTTGCCAAGGAAGGCTGGACGCTGGAGGTCACCGAGTTTGAGGACTATGTGCAGCCCAATCTGGTGGTGGACAGCGGCGAAATTGACGCCAACTACTTCCAGCACACCCCCTATCTGGACGACTTCAATGAGAAGAAGGGCACCGATCTGGTGGCCGTGGCTGCCATCCACTATGAGCCTTTCGGCATCTATCCGGGCACCAAGACCGCGCTGAGCGATCTGGCAGACGGCGACGTGATCGCAGTCCCCAACGACACCACCAACGAAGCCCGCGCTCTGCTTCTGCTTCAGGACAACGGCGTGATCAAGCTGGCCGACGGTGCAGGTCTGGCCGCAACGGTTAAGGATATTGTGGAAAATCCCCACAACGTGAAGATTCAGGAGCTGGAAGCCGCACAGGTTTCCCGTGTCAAGGACGAGGTGGCCTTCGTGGTGCTCAACGGCAACTACGCGCTGCAGGCGGGCTTCTCCGTCGCCCATGACGCCGTGGCCTACGAAACCAGCGCCTCCGCCGCTGCCAAGACCTACGCAAATGTCCTGGTGGTGAAGGCGGGCAACGAGAATAACGAGGGCGTTCAGGCGCTGGTCAAGGTTCTCAAGTCCGACGAGATCAAGCAGTTTATCAACGACACCTATGACGGTGCGGTGATTCCCTTCGAGGACTGACAAATAAGCGGGCAGCCGCAGAATGCGGCTGCCCTGCTGTGCTATCTTGAATATGGGGTGACGACATGGCGCAAACCTATCTGGAAGTTCATAATCTATGTAAGACCTTCACGGCGAAAAACGGCAGCGTGGAGGCGTTGAAGGGTGTGTCCCTCTCCATCGGTAAGGGGGAAATTTTCGGCGTGATCGGCCTGTCCGGCGCGGGCAAGAGTACGCTGGTGCGATGTATGAATCTGCTGGAGCGTCCCGACAGCGGGGACGTCCTGCTGAACGGGGAAAGTCTGCTGAAGCTGAGCAAGGAGCAACTTCGCCTGTGCCGGCAGAAAATCGGCATGATCTTCCAGCATTTTAATCTGCTGGAGCAGCAGACGGTGCTGGAAAACGTCTGCTTCCCCCTGGAGATCCGGGGGATTCCCAGAAAAGAGCGGCGGGAAAAGGCGCTGGAGCTGCTGGAAAAGGTGGGGCTGGCGGACAAGGCGAACGCCTATCCCGCCCAGCTTTCCGGCGGGCAGAAGCAGCGGGTAGCCATCGCCCGGGTGCTTGCCAACGAGCCGGAGGTCATATTGTGTGACGAGGCCACCAGCGCCCTTGACCCGGAGACTACCCAGACCATTCTGAAGCTGCTGAAAAGCATCCGGGATACGTTTGGCATCACCATCGTGGTTATCACCCACGAAATGCGGGTGATTCAGCAGGTCTGCACCCGGGTGGCGGTGTTGGACGGCGGACTGGTGCAGGAGGAAGGCCGCGTTGCCGATATCTTTGCCCATCCCGCGTCCCGGGCGGCCAAGCGGCTGCTGCTGATCGAAGACGAGGAGGAAGAAAGCTATGCTGGATAAAGCGATGATCGAAATGATGGCCCAGGGCATCTGGGACACCTGCTACATGACCCTCGTCTCCACCTTTTTCGGCTACGTCATCGGCCTGCCCCTGGGCATCGCCCTGACGCTGACGGACGAAAACGGCATCACCCCCAATCGGGCAGTCTACCGGGTGCTGGATATCATCATCAACGTCACCCGGAGCGTCCCCTTCCTGATTCTGCTGATTGCGGTGATGCCCCTGACCAAGCTGCTTGTGGGGAAAAGCTACGGCTCCACGGCTACCATCGTTCCTCTGACGCTGGCCGCGGCGCCGTTGGTCGGGAGAATGGTGGAGTCCTCTCTGAAAGAGGTTCCCGCCGGGGTCATTGAAGCGGCGCTGAGCATGGGCGCGAAAACCGGCACCATTGTCCGGAAGGTGCTCATCGGGGAAGCCAGAACCTCCTTGCTGGTGGGCGGCACCATCGTTCTTGGCACGGTGCTGGGCTATTCCGCCATGGCGGGCGTCATCGGCGGCGGCGGACTGGGGGACATCGCCATCCGCTACGGCTACTACCGCTACGACACCGGGGTCATGCTGGTGACGCTGGTATTCATCGTCGCCATCGTGCAGCTGTTACAGGGCATGGGCAATCTGGCGGCGCGGAAGATCGATCATAGAAAATAACAGAAACTCCGTATAAACTGGAAACCGGAGGGTGCTTATGGATTTTGAGGTTATGAGAGCCTACCTGCCAAGGTTTTGGGACGCGCTGCTGCTGACGCTGCGAATCGGCTGGCAGGGCGTGGCGCTGGCCTTGGTGCTGGGCGTTGCCTGCGCGGTGACGGTGCACTGGAAAATTCCCGTGCTGCGGCAGATCGTCGGCGGATATATTGAGCTGTTTCGCAATACGCCTTTGCTGGTGCAGCTGTTTTTCCTGTACTTCGCGCTGCCCAAAATCGGCGTCCGCATTTCCGCGGAAACCTGCGGCAAGCTGGGACTGGGGCTGCTGGGCGGCGCGTACATGGCGGAGACCTTCCGCAGCGGACTGGAAAACATTCCCATTATCCAGACGGAAAGCGCCCAGAGTCTGGGTCTGCGCCCGGCGCAGGTGTTCGGCTATGTGATTCTGCCCCAGGCAGTGACCTCCAGTGTCCCCGGATTGCTGGCGAATCTGATTTTTCTGCTCAAGGAAACCAGCGTGTTTTCCACCATCAGTCTCATGGATTTGATGTTTACCGCGAAAGACCTGATCGGCATGTACGCCAAAACCATTGAATGCCTGACTATGCTCGTGGCTTTCTATCTGGTTATGCTCCTTCCCGTGTCCGTTCTGGGAAGCTGGCTGGAAAGGAGGCTGCGCTATGCAGAGTTTGGGAATTGACGTTCTGTTCAAGGGGACGAACTTCCTGCGGCTGCTGGGCGGACTGTGGGTAGCGCTGCGCATCAGCCTGATTTCCGTCGCCATCAGCATCGTGCTGGGCATCGGGATGGGAATGCTTATGACCTCCAAAAGCCGGATTTTGAAGGTTATTTTCCGGATTTACCTGGAAATCGTCCGGATTATGCCTCAGATGGTGCTGCTGTTTGTGGTGTATTTCGGTACCACCCGGGTATTCGGCTGGAATCTGGAAGCGGAAGCGGCGGCCATCATCGTGTTCAGCTTCTGGGGGACGGCGGAAATGGGCGACTTGGTGCGGGGCGCGCTGCAAAGCATCCCCGTTATTCAGTGGGAGAGCGCCCAGGCGCTGGGCATGAAGCCCATTCAGGTGTACACCCTGGTGATTCTGCCCCAGACCGTCCGGCGGCTGATTCCGCTGTCCATCAACCTCATCACACGGATGGTGAAAACCACCAGTCTTGTGATGATGATCGGCATTGTGGAGGTGCTGAAGGTTGCCCAGCAGATTATCGAGGCCAACCGGCGCACCTCCCCCAACGCCGCCTTTGGCGTCTTCGGGGTGGTATTTTTGCTGTATTTTCTGATTTGCTGGCCCATCAGCCGTCTGGCGGGGTATTTGGAGAAAAGGTGGTCGTAACTATGGAAAATGTGCTGTTAAGCGTGCGGCATCTGAAGAAAACCTTCGGGGACCACGTGATTTTTGAAGATTTTAATCTGGACGTCCACAAGGGGGAGGTGGTCGTCATCATCGGCCCCTCCGGCTGCGGAAAAAGCACCCTGCTTCGCTGCCTGAACGGCCTGGAGCCGATTCAGGGGGGCGAAATTCTGCTGGACGGAGAGCCGGTTCTCCGGGAAAGCAAATCCATCACCCGGATGCGGCAGAAGATCGGCATGGTCTTCCAGAGCTATGAGCTGTTTCCCCACAAGACCATTCTGGAAAACATCCTGCTCGCGCCCATGAAGGTGCAGAAGCGCCCCCGAAGCGATGTGGAAAAAGAAGCGCTGGAGCTGCTGGAACGGGTGGGGCTTGCCGACCGGAAGGACGACTATCCCCGGCAGCTGTCCGGCGGACAGAAGCAGCGGGTGGCCATCGTCCGGGCCATGTGTATGCACCCGGAAATTCTGCTGCTGGACGAGATCACCGCGGCCCTCGATCCGGAAATGGTGCGGGAGGTGCTGGATGTGGTTTTGTCTCTGGCCAAGGCGGGCAGCACCATGGTCATCGTCACCCACGAGATGAACTTTGCCCGTGCCATTGCCGACCGGATCCTGTTCATCGAAAACGGCGCGGTGGTGGAGCAGTCCGACGACCCGAAGGCCTTCTTTGCAAGCCCTGCTACCGACCGGGCAAAGGCGTTTCTCAAATCCTTCGACTACGAATAACGGAGAATCAGGATGTTGAATCCATTTTCCAGAACCGAGCTGCTGCCGGGCAGGGACGCCATGGAGCGCCTTGCCGCGTCCCGGGTGGCGGATATCTACAAGACCCGGGTTGATCCTCCGGCGCGGGTCATGCGCCGGGAGCTGAAAAAGCGGGGCATGCGGAAATGAAAGGCCGTCTATTCCGGGGAGCAGCCTCTTCGCCCTATTGAGGACATGGCCATCAGCTGCCGGGCGCACTGCATCTGCCCTCCCGGCACCAAGCGCCACTGTACCGACCGCCGGGATATTCCCGGCAGCACAGCCTTTGTCCCCTCCGTAGCCGGCCTGATTCTGGCCGGCGAGGTGGTGAAGGATTTGGCCGGGGCGGGAAGTTGGTGAATTGTCCTTGCCCGGAAGTCGATATGACGCCGTGGCCGTCATAAGCAGAAGAACGCCGCCGCACGATTCCGTTCCCGGAACGTGCGACGGCGTTATACAATTTTGGGGTACCGAGGCCTTGGAAAGCAGAAGGCCAAATAGTCAATATGATGCCCGGTTGTCATGGCAGTTTCCGCGCGTTTTACCCTTTTGACGCTTAATTCAAGAACAGCCAGACGCTTTTTAATCCGTTTGTTCTTGCTTTTAGGGAACCTCTGAACAAATCGTCTGCGGCTGTGAGAGGATCTTTTTTTCACTCTTCGGTACCGAAAACGGGAAATGCATACGGTATTCCAACCTTTCCGGTACCTTGATGGGCTGAAAAATCTCTCACTCACAGCCCTTGCCGATTTAATCAGGGGGGTCCTTAACTATGATTGCTGTTCGAAAGGGTATACGCGATCTCGACGATTTTGTCCTCCTGACCGCCGACCATGCCGCGCTTGCCGATTTCTACCAGAATGTCTCTGGGCTCCAGGTGGAACTTTTCGGCGGCGCGGTAAACGTGGAGCAGGAAGCTGGAATAGACACCGGCGTAGCCCAGCATCAGCGGCGCGGTGCGGATGACCTGAGGCCGCTGCATCAGAGGCTCTACGTCATTTTCGGCAATGTCCATGAGCTTGTAGAAATCCAGTCCGGTGGGAATGTCCTTGCGTTGCAGCACGCCGGCCAGAACCTCCAGCTGGGCGTTGCCTGCGCCGGCACCCAGACCGCGAAGGGTGGCGTCAACGTAGGTCGCGCCGGCCTCAATGGCGGACAGGGAGTTGGCAATGGCGAGGCTCAGATTGTTGTGGGCATGGAAACCCACAGGGATGGACACAGCCTCCCGGACAGCCTTGACTCTGGCTGCGACATCCTCGGGCAGCAGATAACCGGCGGAGTCGGCGATGTTGATATAGTCCGCACCGTAGCTCTCCATGAGCTTTGCCTGCTCGGCGATTTTCTCGGGAGGTGCCATGTGGGCCATCATCAGGAAACCGACGGCGAACATATCCAGCTCCTTGGCGGCGCGGATGTGCTCGGCGCTGACATCGGCCTCGGTGACGTGGGTCGCCACACGCACGGCATTCACGCCCAAGGCTCGAGCCCGCTTTAGATCGGCAACGGTGCCGATGCCGGGAATCAGAAGAATATCCAGCTTGGCGTTTTTGACCACATCTGCTGCGGCGGCAATCAGATCCATTTCGGGGTATTTGCCGAAGCCGTAGTTATAGCTGGAGCCGGAGATGCCATCGCCGTGAGACACTTCAATCATGTACACGCCGCTTTGATCCAGCTGAGAGGCGATTTTGCGGACTTGATCCGGAGAGAAGCTGTGGGATACGGCATGGGAGCCGTCCCGCAGGGTGGTATCGACAATGTGAATCTGCTGTGCCATAATTATTTGCCCTCCTTCAGCAGCCGCTCAGCGATTTTTTCCGCGGCGGCAATGGCAGCCGCGTTGATGATATCCAGGTTGCCGGAGTATACCGGCAGGAAATCGCCCGCACCCTGAACCTGAATGCAGACAGTTACCTTGTCGCCATCCAGCAGAGGGGGGACCTTCAGCTGGTAGCCGGGGACATACTGCTGCATTTGGGCAACCATTTTGTTGACGGAATCCGTGATCTCCTTGAGAATGCCCTCATGGGTGTCCTTAATCTGCACGTAAATGGTGTTGGACATCATGATGGGAGGCTCGGCAGGATTCAGGATGATGATCGCCTTGCCTCTGTCCGCACCGCCAACCTCCTCAAGGGCCTTGGAGGTTGTTTCAGTGAATTCGTCAATGTTGGCACGGGTGCCGGGGCCTGCGCTCTTGGAGGAGATGGCAGAAACAATCTCCGCGTACTTCGCACCGGCTACGCGGGCAATGGCATGAACAATGGGAATGGTGGCCTGGCCGCCGCAGGTGACCATATTTACATTCCTTTCACCCTTTAGCCGCTCAGGGTTGACACTGGGAACCACATAGGGGCCAACGGCGGCGGGGGTCATGTCAATGGCATAAAGACCGGCCTGATGCAGCAGCGGCGCGTGCTTCAGATGGGGCACGGCGCCGGTGGCGTCGAATACGATCTGAATGCCCAACTCATCCTTCTTGGCCAGCAGATCGTCAATGCCGCCGATGGTGGTGGCAATGCCCAGCTGCTGGGCTCGCTCGATGCCGGGGGACTGGACAATGCCCGCCATCAGGCGCATATCCAAATGCTTGCTGCGGAAGACCTTGAACATCAGGTCAGAGCCTATGTTGCCGGGTCCGATGATTGCTACACCGATTTTGTCTGTATTCATGGTGTGGCCTCCTTTATATAATATAAAATCGCTGAGGATGGGGTGCGTGTGTTCAAAGGGTCTGCTTTAGGGGGGGTTCTGAATAAACCGTCTTCGGCTGTGAGCGGATCTTTTCCGCCCACTCTTCGGTATCGAAAACGGGAAATATAGCGCAGCCGTTGCCAGCGCGAGCTGGCTTACGGATGCGGCATACCCCTTGCGGGTATACAAAGTATTCCGACCTTTCCGATACCTCGACTGGGCGAAAAATCTCTTGCTCACAGCTCTTGCCGATTGAATCAGAGGTTCCTTAGCTGCTGCCGGGCACGGTAGGCGTTGGGCGTGATGCCGTAGACCTTGCGGAAACTGCTGATCAGATAGGCGGTGCTGTTGAAGCCCGTCTGCATGGCAATGTCCGTAATCATGCTGTTGGTCTGGGTCAACAGGCGGCAGGTGTGCTCCAGCCGCACATCCCGAAGATAGGCTCGGAAGGTGGTGCCTGCGGTCTGATGAAAGACGGTACTGAGATAGCAGGGGCTGACAAACAGACGGGAAGCTACGGATTGCAGAGACAGATCGCTCATGTATTCGGAGCGAATGATGTCCTTGGCCTGATCCACCAGCCGTCGGGCGTGGGAGGCTTCGGTTCCCCGGGACAGTGCCAGAAAATGGGAAAACCAGAACAGAAGGGCAGACAGGCCGGTTTCAATGGCACCGAGGGATACACCCTGCTGCAGAGGGAGCATCCGGCAGAAGGCCTGGGCATATTCCAGCAGCTCCGGCGCGGGATTCGTCAGGAACAGGGTGGGCTTCTCCCGCAGCGCGGAGGTGAGCGCTGGTGTCAGAAATTCCGGGGAGAAGGAGAGTTCCAGCAGAACCTGCCCTGCTTCGGAGGCTGAAAAAGTGTACTTTTCCCCCTGGGAAATCAAGGCACAGAGGCCGTTTCCGGTAGAGATACCATTCAAAATGCCGCCGGAAGCGCTTAAAATCATGCGGCAGAAGCCGGATTCCTGGCTGTGATATGGTGAATCGGTCAAATTCAGTTGGGTAAAATCGATTGGTTTCAATGCTGGTTCACCTGCCGACCTTGTTAAGTTCGCACAAACAGAAAAAATAATTGATATTATGAGCAAAGGAATTGATACAATTCATCATGACATTATGATATAATAACATCACGAAAAAAGCAAGAGGTTTTTCGGAAATGCTTCCGGGAAACGCAAAAGGTGAAAAAAAGTAATATCCATAACGAGAAATTAATGAAATTCATAATGATGTTATGATATAATGCCTCTCGCGGAAGCAATCCATCTGCCTTCCTGCTTTTCGAAAAATACAGAAAGAATGGAGACCCACAAAATGAAAAAAGTCATTGCGCTACTGCTCACCGCTGTCATGCTGCTGGGCGTCCTGTCCGGATGCTCCTCCCAAAGCTCTGGCAGCAAGAAAACCACAGTCACGTTCTGGACCCAGGACACCGTTTCCTGGCAGGCTTACTTTGAACCCGCCATCAAGCGTTTCAAGGAAGCTCCCCCCGAAATTGACATCAAGGTCGAGTATTTCTCTGACTTCGCCCAGAAGATCACGCAGTCCTTTGGCGCCGGTACGGAAGCAAACGTAATCTTCACCTATTCCTCTGTGGGTGAGTTTGCCAACGCTGGTAAGATTCAGGAGGTTCCTGAGAACGTCTACACCACCGAAGAGATGCAGAACCTGTTCTACGAGGGTGCTACCGCCAACAAGCTGGTCAACGGCAAGTACTACGCGGTTCCCGATGAGATCAACGTTGAGTCTCCTTCCCTTTATGTGAACATGACCAAGCTGAAGGATCTGGGCGTGGAACTGCCTGCCGGTTGGGTAGAGAACAACGGCCCCGCCTCTTGGGAAGAGCTGGTTGAGTTTGCCAAGTCCCTGACCGTCCGTGACGAAGCCGGCAACATCACCCAGGCCGGCCTGAGCTACTGCTACGCCCAGTGGGAATCCATGCTGGAATCCCTGATCTGGCAGTTCGGCGGTGACTTCCGCGATGAAGCCAACAAGACCGTTCACTTCCAGACGGAAGAGGCCAAGAAGGCCGTTGAGTTCATGCTGCACTACGAGGGCACCGGCGAGGATGCCCTGTGCGCCGGTAACAACAGTCGTTACGACGAGTTTGCGGAAGGCACTGCCGTGATGTGCGTTGGCGCACCTTGGTACGCAGGTGGCTTCAGCACCGACATCCCTGACACCGAGTATCAGGTGTTCAACATGCCCGCCTATGTGGACGGCGCTGAGCCTACTTCTCTGGCCACCGGCGGCTGGGCCTACATTGTCTCCTCTCAGTGCGATGAGGCTACCTCCGCTGCCGCCTGGGAATTCGTCAAGTTCATGACCTCCGCCGACGAGGTTGGCGAGTGGGCCACCACTACCGGCGCTCTGCCCGCACGTGTGGACGCTCTGGCGGACCTGACCTATGATCCCAACGTTGGCTCCATCGAGAAGGCTATTGCTATCACCAAGGAAATCCTGCCCTACGCGCAGGAGGACGGCGCCTATATGCTGACTCCCTCCACCCTGACCTACACCATCATCCGTCAGGCTCTGTACCAGGTTCTGGAGGATGGCGACGTGGACGCCTGCCTGGAGTACATCCAGACCCAGGCGGAGACCATGCTGGACGAGAACTACAACCGCTGATCGAAAAGCAGACAAACAGAACCCGCACCGGGCTTGCGCCCGGTGCGGGAAAGCAGATGGAAAAGTGAGGCACGCTTCCGCGTGAAATAATATGGAAAATCAGTTGAAGACGCTTGTGCAGCTGCAGGGCGCGGGGGAGAGCGTAGGTATTTACTCCGTGTGCAGTGCCAATGAATATGTGATTCGCTCTGCCATTGCCTATGGAAAAGCGCAGGGAATTCCGGTTTTGATTGAAGCGACTGCCAATCAGGTCAACCAGTTTGGCGGCTATACCGGAATGCAGCCGAAGGACTTTGCACAGTTGATCGGCAAGCTGGCTGACGAAATGGGTATGCCCCGGGAAAATTTGATTCTGGGCGGTGACCATCTGGGTCCGCTGGTCTGGAGAAAAGAAAACGCGGAGTCCGCCATGGAAAAGGCGGAGACTCTGATACGGCTGTTTGTGGAGGCCGGTTTCCGCAAGATCCACATTGATACAAGTATGCCCTTGGGCACCGATCAGGCGGACGGTATCTTCTGCCACGAGTTGGTAGCCCAGCGCAGCGCCCGCCTGGCGGCGGTCTGCGAGGAGGCGTGGCGCAAGTCCGGGCGGAGAGAGCACCATGTCTACGTTGTAGGCAGTGAGGTCCCTGTTCCCGGCGGCGCTATGGACAACGAAATGACTGTGACCGATCCGGAGCAGTTCCGCCGGGAGCTGGCTCTGTTTACGGAGGCGTATAAAAAGGTTGGCGCAAACCCGAACGATATCATCGGCTTTGTTGTCCAGCCCGGTGTGGAGTTCACCAACTCTACGGTACATTTTTATAACCGTGAAAAAGCAGCAAAACTGTGCGCGGTGAAGCGGGAATATCCGAACCTGGTCTTTGAGGGGCATTCCACCGACTATCAGAGCGTAGTCTGCCTGCGCCGGATGGTGGAGGACGGCATCGCGATTTTGAAGGTCGGTCCTGCGCTGACCAATGCTGCCCGGGAGGGGCTGTTCGCGCTGGAAATGATCGCAAAGGAGATGCCCGGTGTAGAGGCTGTTCCTTTCCGCGCCATTCTGATGGATGCCATGGAAAAGAACGACGGCTACTGGCGGCCCTATTATGAAGGAACGGAAGAAGAAATCCGTTATCAGATGTGCTATGGTATGTCGGATCGCTGCCGTTACTATCTCTCCGAGCCACAGGTGCAGGAGGCAATTTCCGATCTGTTGGACTGCTTCGGCGGCGAGGAGATTCCTATCCAGCTGATTTCCCAGTACCTGCCCCAGCAGAGGCCTAAAGTACAGTCCGGCGCGCTGGAGCCGAAGGCTGAGGCACTGCTGTTGGATCGCATCGCCGGCTGCTACGAGGAGTACCACGCGGCTGCCGGTTCTATGGAGAAGCTGGGATTCCTGTGAAAGGGTGATTTGTCCGAACGTCCGAAGGAGATATGGCTGCACCGGAGTATAGACCCATGGATTGTTCCTGATGAAAGACAGGAACCGAACACTCGGTGCAAAAATCAAATTCGGGAGGACTTATGAAACAAAAAATTGATGAAAACCAACTGGTATCCGGGAATCTGAAAAAGCTCTTTCTGCGATACCTGTATCCCAGTGTCGCCTCAACGCTTCTGATTGCCGGAAATTATCTGATTGATACCATTTGCGTTGGCATGAAAATCGGTGAGACCGGCCTGGCGGCGCTGAATGTGGTGGTACCGGTAACGGGGCTGCTGTACGCGTTGGGTTATCTCTTCTCCTTCGGTTCGTCCAATCTGTTTTCGAACCATATGGGTGAGGGAAACGCCAAGCTGGCACGAAAGAATTATGGCACTGCGGTAGCTGCTCTGCTGGCGCTGTCCCTGGCAATCATGATTCCGGGACTGATCTTCAATCGCCAGATCAGCAGCGTTCTGTGCGCCGGGGCTTCCTTCCAGTCCATGACGGAGGACTACCTGCGGTATGTATTTCTGTTTGCGCCGTTTTACTGCTTTGAAACCTTCTACAATGTATATATGCGCAACGATGGCGCACCCGGCTTTTCTATGCTGGGTACGGTGCTGACCTGCGGAACCAACATTGTGCTGGATATTCTGTTTGTCTGGGAGTTCCATTGGGGCATGGCCGGCGCGTCTTTGGCAACCGGCCTGGCGTTGCTCATCGGCTTCTTCGGTGTGTTCTCCGGTACGCTGCGCAAGGGCTCGAGCCTGAAGCTTAGAAACAGCGGCTTCTGCTGGAAACTGCTGCCGGAAATATTGCAGAATGGCGCACCGGATTTCCTGCGGGAGCTGTCCAGCTCACTGGTGGTGCTGATGGTGAATGTGATTCTGCTTCGGATATCCGGAGATACGGCAGTTTCCGCCTACGGCGTGATTGCCAACCTGGGTAATGTGGTCATGTGCGGACTCGCGGGCGTGTCCAACGCGGTGCAGCCCCTGATTTCCTTTAACTATGGCGCGGGGCAGCCCAAGCGCGTAAAGTCCCTGCTGGGACTGGCCATGCGGGCATCGCTGATTTTGTCCGCAGCCTATGTGATTTTCGCGGAGCTGCGGCCGGATTTGCTGGTAGCCGCGTTCCTGGACGATCCTACACCCGCACTGTCACTGCTGAGTACCAAGGGAATCCGGGTAATCTCTCCGGGGTATATCCTGGGGGGACTGTCCATTGTGGTAAATATCTATTTTGAGGCGGTTCATATGCCTAATCAGGCTTTCTGGGCCGCAATGGTACGGGGGCTGATTGCACCCGTTGTGAGCACCGCGGTCTGCGCCCTGCTGTGGGATATTGACGGCGTTTGGCTTTCCTTCCTGGTGACCGAGGCGGTGAGCCTGATTGCAGTAGGCCTGCTGTATGCCGGTGCTCAGAAAAAGGTAATAACCGGGGACGCGCTCCCTGATGAATGAGGTGACTGATTTGAACAATATGGATTTCCTTTCCACCATTGCCGAGGACAAGAGAACTCTGGAGATGTTCCGGTATCTGGTGAACAACGCCTTTATCCGTGTGGTGAATTATCACAATACGGAAAAGGTGGATGCCGAACGGTTTGAACGGGAGATTGCTGCCTTTGCGGAGAACTTTACCTCCGTCTCCATGGAAGACATCGACCGGTTCTTTGAGACCAGAAAATGGGACAAGGAGAAGCCCGGCCTGATTCCCGCGGTATTTGAAGGCTTCCGGAATGGTTACGATGTGATGCTGCCCATTCTGGAAAAGTATGGCTTCAAGGCCTGGTATTACATTCCCAGCTTCTTCATGGATATTCCTGTCCAGGAGCAGCTGCGCTTTACGGAGCACTATGACCTGACCGTATACCACCCTGAGGAGTACCCTGACGGGCGCTATGCCATGACCTGGGACGAGGTGCGCGAGGTTGCCAGGCACCACGAGATCTGCTGCCATACCGGAAATCATTTCCAGATCGGAAGAGAGACTCCGGACTACGATATGTATCGGGAGATCGTGGTAGCCAAACGGGTGCTGGAGGCACAAATCGGCCGTAAAGTGGACGTGTTCTGCTGGCTCTACGGCAAGGAATACGCCTACAATGCCCGGGCACATAAGTATCTGAAGGAAGCCGGCTACCGCTACGTAGTCAGCAATCTGAAAATCGAAAAGATTGGGTGAGCACTATGGATATGGAAACCATTCTGAACAAGCTGAAGGATGTCAACCTGGACGAGTACCGGGAGATCATCCGTTACTGTGAGAGCCGTTCCACCGGTACGGAGGGTATCCCCGCTATCATCGGGCTGGATGATCTTACCGATCCGGATCGTCCCGTATATGAGGGCGCGGAGATGGACCAGAAAATGCACGTGGATATGGCACTGAACGAGCTGGTGTTTACCTGGCTGTATTCCCAGGTTGAGGACAGAGATCCCCACTATCCCGCTGTGGCTCCGGCAATGAGTGCCCTGGCGGAGAAGAGCTTCGTGATCTACGAGGGTGATACCGAGCCCTCCCAGTACCGCACCCTGTATCAGGAAAAGAAGTAAGGTGAGCTTATGGAAGACGCAATGTCTTTTCTGAAGACCGTATCCGAGGACAAGCGGACTCTGGAAATGTTCCGATACCTGGTCAACCGCTCCTATATCCGGGTGGTGAACTACCACAATACCCGGCAGATGCACGCGGACCGCTTTGAAAAGGAGATCGCTTTTTTCCGGAAGAATTTCGTATCCGTAACCATGGATATGCTGGACGAGTTCTTCGAGACCCGGCGTTGGCCGGCGGATAAGCCGGGCTTGATTCCTGCGGTGTATGAGGGTTGGCGAACCCATACCGATGTGTATGCCAAAATCCTGGACGAATATGGCTTCCGGGGCTGGTTCTATATTCCTGCCTTTTTCCCGGATGTGCCGGTGGAGGAGCAGATTCCCTTCTGCAAGCCCCACGGCCTGCGGCTGTTTGCCCAGGACGACTACGATGACCCTCGCTGCTGTATGACCTGGGATGAAATTCGGGAGCTGTCCAAGAATCATGAGATCTGCTGTCATACAGGCAACCACGTGGATATTCCCCCTGAAATGGCGCCGGAAAAAATCCGTCATGAGGTGGTGGATTCCAAGAAGCGTCTGGAGGAGCAGATTCAGAAAGAGGTGTCCGTTTTCTGCTGGCGCTCTGGCGAGGAGTACCGGAAGATGGGCTACACCCACAAATATTTCGAGGAGGCCGGCTACCGCTATGTAGTCAGCAACCTGAAGCTTGAGAAAATCAGGTGAAACGAATGAAAGAGAGAAACAGCGAAAAGATTCTGAAGCGACCGGATAATTGCTTTAACCGGGCCGTATTCAAATCCATGGGTTACTCCGATGAGGATTTGGCAAAGCCTCTGATTGGTGTGGCAAACTCCTGGAGCGAGTTGGTACCCGGAAGCTACAATCTGCGGGCACTGGCAGAAAAGGTCAAGCAGGGTATTTACGCCGCAGGTGGCACGCCCTTTGAATTCGGTGTGGTAGGCTGCTGCGACGGCACCGGTCAGGGCAACGAAGGCATGAAGTTCATGCTGCCCTCCCGGGATATCATCGCCAACGATGCGGAAGTCATGATTCATGCTCACCGGCTGGACGGCGTTGTCCTGCTGGGTTCCTGCGACAAGGTGGTTCCGGGACTGATGATGGCGGCAGCCCGCCTGGAGATGCCCGCCATCCTGCTGCCCGGCGGTCCCATGCTGGGTGGTGCGCAGTTTGACGGCAGAAGCTCCGACCTGACCTCCATGAGCGAGGGCTGCGGTATGCTGAAGGCCGGAAAAATCTCCGAGGAAACGCTTTACGCACTGGAGGATAAGTGCGGCCCCACTTGCGGCTCCTGCTCCTTCTATGGCACAGCCAATACCATGTGCTGCCTGGCAGAAGCTCTGGGTCTGACGCTGCCCGGGGCGGCGTTGGTGCCTGCCGTGTATGCTGAGCGTACCCGTCTGGCCTTTGAGACCGGCAAGAAGATTGTGGAGCTGGTCAATAAGGACATTACCACCCGGGATGTGATTACGGAGAGATCCTTGGAGAACGCAATTGCGGTGCTTAACGCCACCGGCGGTTCTACCAATGCGGTGATGCATCTGACAGCTGTGGCCAGGGAACTGGATATCGATCCGGATATCATGATGGCTCTATTTGACAAGATGAACCATCAGGTGCCTCTGGTTGCCAAGGTCAATCCTGCCTCCAAGTACAATATGGAGGATTTTTGCAGAGCGGGCGGTGTTCCCCAGGTTATGCGGGAGATTGCGTCCCTGCTGCACATGGACGTTATGACCGTTACAGGCAAGACACTCCGGGAAAACCTGGAGAACCATCCCGAGAATCATCCGGACCGGAACGTTATCCGCACCATGGCGGATCCCTTTTCCGCCTCCGGCGGCGTGGCAATCCTGCGCGGCAACCTTGCTCCGGAGGGCTGCGTGACCAAACCCTCTGCCATTGATCCCTCCATGCATGTCTTTACGGGCAAGGCAAGGGTTTTTGACGGCGAGGAGGCTGCGGAGGAGACCATTCTCTCCGGCGGTATTCATCCCGGTGATGTGCTGGTTATCCGCTACGAGGGCCCCAAAGGCGGCCCCGGCATGCGGGAGATGTACAAGGCCATGAAGTAT
>ERZ827423.741-NODE-741-length-38002-cov-5.341213_pt1 | contig 38002 bp, 30 predicted proteins | sample MGYA00519775_ERZ827423 | MGnify/ENA primary metagenome ERZ827423 (study PRJEB31778, sample SAMEA3449296) | human gut metagenome | biome: human gut; feature: human-associated habitat; material: faeces | place: United Kingdom | collected 2010/2012 ... | reverse complement strand
CTCGGTTACGATAGGCACACCTCCGTAAAACTTCACCATGTTGTAGTAACGCCACGCACGGAAGAAGTAGCACTGGCCGAGCAGTTCGTTCTTTTCTTCGTCGGAAAGCGTACTTCCGCTAATGCCTTCGATTACCTCATTGATGTTGCGGATATGTCCGTAGGTATTCTCACGGACGTTGTTCATCGAACCGAAGAACAGATCGGGCACCTTGGTTCCGCTCATAACGTTCAGAGGGTTTTGCGTACCATTGACAAAGTCGCTCAGGCCGCTGTATTCCTCAGTTGATTTACCGGCATTGTCATTGCTACCCGTAGACGTATTCCAGTATTTTATGTCATCGTTTACATCCGGCAGACACCTCACGTAGATATCGTTGACACGAAGCAGAGCGCCGGTATAATCGTTATAGGCGTCCGGTGACACATAGTCGTAACTTTTCTTGTCCTCCAGGAAACTGTCACTACATGAAGTAAGGACAATACCTGACATCAAGCCAAAACCGAACAGCTTAAATATTTTCGTATTCATCTATGTTTACAATTAAGATTATATACTTATTAAAATTAGAACGTAACATTAACACCTACCGTAAACTTGCGGAGCGTAGGATAAGCGCCATAAGAACACATCGGGTCAATGAAATTGTCTGGATAAGGATTGTAGAAGCTCAGCAGGTTCTGTCCCGTAACGTTGAAACGGACGTTCTGCAGACCAACCTTCTTAACCCATGCCTGCGGCAGGGTATAAGCCAGCGTCAAGCGGTTCAGCGTAACGCGTGTAGCGCTTATACGCCAGAACGACGAAGCTATCGAGTTAACGCTTTGGTAAGCGAGGTTAGGCAGACTGCCGTTACGATTAGCAGCGACAACAAGATTTCCCTGCGCGTCATACACATCCTGGTAAGAATACATGTTATCCACGTTCCAGAATATCGGCATGCTGGTGAACTCAAGGTCGTCTACACCGCTACCCGACTTAAGCATTGAGCCGTCAAGAACATCGTAACCGCCCCACTGCGCGTTGATTTGAGCAGTGAGAGAAAGTCCTTTCCAGTCAGCGCCAAGATTCAAGGTGAAGCTGTACGGGTTGGTACGGTTTGAGAGACGAACCTGGTCGTTATCTTCGTCGACCACGCCATCAGGCTCTGCGTAAGTACCGTCTGCCTGCTGCGGACCGCGTACATCCTTATAGATAAGCATACCCGGACGTACCTCATCCTTGCTCATGCCGAGATAAGAAGTAATGTTGTACTTGTCGAAGTACTCCTCGATGTCCTGGAAGCTGCGGAACATACCGATGCACTGCAGCCCCCAAAGACCGATGTCCGTGCGTCCGCCCTTTTGTATCTGGCGATAGATATACTCTGTCTCCCAGTCCATGTTGAGCACCTTGTTGTCATAGTAACCGGTGTTCAGGCCGATACGGTACTTGAAGTCCTTACCGATCTTGTCACGCCACGTTACGCTAAGTTCGTATCCCCAGTTGTCCATCTCGCCGAGGTTGGTAGATGCAGACTGCGTTCCGATTGTTGCCTCGATAGACTGACTGATGGTCATGAGCATTTCGCGGTTCCACTCGCGGAACATGTCGAACGTTACGCTTAAACGATTATTAAGTACGTTAAGGTCAATACCGAAGTTAGCCTTGTACACTTTATCCCAATGCACGTCAGGGTTGACGGCCGAGTTGTTCTTGTTGAGCGAGAGGATATTCGAAGTATCGTTGCTTGCACCAGTTCCGAAGACAGGACCCTTGTTGGCGTCTGAAGCATAGAGCTGCATCCATTGCCATGCCACAATGTTGTCACGGCCGGTAAGACCGAACGAGCCGCGAAGCTTGAGGAAGTCAACCCAAGGCAGGGCCTTCTTGAACCAGTTTTCCTCAGACATTACCCAACCTGCGCTAAATGACGGGAACACACCCCAATAATTTTCGGGAGCGAACTTGGTTGAAGCGTCGGAACGGATAAGGAACTCGAACAAGTATTTATTTGCGTAAGCATAATTAAAGCGTCCGATATACGAAAGCGTACCCGACTCAAAGCGCTTGAAATTCATGTCAATGTCGCCATCCGCACCGTTTGACTGTCCGTTAGTAAACGAATACGGGTCGTTTCTCTGGCCATAAAGATACTCGCTCTCAGCCTCAGATTTCTCTATCGAGAACAACGCGCCTACACTGTGCAAACCGAAATCACGGTTATAAGCTGCGGTGAAGTTCATCTGATAGTTATCCGTACGCACCATTGAACGGTTCAGCTGGGCAGTACCGTTTGAAATTGTCATCTTCTGCAGGTTGCTATCCGTAAGATAGTCATCATAGTTCTCGCCTGCCACTGGAGTGTACAGGTGCTGGCCACTACCGGTACGGTTCAGCATGGTATACACGTCAAAACTTGAACCGAACTGGTTGGTCTTGTCCGTATTTATACTCTTTGAATAAGTGAAACGCAACGTTAATCCCTTGAGAATCTTGCTCCATCCGAAATCATAGTTTACACCGGCCTGTATATTTAGATTTGACGTCATTGAACGACTATAGTCGCCATTGTTGCGAAGCTCGCTGAATGAGTAATTCTGGTCTTCGTCAACCTCTGAATTACTAATACCATACGCGGCGATAGGCAGTCCGTTGACATACTCCGGAATATAACGGGGACGCGTCAGCAGGATATTATAATCCTTCTCGTTAGAAGAGCCACCTATCTTTATATAAGGAGTGTTCTTCTTGCCGTAGTCGCCTGATACATTCAGGTTAGCAGACAACCACTTGCTTACCTTTACGTCTACACCAGCACGGAAATTCCAACGGTTGTAGTCAAGATTACCGAGGTTAGCTCCCTGGTCAAAGTAAGACAGGTTAGCGAAATAACTTGCCTTTTCGGTAGCTCCGCTCAGGTTTACGCTGTGCTTCATGGTAAAGCCTGTTTCCCAATACTTGTCAAGCAGGTCATAGTTCAATCCCTTCATTGCCTCAAGCTCATCAGCCTGGTAAAGACCGGTAAGATGGTTGAGGTTGGTATCCGTCGGGTCAGCTGCAGCTACCGCGTTATACAAACGTCCGTACTCGTAAGCGCTGAGCATTTTGGGATGCGACACAGCGTCGGTAAAACCGAACGTGCCACTGTAAGAGATACGTGGAGCGCCGATTTTGCCCTTCTTCGTAGTTACAAGGATTACACCGTTAGCCGCACGTGCACCGTAAACAGCAGCCGAAGCATCCTTTAGCACGGTGATACTTTCAACTTCAGCCGGATCGAGGTTATTGAAAGCCTCTGCTCCAAGGTTCTGTGAAGCGTTGCCCACCTTTACGTCGTTCGGATAGATGTATCCGTCAATAACGAAAAGCGGCTGTTGGGCCGTGCTGCCTATATCTGACAGCGAACTTGTACCACGCACGTACATAGAGGCACTTTCGCCCGGACGGCTATTGCCGCCGCTGATGCTAAGACCATTGACAAGGCCTTCGAGCGTGCTGGCAAGGTCGCCGGAAGCAAGGTCCTGAATTTCGTCGACTGGAACGGTAGCGACAGAACCGGTCAAGTGGGCCTTCTTCTGCACACCGTAACCTACTACTACAAGCTCGTCGAGGTTCTGAGAGTCCTCCTTAAGCTGCACTCTTCCGCCGCCCGTTACGGTCATCGGCTCGTAACCGATGTAGGTAATGGTCACCTTTGCGCCTTTTGGAGCCTTGATTACATAATTACCGTCGAGGTCGGTGATGACACCACCATCCTGTCCTTCCACACGCACGGACGCACCGATAATCGGCTCGCCGTGTTCGTCTACTACGGTACCTCTAATGTCCGTGTTCTGAGCAAGAACCGGAGAGGCGGCAAACGCCATGACACCGAAACATAGACTGATTATGAATTTTCTTTTCATATCTTGTGTTTTCTGTTATTACTGATTATTATTCATTAGTCGGCAACCAGCGCGGATCACCTGTACCGAGGCTTATTTGTGCCGAACCGCTTACGGTAAAGTCACCATTCGTCGGGTCTGCGAAACCAGGATTCTCCGTTATCATAGAACCACTGTTATCATAACCATCACTGCCTGTGTTTGCCGCACTTACATCCACTCCGTCATAGAAATACGTGTTATTCGCGTATTCCGTATGAGGATTTGCCGAGGCTTGTTCAAGAAGACCGTTCAAGAACTTGTTTGTACCACAATCTACAATAATGGAGTTGGTAACTATGTACTCGTTCCAAGTCTGTCCCTTATCACGTTGGTTGCTAAACTTCTTATTGTAAGACACTCCGTAAAGTGTACAATTCCTGAACACCATGCTCTGCTTGAGAGTACCGTCAGAGGTTATATCCTTAGGACGTCCGCCATATTGCGAGAAGAAATAGCCTGTGTTAGTACCGCTCTCCCAAATAGTTGAGTTCTGGAACGAGTACGAAGCAAAACCTGCGCCATTGAAATTAACAATAGCATCAGAGTTGTCCGTTTTGTTAAGCTTTATAACACAATCGTCCACAACCAAGTTGTACACAACATAATAAATCTTGTTGTTGGAGATAAGACTTGTGCCAAGGTCAGTAATGTTGCATCCGGTGAAACCGATTGGGTCTTCGATAAAATATGCCCCTTTCGTACCAATCAAATCCATAATCGACGGATCTAGTTGATCTGTCAACTTTACAAGTGGTTCAGTAACGCCTGCACAATCAACGTCAATATTCTTCAACTTGAATCCCCTTGCCGTCTTAAAGCAAGCCGAGGCAGCCAACGAAAGTTTAGCATGGTTGCTATTATCCTTTGCCCTAAAGGTTACAATCTGGTTATAGAAATCCACCGGCTGTGACAGCGTATAAGTACCGCCCGGCTCGAGGTCGAAGCACAATTCCTCGCCTGTACTCTCGGACGGGAGCGGATTCTGTTGGAACCATTCATACAAGTCTGCATTAGCAGGTATCGACCCGTATGTAGCCAAATAACTGTCGAAATCCACCGTTGTAGATGTTGCGGCGTCAGTGTTGCCGAGTTCCTCGTTGCCCACAGTCTTTATACTGAACGTATAATTATGGTCCTCCGTACGGTCAACCACAATCTGGCAACGGTCGACGATTGAGTCCTGCATATTGCTTACAACCGCAGGGTTGTCATCTTCCGTTACGTCCACAACCGAACACAAATAACCGCCGGCACCATGCACGACAGGCCACGAGATTATCGTCTGTGAACCGTCGGCCGAGGCCTCGATAGTGATGTCATCAGCAGCAGGGCTTTCAAGCTGGGTATTGGTGACGTCGCTACGCCAGCTCTCGTCATCAAAACCGTCCTGCGCGCATGAAGACACGAGCAACACGCCTACGGCCATTGCCGAAAGCATGCCTGCCTTTCTTCGCAGTGATAAATGATTTCTTTTCATAAATCGTTTTTTAATGTTATACATATAATTATTTTTCCGTCAAATTATCTATAGGTAAAGATTTCGCAAAGAGATACACTAAGGGTATTTGAATAAGAGACGTATTAACTTAAAAAATGTAATCATTCTTTCAAAAAAAATAAAAACAAAATATCTGATTAAACCTTTCCGGACGCCGCGCTATACTAAACACCGCGACAACACACGGCATTTCATCCCGCAAGAGGCCACCTTTTACAGTCAGGAATGGCGTCTTTCACAAACCAAAAGACGGCCTTTCGTAACAGTAAGTTTATCTGTTCATTCTGTTGCTGAACGTTACACAAGACACGCCTCACCGACCGAATCCAAACTAAAAGGTCTGAAAAAGCTAACGTTTTTAGGCGTTCTTACCGACGTTCAAGTAAATAAGACATTTTATCCGCATTTATTTTGGCTTTTCATCCGTTTTTCATAATTTTGCAAAAATTCAGAATTTCTTAACAGCAGCACTGCATCTAATAGAATAATACCTTATTAAATATACGGCCTGAAATGAACTGCGCACAAGCACTCTGAGGCCATAGGTTACACTTATGACTGACGAAACGGCTATAATCTCAAGGATAAGGCAAGGCGACGAAAAAGCTTTCAAATATTTATTTGAACATTATTATGCCGCGATGTGCAGCTTTGCGCGCCATATCGTACACGACGGCCACTTGGCGGAAAGTATCGTCGACGACGTGGTTTTCAACATTTGGGAAAACCGCAGGTCGCTACATGTCAAGTCATCGTTGCGCACATACTTGCTTAGTGCCGTACGCTATCGGTGCATCAACGAGATGAAGAGCCCGTACAGAAGGTTCAGCCGTATGCAAACAACAATTCCTCCAGGCGACAGCACAGACTTCGTCATGTCTCTTTTCGCCGACGCGCGCCATCCGCTTGGCGAACTGATAGAGAAAGAGCTGCAAGATATCATCAGGGAAAGTATTGACGAACTGCCAGACGAATGCCGCAGGGTATTCCTGAAAAGCAGGACGGAGCACATGAAGTACGCCGAGATTGCCGACGACATGCACATATCGGTAAACACGGTGAAGTATCACATAAAAAACGCGCTTGCGCATCTACACCGAAGGCTTGGAGGCTATATAAAGTGGATTTTTGCAGTTTGCGTAATAGATTTTTGAAAAAAACGGCAAACTACACTACCCTTAAACAATGAAATCTTGTCTTAACTTATAGAACAACGGATATTATGGACAACAAAGACCGGCATGACGATATAGACGCGCTGATAGCGAAATATCTTTCGGACGAGCTTGACGAAACTTCTTTCAACACCCTGAAAGAATGGACATACCGTTCCGTGTCAAACCGTGAATACGTAAGGGCAAGGGTCGAAGAATGGTTCTCGGCCGGAGTGGCGGCCGATTCGTACAAGTATGATGCCGAAAGCGCATACCGCAGGTTCAGGCTCCGGATAGAGGGAGCGGAGGCCAACATGCGCAAACGCCGCGCAAGACGGGTCATTAGGATAGCTGCCGCCATAGTCGCGGCAGTGCTGCTTCCACTTGCTGGTTATCTCTACGGCACAGGCAGGGACTACAGCCGCCATGCCATGATAAGTATCGAGACATCAGCCGGAGCACCGTCAGCCGCTACACTGCCCGACGGCACAAAGGTATGGCTCAACGCCATGTCAAGGCTGGAATACCCTCAGGACTTCGGCATAAACGGCAGAAATATCACACTGAAGGGTGAAGCATGCTTTGACGTTAGCCATGATGAAAAAAAGCCTTTCATTGTACATACCGACGATGTAAGCCTGACCGTGCTTGGCACAAAGTTCACATTCAGCAATTATGCCGATGACGACAACGTTACCGTTGACCTGATCAGAGGCAAGGTTTCCCTATCCGCAACCGCTTCCGAACAAAGCATGTACCTGGCTGCCAATGAGCGGATGACGATGGACAAGAGGACAGGCAAGATGAAGAAAAGCAAAATAAACGCGGCTGGCTCAGACAGTTGGACACACGGAGAAATAATATTCGAGGACACGCCGCTGGACGAAATAGCCAAGGCTGTATCAAGAAGGTACGGCGTAGAGATAAAAGTGGCTGACAGTACAGGCAAAAAGCGCTTTTACGGAGCATTCGACACACGCAGGCGCACTGCTGAAGATATACTCGAAGCCATCTCGAAGACAAGGCGCGTAAAATACACATACAAAAACGGGAAATACATTTTATACAATTAAATACTAACCAAAATAAACAACAAGCCTATGCAGCAAAATACCTAAAAAACACAACTACGCCTTACGCGCACGGCAACATGGCGTACGGACAGCGGCCGGTATCCGTACACAACGCCGTAGACACGGAGGCAACCACACCGCAGGGACGTTGGCAACAGGAAAACACCATGACACGAGAAGCCATCATACGACCTGCAAAACACTTGATAATCAACGGTTTATTCAACTTTAACACATTAATAATCATGGGAACATGCAAGAAGGCTATACTCATAGCCGCGCTATTCTTGTGCTTTAATTTTTCCACATACGCACAGAAAATAACATTGAATGTCAATAACGTATCGGTAAGGCAAGCCATGGGAGAACTGCGCAAAGCCACCGGTTACACATTCGTATTTTCCTCGGCTGACGTCGATACGCGCAAGAAAGTATCTGTATCAGCTAACGGGAAAGACATAAACTATGTCATAAAACAAATACTGAAAGGACAGGAAGACGTAGAATACAGGATTGAAGGCAAGGAAATAATACTTACCAAGGCTACCGGACACCAAGGTACGCATGGCGGAGGAAACAAGGCCAACGCGCAAAAAAGCGTCAGCGGTATCGTGACTGACGAAAACGGTGACCCGATGATAGGCGTAACCGTAAAGGAAGACGGAACGGACAACGTAGCCGTAACCGACCTTTCGGGAAAGTTTACGCTTAACAACCTATCGGCAACAGCCTCCTCCGTAACGTTGTCATACATCGGATATATCCAGCAAAGCGTGAAAATACGCCCCGGAACAATGTCCATCGAGATGCTTCCCGACAACCAGTCGCTTGACGAAATTGTCGTAGTCGGCTATGGCGTGCAGAAGAAGCGCGACTTGACCGGCTCGGTATCGTCGCTAAAGCAAAAAGACATAGTGGCCATCCCTACCACCAACGTACTCGAGTCCATGCAAGGAAAAATAGCCGGACTCGACCTTAGCGTAACGTCGGGACAGGCCGGAGCGTCACCCACTTTTACCGTCCGCGGCGAACGTTCGCTTACGGCCAGCAACGCCCCGCTCATCCTCGTTGACGGAATAGACTATGGCTCGGACGTGGACATTAACCCGTCCGACATCGAGTCAATCGAAGTCTTGAAGGACGCATCATCCACTGCCATATACGGTACACGTGGAGCCAACGGAATTATCATGATAACAACGAAGAAAGGAAAGAGCGGCAAGTCGAGAATCTCGTTTAACGCCTTCCTGTCGTCAACAATGATCACGGACTATCCTGACATGATGAACGCCGAGCAATACGCCCGCTACAAGCGTGAGGCTTACCGTGACCGTGAGACCGGTGAATATGCCGACGATGCATCCGTGTTCGCGCCTGAAGAACTTGAATATCTCGAAAAAGGCTACGATGCGGACTATCCAGACATGCTGATGCATAACGGATTCAACCAAAGTTACGAGCTGTCGGTATCAGGAGGCAACGACAAGACACGTCACTTTTTCTCGTTAGGCTACAGGAGCGAGAACGGACTTTTCAAGGATGACGGTTACAAACGCTACAACGGAAGACTTGCCCTTGACCACAACCTGTTTAAAAACGTACAAATAGGCGCAAACGTAATCTACTCTTACGTAGACAAAGACAATAGATATAGCCCGCTTAACCAGGCAAGAAAAATCATACCTATATCAAAACCGTATGATGACGACGGAAATATCGTGTCGTATCCCTCGCCCGGATATAACACACAGATGAACCCGCTGCTCGACGACCAGCCCGGAATGCGCACGGACAATACAATAAGTGAACGGTTCTTCGGCAGCTTCTACATGAATTGGAACATCACTAAGGAACTCTTGTTCAGGACAACCTTCGCATGGAGCTCAGTTAACCAGCGCCGTGGTTTCTTTGCGGCAAAAGGCTCCCTACAGGGCGGAGACATCGACTCGCAGTCATACAAGGAGCATTATGCCACACGTGAACTTACTTGGGAGAATGTGTTGACATGGACAAAAGATTTCGGAGGAATACATAACCTGCAACTCATGGCCGGAACAAGTACAATCATGAACTCCGAAGAATATACATACGCAGGCGGAAAAGACCAGCCATACGACGACAACATATTCCACAACCTTGGCTCCAACGAAAAAGAAATATCCATAGACAGCTATCTCAACGAAGAGAATCTCGCATCTTTTTTCGGAAGGGTAAACTACAAGCTGATGGAACGCTACCTGTTCACAGCCTCCATCCGCGCCGACGGTTCTTCCGTATTCGCCGACGGCAAGAAGTGGGGATACTTTCCGTCAGTGGCATTAGGATGGAGAATCAACGAAGAACCATTCCTCAAGAACATCAAAGCCATATCCAACTTAAAACTCAGGCTCAGCTGGGGTGAATCCGGCCAATGTGCAATCGACCCGTACCAGACAATGGGCTTGTTGGGAGAATCGACATATTCGTTCAATAACGGCGTAGCCTACGGATATTATCCTAAGACCATGTCGAACAAAGACCTGACTTGGGAAACGACGAGCCAATACAACATCGGCCTTGACTTCGGATTCTTAAATAACCGAATATCAGGTAGTATCGACGTGTATAAAGCTGAGACACGCAACGTCCTAATGAGCAGGAACATTCCTTCAATCAACGGCTTTACGTCTGTTATGGAGAACATCGGCAAAACTTCGAGCACGGGTGTAGACTTCTCTTTAAGCACAGTAAACATACTTACAAAGGATTTCTCGTGGACTTCTGACTTTACGTTGTCGCACAACAAGGAGAAAATCAAGGAGCTCGCGTCGGGCCAGACCAAGGACGAAGCTAACGCATGGTTTGTCGGAGAGGCTTTCAAAGTATTCTACGACTATAAGAAAATAGGTATTTGGCAAATCGGAGAAGAAGCCGAAGCGGCAAAGAACGGACAGGTGCCGGGCGACATCAAGGTTGCAGACGTCAACAAGGATGGTGTTATCACGCCTGACGACAGAATCATCTACAGCCAAAGACCGGACGTGACATTAGGTTTTAACAACTCGTTCAAGTACAAAGACTTTGACTTTACGATATTCCTTTATGCCCGACTCGGCCAATGGATCGCCTATGACTACAATACAACCTACCGCGTAAATGCATCTGAAAACGGCGCGAACATTGATTACTGGACACCAGAAAATCCGACGAACGCATTTCCACGTCCCGATAAGAGCAAGAGCTACAACCAGGTAATGTACTACACCACACTAGCTTACGAAAAGGGCTCATTCCTTAAGATTAGGGATATTACGCTCGGATACACGCTTCCAAAGAGCCTTCTCAAGCGCATTAAGCTGTCAAAACTGCGTCTGTACTGCACGGCAAAGAACTTCTTTACCTTCAGCGGAATTGACCACTACGACCCTGAGGCTGGAGGAAGCATAGACTTCCCTATGACGAAACAACTTGTGTTCGGTATAAACTTAGAATTCTAAAGAACAATATATCATGAAAAAATATAATTATATTATCGCCATCATCGTGGCTATCGGCGCTGTATTTTGCAGTTGTTCCGACTTTCTCGAGGAGCATAACCGCAACGACCTGAGCGCAGACAACGGATACTATGACACCGAAGAGGGATTCGAGTCGCTTATAAATTCATGCTATACGACAATGCGCCTGTGGGGCGGCAAGGCTCCGGGCATTGCGTTGGGAGAATCGGGCACGGACATCCTTGCCCCCGGCGGCAAGTGTGACTATCCTACACTGGCGCTTTACCAGACAGACCTAAACGGTACGGTAGCTATCTTCAGCGAATACTTCAACCGTTTCTACAAGGCGATTAACATCTGTAACACGGCCATAGCTCATGCCCAGACCGTAGACGCGGACGACGCTCTGAAGAAGCAGAGGGAAGCCGAGGCACGATTCCTCAGGGCTTACTACTACTGGCTCGTGGCCGAGACATTCGGCGACACTTACTATTCAGACCAGCCATCCGAGCATATCGTCACGGAACCACAGAAAACATCTGTAGCAGACATCTATACACACATCTTCGACGACCTTGACTTCTGCACCAACTCAGACAACTGCCTGCCTACCACTCAGTCAGAAGGCGGACGCGTAACGCTGTGGGCGGCAAAGGCGTTCAAGGCCCGCCTACTGCTCACACGCGCCAGTGAGACTGGCGACACGCAGCTTTACGAACAAGCCTATACCATGGCCAAGGACGTGGTTGACAACGGCCCGTTCGAGCTGAACAAGGATTTCTCGGCCGTATTCGACATGAGGAAGCAGGGCGCCGACGGCAACGGGAACCTTGAGGTGATATGGTACGTGGACTATTCATCAGAAAACCAGTTGTACAACGGCGAGTTCGACGACGACATAATACGCTCCGGCGGCAACAACTCACACCTGTCCTACTGCATGGAATACGACACCCAGCCAGGATTGGAGCGAAGCATTGAGTATGGAAGGCCATTCGTACACTACATGCCAACGCGTTACCTGCTCGACTTATACGACGACTGCGATCAGCGCCTGGCAGCTACGTTCCAGACTCTGTGGATTGCCAACAAGGAAGGCGGCACCGACTATCCGCTCATGCACGTAGGCGACACGGCCATCTGGGCTACCCGCGAATCTACCACACAAGAACAAAAGGACTGGGCAAAGGGGCGTTACCAGATTATAGACCGCGACGTGATGTACAACGCTGACGGCACACTGAAGAACCAGAAGCAGTATATGGCCATCTCGAAGTTTGCAGACCCGACACGCGAGACTGTAAAGGAGGACCGTAGCACACGCGATGCCTTCATGATACGTCTGGCCGAAATGTATCTCATCATAGCCGAGGCCGGCGGCAAATGCGGAAAGGCCGACGCATTGGAATACATGAACACGCTGCGCAGGACGCGCGCCGTGAGCGGTCACGAGGCAGAGATGGAGGTGACACAGGCCGACATCGAAGACATCGACTTTATCCTTGACGAACGCGGCCGCGAGCTTGCAGGAGAGCAGCTAAGGTGGTTCGACCTTAAACGCATGGGCGAGGAAATATTCCTACGGAGGATAAAGACCGGCAATCCCGACGCCGGCAAGAACGTGAAAGCATACCATATGCTGCGCCCGTTCCCGCAGGATTACCTTGACGCGATAACCAATAAAGAAGAATTCAAGCAGAATGAAGGCTATTAATCATTACATGTCCTCAAGGGCCCCGTGGCCGGCCGCGCGCCGCGCCGTGGGGCTCACCGCTGCGCGCGGTATCAGGACGGTAGTAGCGGCGGCGTTTCTCGCGCTAACTACAACGGCTGCGGCGCAGCTGCCAATGCGCAATGCCGAGAACGTAAACAAGTACAAGGACATCTGCAAGCGGTATATATACAAGGAGAAAGAGGGTATGTACCGTGAGGCGGGCGGCTCGCTGCCCTACCCCTTCCTTGCTCCCGGCAGCAGCCAGTACCTTGACATGCTGTGGGACTGGGACTCGTGGCTGAGCAACGTGGCGCTGCGGCAGATTCTGGCCGACTGCGGCACGAAGGCCGACAGCGCCCGCGCGCTGAAGTACGAGCAGGGCTGCGTGCTCAACTCGTTAAGCTACGGAGGCATGGACGGCTGGATTCCCATCTGGATAGAGCGCAACGCGCCCAGCCGCGAGGACATGTTACGCAAGCGAAACCCGTGGAAATCTAACATGCACAAACCTACGCTGGCGCAGCACGCGGCGTTTATCACGCGCACGATGAACGGCGACGCCGAATGGCTGAGGGACGGTTTCTACTTCCTGCAGGCGTTCGTCTCGAAATACATGAACCATCACCGCCACCGCGCCACGGGCCTGCTCTACTGGGAAACTGACGAGGCTATCGGTGTTGACAACGACCCCAGCACATTCTACCGGCCGCACGAAAGCTCGGGCTCGATATTCCTCAACGCACTGATGTACAAGGAATTGAAGGCTATGGAGTATCTCGCCACACGCCTGAACCTTACCGAGACGGCACGGCAATACGCCGGCGAGGCCGACGAACTGGCAGCCCGCGTGCGCGAACACTGCTGGGACAGGCGCGACGGATTTTACTACAGCGTAGACCTGAACCTGCTGCCCGTAGAGAAGCCCGACATTACCGGACTTGAGCCGGGCGACCTCTACCTGCACGTGGGGCAGCCCCGCTCGTACGACTGCCTTATCCAGCGCCTCAGCGTATGGAGCGGTTTCATGGCAATGTGGGCAGGAATCGCTACCAAGGAGCAGGCAGCCGAGATGGTAAGCAAGCACTTCCGCGACACCACGTCGTACAACGCGCCGGCCGGAATACGCACCCTCTCGCCCTTGGAAAAGATGTACAACACCAAAGCGAGCGGCAATCCCTCATCTTGGCAAGGCCCTGTATGGATTAACGTCAACTACCTCGTGTTCCGCGGACTACTTAATTACGGATACGAGGAAGAGGCCCGCGAGCTGGCCGAAAAGACAGTCCTGCTGCTCGGGAGAGACTTCGAGCGCTTCGGCGCGCTGCACGAATACTACCTGCCCGAGAACGGCGAACCCGTGCTGAACAAGGGTTTCCAAAACTGGAACTTCCTCGTGCTCAACATGATCGCATGGCTCGAGGGTCGGCAGCAGGTAACCGAATTCTGAGCGCAAATGGTTACAATATCCGCATACAATGATTTTTATATAACAGCAGCGCGAGCGTTGTCATTCGTGGCAACGCCCGCACCCGTTTTATCAATATATCACCGATAGCGTGCATAAACGCTACAAAATGTCACAAAAGAAAGTTCACGGTTTCTGCGCAATCTGGAAACGGATTTTATGAAAATGGCATGCATACTTAGCAAAACAGTTCTTTGTTTGTAAAGAAAAGTATGTTAAAAAATCGTTCAACCGTTACATGATTGTAATATAAGCACTCCATAATGAACATACAAGCGCTCCTCGATAATCGTGGAGGCGCTGCGCGATGTCCAAAAGGCGGCTTTTCGGAACGCAAAAGGCCGCCTTTCGTTGCACAAAACATGGCCTTTAGATGTAAAAGTGAGTGTTTAAACGTGCTACGCTTGCATACGCAGAATTGGCATATTCAAGCCAATCGACGGAAAATTTTTGGCCGTGCCCGTTCTACAGCGTCAACGTTTTTCAAAACGAAAGCCGTCGGGCCCGTTTCGTGTACATAATGTAACATTGAGAAACAAGCTGTCCGAACTTTGCCAAATATCATTATCATAAATATTATCCAACAATACACACTTATTAAGCCAACAAGGCTAACTGCCATTCCACGCTTGACACGGAATGACAGTTAGCCTTGTTGGTTTAGCAAATGTGCGTTAGCGTTGACAAAAACGCAGGCATTAAGATTATTAAAACGTCACAGCGAACAGAAGAAAGTGACAAGAAACGGCACGCTGAAGTCTACCGTGAAGCCGTGGAAAACGGACAGTATTACGTAACGGCTGCCTGATACGCGGGTTATTATGGGCAGCGTAGTGTCCATGGTAGTTGCCCCGCCGGCGGATATTGGGGCCAGCCGCCCGAACCATCGGGCCAGCAGCGGGGCGCAGAGCAGCGTTATCAGCTCGCGCGAAATATTGGCCAGCAAGGCCACGGTACCAAGCTCAGCGCCCTTGTATTCCGTTATGAATATGCTCGAAAGCGAATAGTAGCCGAAGCCTGCGCCCACAGCCATACACTCAGGCAGGCTGCGATGGGGCATAAATGCACCGGCCGCAGCCACTCCACCCAGCGTGCCGGCCACCGTTACCAGCGGCAGCAACATGAGTCTCGGGTTGACACGGCGTATGCTGCGCAGCACCTCCGTATCGCCGCCTACACTCAGTCCGACGAAGAACATCAGGGCGCACAAAGCCCAAAAGCTGATGTCTCCACCGTCGGCAAGCCATGACGGAGCAATGCCGGAAACGCCTGTCACCGTTCCCAAAACGAAGAATCCAACTATTACGAGACTGCCCCTCATTTGCTGAATATACGTGTAATATGTGAAGGAAACGTATTATCGGTCATAAAATACATACCGTTACGCCCGTTGGCCGCCATTGCCGTCGTCATCACGAGCGCCATGCACTACCCTGTATAGCACCCATGCCATCACCGCGCTGCCAAGAACGCCGGCCACGGCCAGTACAGCCGCCTCGGCGCCCAATCGCCCTATGCCGCCAACAACGCGTGGATTAGAGCCAACCTCGACGCCCAACAGAAACAGCAGCAGCCACACCAGCACCGTTACGGCGCGCCTTACGAAGGCGAAGCGGCCAGCCCTTAGCACATAGCCCAGCCCCATGCCGGCCAGCATGATAATTATTACGGTAAACACGTCGGTACGTTTATCTTATGGTAAATCTGAGCCCCACGTTAAGGTTGAAGTTCAGCGGCTTGTCCTTATAGATAGTGCTCACGTTGCTGCCGTTGTCGAAATAATAGCTTACTCCCGGCTCAGCGTAGATACCGACAAGACTGCTGAAATTGTACTGCACGCCAGCCGATGCGTTGACCGACCACTGCGTGCGCGTATCACGCACGTCATCGTCAGACGAGCGCACCACCTCGTTGCCGGAAATATAGTCCGTGTGCGACTTTCCTGACACGCAGAACTCGGCCGCTCCGCCCGCCGAGGCATACACCTCGAGATAGTCCGTATGCCAGATGTCATAGCTGACGCTCACGGGCACACCAACGAAATGCAGCTTCTGCTCGGTCTTATATCCGCCCTCGTCGTCGCCAGACGCAATATCGGAAGAATGGTACGAGTAGTTAAGGCCAGCCTCAACGCTTACACGGCGGGCCACGTTAAACCTGGCCGACATGCCGACCTTAACGGGCTGGCGGTGCTTCACCCTCACCTCGTTACCTTCGGCCGTAGGCATGTAACCGTCGTCCGCCGACGACAAGAGCATGACCACGTTTTTGTCGTTCATAGGCGACTGCTGCATGGCATAGGGCAAAAGAGAGGTGTTAAGTCCACCCGCCGAATTGCCGAACGGCGCCGTGCCTCCACCATACACGGCCATTGATATACTGCCATGGCCGCCACCATGCCCACGGTCTACGCCCATAGCCACGTCGCCATGCCTATAGCCACCCGACTGACGCGGCGGATTGCGCTTTACGACAACACTACCGCCACCTTGTTCAGCGGGCTTTTTCTCCTGACCTCCGGCCTCGGCTACAACAGTTCCGGTACCAACAGCCGTTGCGCTGGCATGTTCAAGACTGTCAACCTTATCTATTACCTCCGCCACATGTTCGCCTGTCATGGATACAGCAGCCACCAGCCTCTCGCCAACACGGCGCAAAGCTGTCCCCGGACTGGCCGTCACCACGTCGCCGCCAATGTCTCCAGCAACGTCAGCCGCAGGTTTGTCGGCATTTGCGGTAACATGAGTACCTGCACCGCCAACGGCCACGTATTCAGCCTCCTGTCCAAAGTATAGCCAGCCGGCACCGGCCACGACTGCCACGCAAGCAGCAGCCGCAACGGCACGCCGCCAGCGCAGGGGCACCGTCCTGCCACGCTTTGAGCCGTCCGCTGGCACTCCGCCAAGGGCGCCACGCTCACGCATCGCTGCCTCTATGCCCTCCCACAAGCCGTCAGGAGCGGCTGCCTGCCTGTCGGAAAACCTTTTCCTCAACTGTTCTATCCAATATTTTTCCATGACATCAATCGTTTTTATGTATGGTTTTATATTCCTTGATACGCTTAGCCAGCAACGCCTTGGCACGAGAGAACTGCGATGCCGACGAGCTTTCGCCAATGTTCATCATCGCCCCGATTTCCTTATGGCTCTTCTGCTCGAACACATACAGGTTGAATACGGTACGGTATCCCGTCGGCAACGACAGTATCATGTCGTTAATGACATCATCGGGTATTCCCTCAACTTCAGGTTCGTCAGCGATGTCGGGCAGCGTCTCCTCATGCCCAATGAAATCGTAAGACGTGCTTTTCTTAAGAAAACGCAAGGACTCGTTTACCACAATTCTTATCATCCAGGCCTTCAAAGAGCCTTCACCTCTATAGTCAAACTTGTCAAGAGACGTAAAGATACGTATAAAACACTCCTGCAACACGTCCTTGCGGTCGTCTTCATCGACTATGTAACGGGCACACACGGCAGACAGGTAACCTACATATGTGTCGTAAATTACCTTTATTGCGGCATTATTTCCGCATGCCGCAAGATTTACCAGTTCACTTTCCTTGTATCCGCCGTTACCAGCCATTATAACTGAAAGAAAGGCCGCGCTTAAAAACACGGCGCGGCCTTCCCGGTTTTATGTAATTGATTGTTAAATATATAGCCCTCTTACTTGAGTCGTGACGAGTAAGCCGCACGCTCTACCGAGCCTTCCACCGTTGTCGACTTTCGGCTGCAATAGTCGAACTGTACGCTCTTCTCGCCGCTGAACGACTTGTATTTAAGAGTTATCTTCACTGTCTTTCCCTCGGTATCGGGCAAATCGCTGAGTCTGAAAGCCACCAATGCATCTCCCCAAATGCCTTCCACATCGCCATAAGCATTATGCTTAAACTCCACTTCATACGGGTCGTCAGGATTTACACCGGTAAGAAGATTTACGTAATGTGCCACCCCCGTGTTTCCCCACAGCGTGCGGAAACGCAATGTAAGGTAGCCATCCTCCGCTATGTTGACCCAGTCTTTCACTATCTCTATCGCGTCGTCACCGTATTCGTCAACGTCTCCATCGGCCGGATAGGGCACAGCCGCCTTGGTAAGAATGCTGTCCATCCATGAAACTTCAACCGACTTAGAATAATAATCGTTAACCGGATTCACCTCACGGTAGCATACAAGTGCCCTTACTTCCTTGTCGCCATAAGGCGAAGCTGCCATGTTTACGGGATAAAGAGTGGTGCTGTCGTCGAGCTGCATGTAAAAGCCCGCACCTTCAATCGGCTTCACCGTAACCAGCGCGTTTGGCTGTGGATAATAATACCAGACGTAGCCGTCGTCGTCATTACATGAGGCTAATGTGAAAACGGACACTATGGCAAACGTCAATCCTGCTAAAAATTTCATTGTTTTCATAATCTATAGCTCTTATATCTTACAACAATGAAATTCATGATAGGCACATAATCTTGCGCAAGACACACTTTTTTTAATCATTATTCACAAAAAGATGAATGTGGCAGAGATATTTCCACCACATTCATCTACAAAAAACCACTATCATTATTTCTTCGTGTTCTCAATCTCTATGCTCTCAAGATTGCCTGTAACAGGATTGAGCACTATGCTTGTGAACAGTTTTTTATCAAACAATTCCTCATCAAGCGGAACCGTCGTGCCGAACTGTGCTGCATAAAGCTCATACGCAGCCCACTGGTCGTTGCCTTTATATAGCGTCACCTTGATTTTGCCAGGCAAGTTGACATAAAAACCGCCATTGTCCTTGACTTTCTTCTTGTTTAACAAGTCCTCTTGTATTGACGGCGTTATATGCTTATCCTCCACGCTTATATAATAAGGATTTCCACCTAAATCATCGGCATCCGTTATGCCCATCCACTTTGAGAAGCGGAACAGCAACTGCTTATCCGCCACCTTTGTCGGCACAAACTTCACCACTGCCTCTAACGTATCCTTCACCGTAACGCCTGCGAACAACTGCATTAAGGCACTTTCCTGCATGTCAAGATTCTTCAACATTATCCTCAACTGTTCACCATCGGTAGGCATAAAGTCTGCCTGTCCCTTGTTAAGCATGCTTCTGCTGTCACGGATATCATATATCTCCAAAGCACACAGCTCTGCCATCTTAGCCGAACTTCCTGCCGACAGGACATCCTCATTCATATAATCACGCGGATTTAAAGCTGCTGGCTTAGGCGCAGGCCTGAACGGTTCAGGCAAAGTGACTTCCTTTGGTTCTGCGTTAATGGCCAGCAACACTCCATCCTCGTCTATGTCAACGGTCTGTATATTGTGCTTGTTATCCGTAGGAAGTACATAAAACTTTGACGTGTCACGTTCTCCAATGGAGTTTATGTCAAGTCCCAATATCCGGTAAGTTACCGATCCCTTCATCGGCACATCCCTCATTTTCATGTACTTCTCTGCGTAAATGGCAAAATCGCCCGGCGTATATGACGTCTTTTCTATCTTCACAGTAAACTGTAGTTCAGTACGGGGCAAATAATATCCAGTACCCTCTGCGACTTCTTTACCACGTTGCGCAAAAACCGAACATACACTTGATGCGAGCAATAAAGACGCTAAGACAAGGTTTTTCATATTGTCATTGTTTATTCGTTATTCAATATTATCAAGGTAAAAAATCAACTTACTATTCCATACAAATGCTTAAATGCCTGTGGCAGATAATTTATCAAATCGCTTGCCACGACGCTCTCGACACCTAAAGACTGCGCGGCAATGTCACCGGACAAGCCATGCAGGTACATACCAAGCAAGCATGCATCAGCCTGCTTGTATCCCCGTGCCAACAAACCGGTTATTATTCCGGTAAGCACGTCTCCACTACCGGCCGTGGCCATGCCCGCATTTCCTGTTGGATTAAAAACAATATTACCGTCAGGCATGCATAATGCTGAATAATGTCCCTTAAGAATAATAAAAGCATGCAGGCGTTCGGCCATATCCATCGCACTTGCAAGACGTTCATAACTGTCACTGAAATGATTGCCGGCCAGACGTTCATATTCCTTAGGATGAGGAGTCATAATTATGCCATGCGGCAACTGTTGCAGCCACGCACGATGTGAGGATAGCATGTTAAGGCCGTCTGCATCGATAACGATTGGAGCCTGAGTTCTCCTGATTTGCGTTATCAAGGCGATGGCTGAGCTTTCCTGTTGACCAAGTCCGGGACCAATGCCTATGGCATCGAAATCTGTCGCATCAACAGCTTCCGAAAAATAAGTTTCCTCCTTATCAATGCACATCACGGCTTCAGGTACAGAAACCTGCATTATATCATTATTACGGCGTGGAGTACAGACTGTAACTTTCCCCACACCACTCCTAAGACAGGCTTTTGTAGCCAATATTGCGGCACCTGCCATACCATAACTTCCGGCAATGATAAGCGCATGTCCCATATCTCCCTTATGTGAATAATCTCCACGATGGAGGATACGCGGGTATAACTCACTCTCTTCCAATACACTATAATGCGTGCTAAGACTCTTCATTCCATCCTTACTCAAACCAATGTCAAGAACATTCAGTTCTCCTATAAATTTCTGGTTTTCAGGGAAAAAGAATGAAAGTTTTTTGTTCTGCAACGTAAAAGTTACGTTTGCCTTAATGACATTAGCCCTGACATTATATGTATTGTCTTCGGTCATAAGCCCCGAAGGTACATCTATGCTTACTACGGTAGCCGAAGATTGGTTGATGTATTTAACGAGCGACGCAAATCCTCCAGCAAGTGGTTTATTCAATCCCGAACCGAACAAGCCGTCAACAACAAGCATTCCACTTTCAAGCTTCGGCGGATCAAACTCGTTAACGACTTCCGTAAACTCCTTGACAGCCTTGCACTCCGTAAGCCTTTGCCTATTTGTAGTGCAATCATCGGAAAGCTTACCGCTAATATTGAACAAATAAGCAGAAACTGAATACTTCCGTTCTGCGAGCATGCGGGCAACAGCCAATGCATCGCCACCATTATTGCCAGGACCGGCAAAAACTACGACCTTCGTGCAGTTACCCCAACGATCGGTAATGGCACGAGTCAACGCACGCGCCGCGCGTTCCATCAGGTCTATGGATTTTATCGGCTCATGCTCTATTGTGTATTTGTCAAGCTCACGAATTTGAGCGCCTGTAAAAATCTTCATCAGTGCAAAAATACAAAATTAATACAAACCACTTGTCAAGTTTGGCATATTTTTAGTAATTTTGTGCCAAAATATCAAAAAAGCATTATGTCTACAATAAAAATCCACGACAAGACATTCAGGATTTCATACACAGAGAAAGAGATACTGGAGCGTGTCAAGGTTGTTGCCGACCGTCTTAACAAGGATATGGCAGGCAAGAAACCACTATTTCTTGCCGTACTTAACGGTTCTTTCATATTCGCGGCCGACCTACTCCGGATGATAGACATTCCTTGCGAAATATCGTTTGTTAAATTAGCGTCATATCAAGGAACGATGTCTACCGGAAAAATAAAAGAGGTTATCGGTATTAACGAAGACCTGACCGGACGTACGATAGTGATAGTCGAAGACATTGTCGAGTCTGGCCTTACAATGAAACGCATGCTCGAATCGCTCGGCACACGTAATCCAGCCTCTATCCACATCTGCACGCTTCTACTCAAACCGGAAAAGCTGAAGGTTGACCTCAACATTGAGTATGCAGCCATGGAAATTCCGAATGACTTTATTGTAGGCTATGGCCTGGATTACGACCAGGAAGGACGCAATCTGAGAGACATTTATACACTGGTGGAAGAATAACTACATTTTATATTAACTCTAAAAATGAAGAATATTGTTATTTTCGGCGCGCCTGGTTCAGGGAAAGGCACGCAAAGTGATTTGATGATTAAGAAGTACGGCTTTGGCCATATATCAACGGGTGATGTTCTGCGTAATGAGATAAAGAACGGGACAGAGCTCGGCAAGACGGCCAAGCAATACATAGACAACGGCCAACTCATACCAGACAACTTGATGGTCAACATCCTGGCAAGCGTATACGACGGTTTCGGCAAAGAGCATGAAGGCGTAATCTTCGACGGCTTCCCCCGCACTATTCCGCAGGCTGAGGCATTGAAGAAAATGCTTGACGAACGCGGCCATAAGATTGCAGCAATGATTGAGCTGGACGTTCCGGAAGAAGAACTTATGACCCGCCTCATCAAACGAGGACAAGAAAGCGGACGCTCGGACGACAACGAGGAGACAATAAAAAAGCGTCTTGACGTTTACCACAGCCAGACTGCGCCACTGATTGAATGGTACAAGAAAGAGAATATACACCACCACATCAATGGTCTCGGCGAACTTGACCGCATTTTCGCCGATATTTGCAATGTTATAGACAACATCTAAATTAATTAAGAGTTAAGAATTAAGAAATATGCAATGGCCATATTAATGTTATAACTCTTAATTCTTAACTCTTAATTCTTAACTCTTAATTCTTAAACTTCCTATGCCCGAATCGAATTTTGTTGACTACGTTAAGATTTACTGTCGCTCCGGTAAGGGAGGCAGAGGTTCAATGCATCTGCGGCATGCCAAATATCAACCTAACGGCGGTCCTGACGGCGGCGACGGAGGTAAAGGCGGCAGCATTTACCTGCGCGGCAACCACAACTACTGGACATTACTGCACCTGAAATACCAGCGCCACGTATTCGCCGAGCATGGAGGAAACGGGGGAAGGGACAAATGTCACGGTACAGACGGCAAGGACGTATACATTGACGTACCGTGCGGCACGGTAGTGTATAACGCGGAGACGGGCAAGTATGTCTGTGACGTAACACACGACGGGCAGACCGTACTGCTTCTGAAAGGCGGACGAGGCGGACTTGGTAATTTCCAGTTCCGCAGCGCCACGAACCAGGCTCCACGCTATGCACAGCCCGGTGAGCCAATGGAGGAGATGACGATAATCCTTGAGCTGAAGCTGCTTGCCGACGTGGGACTCGTTGGTTTCCCCAACGCAGGCAAGAGTACGTTGTTGTCAACACTGTCGAGCGCACGGCCGAAGATAGCGAATTACCCGTTTACGACGCTTGAGCCGTCGCTTGGAATCGTCAGTTACCACGACCGCCAGTCGTTTGTTATGGCCGACATTCCGGGTATTATCGAAGGAGCAAGCGAAGGCAAGGGGCTCGGGCTGCGTTTTCTGCGCCATATCGAGCGTAACTCGTTGCTGTTGTTCATGGTTCCGGGTGATACCGACGACATAAAGAAAGAATACGAAGTACTGCTTAACGAACTGGCAAACTTTAATCCTGACATGCTTGACAAGCACCGTGTGCTGGCCGTAACGAAGTGTGACTTGCTGGATGACGAGCTTATCGAGATGATTAAGGAGACCGTACCCGAGGGTATTCCGGTTGTATTCATCTCGGCAGTAACCGGACGCGGGCTTGACGAACTTAAGGATGTGCTGTGGAAAGAACTGAACAGCGAAAGCAACAAGCTGAAGGATATAACGTCGGAAGATACTCTTGTCCACCGTGACAAAGACCTCGGCACACTACCCGAGGAACTCAGGGTGGAAGGAGAAGACGAAATAGAGTTTATAGACGAAGACGACATCGAGGACCTTGACGATGTTGAATATTACGACGTCGACGAAAAATAAGACTTAAAAACGCATGAAAAATGAATAATCCGGCATATCGTTACAACATAACATGACCGATTATTCATTTTTCATCATTTATCTTTAATTCTTGATTGTTCATTTAAACAAATGACAACTCCTATCCTAACATATTATAATATATCTCCCGGCGTGACGGCATTCAGCACTACACGCCACGGAGGAGTAAGCCAAGGACTTTACGGAGAGTTCAATATCAATATGTATTGCGGCGACAACGACGAGTGCATAGAGAAAAACACCGAGGCGTTATGCCGTAAGCTGGGTATTGTGACAGACCATCTTATCATGCCACACCAGACCCACGGCACGGAGATAAGGCAGATTGCGACCGACTTTCTCACGCTTCCGCCAACAGTGAAAACCCTGTTGCTTGAAGGTGTTGACGCCTTGATAACCGACGTCAAGAATGTATGCATCGGAGTTTCCACGGCCGATTGCATTCCGATACTTATCTATGACGAATGCCATAACGCCGTTGCCGCCGTTCATGCGGGATGGCGAGGCACGGTGGGAAGAGTGGCCATGAAGGCCGTTGACGCCATGCGACTGAGTTATGGCTCACACCCCGAATCGCTGAAAGCCGTAATCGGGCCTGGCATTTCGCTCGACGCGTTCGAGGTGGGCGACGAAGTGTATGAAGAGTTCGCCGCCGCAGGATTCAACATGAGCGGCATAAGCATTCGCAAGGACAAATGGCATATCGACCTGAAGGAATGCAACCGCAGTCAACTCGTATCGCTCGGAATACCCGAAAGCAGCATTGACGTATCGCCCGTATGCACGTTCGGCAACACAGGCGATTACTTCTCGGCGCGCCGCCTGGGCACAATGTCTGGCAGGATATTCACCGGTATAATGACCGTTTGACAACATTCAACAATACGACTATAACACTAAAACAATTGATTATGAAAAAACACATCATCTTAGTAATGCTTGCATTGATTACATGCGCAGGCGCCAATGCCCAAAAGTATCTCGGAGGCGACATCTCACTGTTGCCGACATACAGGGAAAAAGGCACCACATACAAGACTGCGGACGGCAAAGAAAAATGTCCGTACAAGCTATTCACCGAAGCGGGATGGAACGCCATGCGCGTGCGCCTGTTCGTTGAGCCCGACAATGCGCCGCAGGGCAACAAGGACGAGGGCGTTTGCCAAGACCTGCCTTACGTAATAAAGCTATGCAAACAGATAAAGGCTCACGGCTTTAAGCTAATGCTTGACTTCCACTACTCTGACACTTGGGCTGACCCCGGCAAGCAGTTTACTCCGAAAGCATGGGACGAAGCCATTGCAGGAAAGAGCAAGGACGAACAGGTGAAGATACTTGCCGACTCGGTTTACGCACATACCCTCAACGCGCTGAACGCCCTGAAGCAGGCCGGAGCGGAGCCTGACTTCATCCAGGTGGGCAACGAAATAACCTTCGGCATGCTTTGGCCGACGGGCAGGGTTGAGCCAACCAAGGCCGACAACTGGCCAGCGCTGTTGACATTCCTCAACGCCGGGGTGAAAGCCTGCCGCCAGGCATGTCCCAAGGCACAGATAATAATACATACGGAGCACGCCCAAGACTGGAACGCGACTGAGGGATACTACGCAAAACTGCGCGACGGCAAACTCGATTACGACATCATCGGACTGAGCTACTACCCCATGTGGCACGGCACGATAAAACATCTTGACGTCGTGCTTGACAGTCTCAAGACGACATTCAACAAGCCCGTGATGATTGTCGAAACAGCATTTTATTACTCTCACGAGAACGACATTTGGGAGAAAGACCCCAACCATTATTCCGACCTATACCCAATCAGCGCCGAGGGTCAGCGCCGTTTCACAGAAGAACTTGTCACAATGCTCAACAAGCACGATGACGTGACCGGTCTGTTCTGGTGGTTCCCTGAAGAAAACGAGTCCGGCTCTACCGTCGTAAAAAGCTGGCTTAACCGCGGCCTGTTCGACAACCACACAGGAAAGACACTTCCGGCAATGGACGAATTTTCTAAATTCATAAATCAATAGGATAAATAACATACAACAGAAGAATGAAGAGTGGACAATCAGGCTTGCGCTGTTGCGCATAAAGCGGTTGTTCATTCTTCATTTTCTTTTATCCCTTTTTCTTACGGCAAAACTCCATCCTACCGAAAAAAGCTTACAGTTGAAAACATCGTTATTTACCTGATGTTCAACCATACATTTCGCCCCGCACTACAACCGTTACGATTAGAAAGTAAAGAAGCGAATAAAATACAGAATCGACGGTTATCACACGAAAAGCGTTACACAGTCAAAGCGTTTCCAAAAGACGGCTTTTTGGCTTGTAAAAGGCCGTCTTTTGCAAACTAAAAGGTGGTCTTTTGCAATGCGATTGACGGCCTTTCGGAAAGTCATCAATTTCAAAGTAGATAAATACCGCATAACACACAGGCGCCTCGGAAACGAAAATAAAAGCTCGTTTCACTCTCTTTTATTTTGCGGTTCGCTCGGCTTGCACTATCTTTGGATAAAATAGGCTACGCCTCGGAAACGAAAATAAAAGCTCGTTTCACTCTCTTTTATTTTGCGTTTCGCTCGGCTTGCACTATCTTTGCACCATCAAACACAAACATTATGACGTTATATCCTAAATTGATAATGGACGCCCTGGCTACCGTTACGTACCCGGGCACGAAAAAAAATCTGGTAGAAAGCGAAATGGTTGCCGACAACCTGCGCATTGACGGTATGAAAGTGTCGTTCTCACTAATATTCCCGCGAGATACCGACCCGTTCCTCAAGTCTACCGTAAAGGCTGCCGAAGCCGCCATCCATTACCACGTAAGCAAGGACGTGGAGGTGGAAATAAGCGTTGAAACAAAGTCTAAACCTCGCCCCGAGGCCGGCAAAATGCTGCCCGAAGTGAAGAACATCATCGCCGTAAGCTCAGGCAAGGGTGGTGTGGGAAAGAGCACAGTGGCCGCCAACCTGGCAATAGCGCTGGCACGGCTGGGCTACAAAGTCGGTCTGCTCGACACCGACATATTCGGCCCTTCAATGCCTAAGATGTTCGACGTAGAGGACGCTCGCCCCTACGCCGTGCACAAAGACGGGCGCGACCTGATTGAACCGGTTGAGAAATACGGCGTCAAGCTGCTCAGCATCGGCTTCTTCGTCAATCCCGACACGGCCACGCTGTGGCGCGGCGGCATGGCATCGAACGCCCTGAAACAACTAATCGGCGACGCCGACTGGGGCGACCTTGACTACTTTATACTTGACACGCCGCCGGGAACAAGCGACATCCACCTTACATTATTGCAGACCCTGGCCATCACCGGAGCCGTGATCGTAAGCACGCCGCAGAAAGTCGCGCTGGCCGACGCACGCAAGGGTATCGACATGTACCGCAACGACAAGGTTAACGTACCTATCCTCGGCCTCGTCGAGAACATGGCATGGTTCACTCCGGCGGAACTTCCTGAAAACAAATACTATATCTTCGGCAAGGAAGGCTGCAAGGAACTTGCAAAGGAAATGGGCGTACCTCTGTTGGCGCAGATACCAATGGTACAGAGCATTTGCGAAAGCGGAGACGACGGCAAGCCCGCCGCGCTCAACTCGGACACTGCTACCGGACTGGCATTCATCAACCTGGCACAGGCCGTAGTGACCGTTACCAACCGGCGCAACAAGGAACAAGGCCCGACAAAAATCGTGGAAATCAAAAATAATTAAGAATTAAGAGTTAAGAATTAAGAAAATATGCAATGCTGATTTGACAAGGCTATTTTTCTTAATTCTTAACTCTTAATTCTTAATTTTCTTCGCTCTTAACTCTTAATTATTTCTTGTCCATCTTTCGCCATACCACTACTATGTAGGCAAGGACGAAAGGAATAATCAGCGAAACGACAGACATGACGCCCAGGGTGAACTCACTGCTGCAGCTGTTTGTTATCGTCAGGCTGCTCTGCAGGTCGGCCGTCGACGGATAATAAGCCGTATTGTTCCATCCGGCGCACAGCAACAGACTCAGCACTACAAGCACAGCGCCTATGCCGGCAGGCCATATTCCGCGAATGTACGCTGCGTTGAAAATAGTCTTCACGCAGCCGTACAGGAATAACGTGACGCCTGCAAGCAGCACAACGGCTAACGGCCACATGGCCACGAAGTTGTTGAAGTACTTGTAAGGCTCAAGGTATATCTCGCCGGTTGCAGGGTCTGCGGCGTATCCGTCCTGCAAAAGTATGTGCACAAGAGCCACGAGGAAGAACACGAGGAACGGCACGAAGTTACCCACCAGGCGCACCGTACACCGTGAACGGATGTTCTCGTTGTCGACATTGTTGATTATATAAAGAATGCCGAGTATGCGGGCAAGGAAGAACACGGCAAGGCCGAATATGAGATTCCAACCGTTCAGCAGCGCGTCAAGGCCGTGGCTGGCGTTGGCCCAGCCGCTGATTATCGGGCTTGCGCCGGGCTCCAGGATGTTAGACTTGTCCACAATGAAGTTTGCCCCGCTGAAGAACGTGGCCACGGCTACGCCGAGCAGCAGCGGGCCAAGTATTCCGTTGATAACGAGAAACCAGTGGAACGTGCGCGCCCCGAGCAGGTTGCCCAGCTTATTCTGGAACTCATAACTTACGGCCTGGAGCACGAACGTAAACAGTATGATCATCCACAACCAGTAAGCACCGCCGAAACTGGTGCTGTAAAACAGCGGGAACGAAGCGAAGAAAGCGCCGCCGAACGTGACGAGCGTCGTGAAGGTAAGCTCCCACTTCTTACCGGTGGAATTGATTATAAGGCCGCGCTCGTCATTGTTTCCGCTCAGTGAGAACAGTAAGGAGTTAGCACCCTGAACGAACATCATGAACACCAGCAACGCACCTAACAGCGAAACAAGGAACCACCAGTATTGTTGCAAAAATTCGTAAGACATATCTTTCTTTTTTATTATAGTTAAAGGTGACGTGGAAACGTAATCCGGTAAAGGCGCATGGTTCACTGCCGCTATTGTCTTTGGCGTGGTCAGCCCTTACGGTTTTCGCTCCTTTTTACTTTTTCATTTCTCTGTAGAATATTCAGGCCCGTGCTTTATAGCCTTGCACATGATGTTGATTTCAACGGCAAGCAGTACGGTAAAGAGTACGAGGAATATGAAGAACGTCAGCATAACCGAGCCAGCCCCGACGTCAGACACGGCCGCCCATGTAGGCAACATGTCCTGGATTGTCCATGGCTGGCGGCCGAACTCAGCCACGAGCCATCCCGCCTCGCTCGCTATATAGCCCAGCGGCAGCAACGCCATGCCCGCTACGTGGAACCAGCGCATGCGTGTTATGTCCTTCTTATATGACAGGAACAGGGCCACGGCAAAGAAAAGGAGGAACAGCATGCCGAGTCCTACCATCACACGGAACGCCCAGAAGCACAGCGGAATGTACGGCACGGTCTGCTCGGCATTGTCTATGTAACCATAGCCAAAGTACTTCATGTTCTCGTCCAACACCTTGCGGTGCTGTGCTGCCACGGCTTCGTTACCCGCTTTCTTGGCCTCACGGTAATCGGCAAGCGAGGCAATAGCCTGCCGTCCGCGCTGCATCTTCTCGTCAAGCGACACCGCCGTTGAGCCGTCGGGCTGTGTATATCCGCCCTTGATGATGTCGTTCACGCCCGGCACGTAACCGTTAAGGTCGCGCGTAGCGAGGAACGAGAGCATGTTGGGTATCGCAATACGCATTGCCGGCTCCTCTCCCGAGGCGTAATCAGGCTGTTCAAACGGGTTGACAAGCGCCACGAGGGTCAGCCCCTCACCTTTGCCGCCATCATAAAGGGCTTCCATCGCGGCGAGTTTCATCGGCTGTGCCTTGGCCACCATGTAAGCTGAGCTGTCACCGGTGTGCACCGCCAGGAGCGACGCTACCAATCCGACGATTGACGCTATCTTGACGCTCTGCACGGCAAGCTTGCGGTCCAGCCCGGCCCTTGCGGCGTCGCCGTGCTTACGGAACATAAGATAACAGCTTACGGCTACGGTGAATATCGCGCCGATTACCCACGCAGAGATGACGGTATGGAAGAATTTGTCGACGGCGAATGGCGACAGCGCCACTTCAGCGAACGACGTCATCTCGTTACGCATGGTGTCGGGATTGAACGCCTGGCCAACCGGATACTGCATCCATGCGTTCGCAACGAGTATCCACCAGGCCGAAATCGTGGCGCCGAGACCTGTAAGCCATGTCGAGGCAAGGTGGAAACCGCGTGACACCTTGTTCCATCCGAAGAACATCACGCCTACGAACGTAGCTTCGAGGAAGAACGCCACTATGCCCTCAACGGCCAGCGGTGCACCGAAAATGTCGCCCACAAGCCATGAATAGTTGCTCCAGTTCGTTCCGAACTCGAACTCGAGAATGATACCCGTGGCCACGCCCATGGCAAAGTTGATACCAAACAGCTTTTGCCAAAAGCGCGCGGCGTCTTTCCAGAAGGTCTTGCCCGTGCGGTAATAGCATGTCTCCATAATGCCCATGATGAGCGCAAGGCCCAGCGTGAGCGGCACGAATAGCCAATGGTAAATGGCGGTAAGGGCGAACTGCGCCCTCGACCAGTCTACCGTACCGGCACTCATGCTCAACAGTAAATCGTACATATTCTTTGTTGTTTTAAGGTTATGCGGTTATGTTAAAAGTGGAGCAAGCCCTGCGGAGCGGACCACGCGGCGGCAACAATGTCAGTGCGTATCGCCGCTTATGTCGCCGAGGCGCTGCATAATGTAGTCGGGCTCGTTGCCCTCTCCTGCCCTCTCCTGCAATATGTCGGGCATGAAAAACAGCTTTAACACCAGGAAGATGACAACAAGCTTGACTATAACGACGAGCCACAGGGTCTTACCTGTCCTCATATTCGAGAATCCCTCGCAATAGAAATTGATTATTCGCTTTATCATATCATGTCCCATTTATCTGCCGGCGGCAAAAAACCGTAACTATTCAGCCACGTTTTGCTTACAGTACAGTCAGCCGGCGGCTATTCCGCGCACGGGTTATCAGCGTACGGCCTCCATTCACTTACAATATGAAAGGCCGTCTTTTACCCTTCAATATGCGGCATCTTGCAGGCCGAAACACGGCCTTTCGCATTGCCGTCAGGCACATATCGTAACACTACCGGCGACGAAACGCACCGACACGGCAAACGTATCCGCACACAAAACGCGCACTAAAGCCGCCATACTCGGTTACAAATATAAGAAAACCTTTTTAATATTGTTCAAAAATTCGGTAAAATTGCTAATTTTACCAGTTAATGTATTTATACTTGGCAAAAGTTTGTGACATTTGAGATAAATAGGTTAATTTTGCATATCGCATAAATTTTGTAATCAAAACATTTAAAAGTCATCTCATAACAACAACCGGAAAATATATGAACAAGAAATTCATCATCCCCTCGGTAATCGTCGGTCTGCTGCTAATCGGCGGCATTGTATATCTTGCGATAAGCCTTAACAACCAGAAACAGGCCAACAAAGACATGCAGGAACTGGCCGAGCTCGACAAGAAGGAAATGGAGAACGAGTACCAGATGTTCGCCGACCAGTACAGCGAACTGAAGACCCAGATAAACAACGACTCGATTATCGAACAGCTTACACAGGAACAGCTCAAGACCGAAAAACTGCTCGAGGAACTGAAAAACGTCAAGGCTTCCGACGCACGTGAGATAGCCCGACTGAAAAAAGAACTCGCAACATGCCGCGCCGTCATACGCAGCTATGTGCTCGAAATAGACTCGCTCAACCGCCTCAACCAGAACCTCACGGCGGAAAACACCCGAGTAAAAGGACAGTACGCCGAGGCCACGAGGCAAATACAAGGACTTAACGCCGACAAGCAGACCCTGTCGGAGAAAGTGGCCATCGCCGCCCAGCTTGACGCAACGGGCATAAGCATGACCCTGAAGAACAAACGCGGCAAGGCGACCAAGAAGCTAAAAAGGTGTAAGACAATACAGGTAAGTTTCAACATAGCCAAAAACGTTACAGCCGCCAACGGCACAAAGACGATTTATGTGCGCATTACCACACCTACGGGCAAGGCACTGTCGGCCGGAGGAACATTCCCATACGAGAACCGAAACCTGCAATACTCGATGAAGAAAGCCATAGAGTACACCGGCAACGAGACCCCCGTGACAACTTACTGGAACGTGAACGAATTTCTTGGCGAAGGCACTTACAACGTAAGCATATTCGCCGACGGCAACATGATAGGCTCAAGAAACTTCACGTTCGACTGATTAATACCGAACAAGCGGCAAGAAGGCAAAGGAGTAAGCACGATATGTCGTGGCTTGCGCACAGGCTGCCCGCCAGCGCGCAAGCCACACGGACAGCGCGCCATATATGCTTGCTCCTTTACCGTTTGAGCATTGCGGTCATAAAAAATACAAGAAAATGAAGCATGTCCCGTTACTGATTATGTTGGCCTGCGCCATATCACGCGCCGACGCACAGCAGGTACTGTCGCTTGACAGTTGCCGCTCCATGGCATTGCGCAACAACAAGCAGCTGGCCATAGCGGCACTGAAGCAGGACGTGGCGCGCGACGCACGAAAGGCGGCACGCACGAAATACCTGCCGCACGTAGACGTACTCGGAGGATACGAGTTTACAAGCCGTGAGGTATCCATACTAAACGACAGGCAGAAAGGAGCGCTCGGAAGCCTCGGCACCAACGCTGCCGGACAATTGGGCAGCACCATGTCTGACGTCATATCCGAAATGGCAGGACAAGGAATCATAACCTCGCAGACGGCCGAGGCACTCGGCAACATAGCCCAAGGGATAATGCCCGGAATAGAAGAGGCCGGCAACAACATGGGCAAAACCATACGCGACGCATTCAAGACCGACACGCGCAACTTCTTCGCGGCCTCAATCATGCTGACACAACCTATATATATGGGCGGAAGCATTATTGCGGCAAACAAGATTGCGGACATAAGCGAGGAACTCGCCGCCAACAGTTTGCACAGCAGAAAGCAAGACATAATCTACGATGTGGACAACGCCTATTGGACCGTAGTATCGCTGAAGCATAAGCAAAAACTCGCCACAAGCTACTATAACCTTGTGAAAAAGCTAAGCGGCGATGTGGGCAAGATGATAAAAGAAGGCGTAGCCACAAGGGCGGACGGACTAAGGGTAGACGTAAAGGTCAACGAGGCGGAGATGCAACTGACCCAGGTCGACAACGGACTGTCACTGGCCAAAATGCTGCTCTGCCAGCTATGCGGACTACAGATAAGCGACAAAGTGGCCCTTGAGGATGAAAACAAAGACATGGTATCGGCTGCGGCAGACATACCGGTTGCATCTGTCGACGACGCCATGGAGAACCGCACGGAACTGAAAATGCTGCAAAACGCCGTCGATATAAGCAAACAATCAACCAAGCTGGTACGCGCCGCTTACCTGCCGCAGGTAGCTCTCACAGGCGGATATCTCATAACCAATCCCTCGCTCTACAACGGTTTTGAGCGAAAGTTCTCAGGAGTATGGAACATAGGCGTAATGGTAAGGATACCCATATGGAACTGGTTTGAGGGCACATACAAGATACGCGCAGGCAAGACAGCAACAAGCATAGCTATGCTTGAACTGGACGAAGCCCGCGAGAAAATAGAGTTACAGGTAAACCAAAGCTCTTTCAAGGTAGCAGAAGCCAACAAGAAGCTTGCCATGGCATGCAAGAACGTAGAGCGCGCGGAGGAGAATCTAAGGTGCGCCGACCTTGGATTCAAGGAAGGAGTAATGGACGTTACGGACGTTATGGCCGCGCAGACAGCATGGTTACAGGCATGCTCACAAAAAATCGACGCCGACATTGACGTAAAACTTACACAGACAAACCTGAAAAAAGTACTCGGCGAGGAACTATATCAGTAAAAAAATAAAAACAGGAAAAGGCAAGAATAATACGCGTCGGCAGCCAAATACCGGCATATAAACCGGAAATAAAGCCCGTGCACACAGTAAAACAATCTTACAAAGAAAAAGACATGACAGAAAAATCACAACATAAGAATATAATAATCGCCACGGCATGCTTTGCGGCCGCCGTCATAATAGTGGGAGCAATAGGCTTCCTCGCCTTCGGCCGAACGCCGGACGTCATCCAGGGAGAGATCGAAGTGTCTGAATATAGAGTGTCCAGCAAGGTGCCTGGACGCATACTCGAATTATGCGTCCAGGAGGGCGATTACGTCAAGGTGGGCGATACGCTTGCCATACTCGATGCTCCAGACATAGAGGCTAAGCGTACTCAGGCAGAAGGAGCGGAAAGCGCCGCTGCAGCATTGAGCGCGATGGCTGACAACGGAGCAAGGCGGGAGCAGGTACGCGGGGCGTTCGAGGTATGGCAGCAAGCCAAGGCAGGACTGGATATCGCGGAGAAATCCTACGGCCGTGTACAACGCTTGTTTGACGAAGGCGTAATGAGCGAGCAAAAGCGCGACGAGGCATACGCCAACTACAAAGCAATGGAGGCACAGGCAAAAGCCGCCAAAAGCCAGTATGACATGGCTGTGGCAGGTGCCAGGAAAGAGGAGCGTGAAGCTGCCGCCGCCCAAGTAATAAGGGCTAAGGGAGCAGTGCAGGAAGTCAATTCGTACATCAACGAAACTGTACAAACGGCCCAGATGGAAGGCGAGGTAAGCGACGTTTACCCTAAAATGGGAGAACTGGTTGGGGCCGGTTCGCCAATAATGAGCATATCCATAATGAACGATGTATGGGGAACATTCAATGTACGTGAAGACCAGTTGAAGGGATTAAAGATTGGAGACACGTTCACGGCTTACTGCCCGGCGTTCAACAAGAACATAAGGATGAAGGTTTACTATATCAAGGACGAAGGAAGCTACGCCGTGTGGAAGGCGACCAAGACAAATGGCCAGTATGACCTTAAGACATTTGAAGTAAAGGCACGCCCGATTGACAAGTTTGAAGGCCTGCGCCCAGGCATGTCGCTTATAATAAAGGAATGATATGTTTGCCCGTTTGCAGCAAGTAGTCTGGCGTGAATTCGGCATAATGCGCAAGAACAGGATGTATCTGTTCTGCATGGTGGTGCTTCCCGTCATTGTCGTGATATTCTTCACCTCGCTGATGTCGGGCGGTCAGCCTACCGACATGCCGGTGGGAGTAGTCGACCTTGACAACACTCCTACTACACGCACGCTGGTACGAAAGCTCGATGCGTTCCAGGCTACCAAGGTTGTAAAACATTACGCAAGCGTGGCCGACGCGCGCCGCGATATACAGCGGAACAAGATTTACGCATTCATATACATTCCCGAAGGAACAACGGACAAGCTGCTCTCTATGAGACAGCCGAAGATTTCTTTCTATTACAGCTCGACATCATATACAGCAGGAGCGCTGCTATACCGCGACCTGAAGACAATATCAACGCTCGGCTCGGCGGGCGTAGGGGCGACGCTGCTCAGCGCCAAGGGGCTGTCGGAAGAACAGGTAATGAGCTTTCTGCAACCTGTTATCGTTGACCTGCACACGGTAAACAATCCCTTGGTGAACTACAGCGTTTACCTTAACACCATGCTTATCCCGGGATGTATTATGCTGTTCATTTTCATCGTTACGGCCTACTCTATCGGCACAGAACTGAAATTCAACTCCGCGAAAGAATGGCTTGACACCTCAGGAGGCAATATATTTGTAGCCCTAATGGGCAAAATGCTTCCGCAGACCGTTATCTTCCTAATAATAATGTACGCTTACATGTTCTACGTTTTCGGCGTACTCCACTTTCCCCACCCCGGCGGTCCCGGCTATATTCTTTTGCTCGGCGTGCTCTCGGTGCTCTCGTCACAGGGATTCGGGATTTTCGTCTTCGGCGTTGTTCCGTCATTACGCATGTCGATGAGTATATGCTGCTTATGGGCGGTTCTCAGCTATTCATTGTCGGGCACGGCATTCCCGTTATCGGCTATGGACTCCGAGATAAAAGCCATTGCCCTGCTTTTCCCATTGAGGCATTATTACATGATATACCAACTTAACATCTTCAACGGCTATTCCCTTGAGTTCTCATGGCCGTACATGGTCGCGCTTATGGCTTTCGCGGCATTGCCTCTGCTCGTAACGGGACGTATCAAGAAGGCGTTGCAGACATACCAATATATCCCATAAGCCGCAAGCTGGGATAACACGGGAAAGGTTTATGCAGGAATATCAGGAACACTTGAATTGCAGATTATGAATCGTGGATTAAGTAAAGCATTTGTAGATGAACTGAAAACCATCTGGAAAGACGAGGGGGTTATTATCTTCTTCATCCTCGTGCCCATGCTTTATCCTTTGCTTTATTCATGGATTTACACCAACGAAGTAGTGCGTGAGGTGCCGGTGGCCGTTGTCGACCTGTCGCACAGCGACATGAGCCGCGACTTCATACGTAAGTTCGACGCCTCACCAGACACGAGGATAGCATGCTACTGCAACAGCCTTGACGAGGCAAAAGACGCCATCGGGCGACAGGATGCATTCGGCGTGATATACTTCCCCACCGACTTCCAAACCAACATAATGCGGATGGAGCAGAGCCGCGTCAGCGTTTTCTGCGACATGAGCTTCATGTTATACTACAAAGCGATATTCCAGACGGCAACGGCCGTTGCGGGAGACATAAACTCGAAAATACAGATTGAGCGGGCGGGCAACTGGACCAATCGTGAAGACGAAATCACTACAAAGCCTCTCGACTATGAAGAGGTGCAGTCGTTCAACACCACCGGAGGCTACGGTAACTTCATCATACCGGGCGTGTTAATGCTCATCATCCAGCAGACACTGCTCCTCGGCATTGGCCTCATCGGCGGAACAAGGAGAGAACGCATGTCAAGAATGCCCGGCATAAATGCGCTGCATACCACTACGGCACGTCCAGAGGGAAATGCCGCAACGGCCGGCACGGACAACAATACCTCACTGCAGCCTGCCGCCTCGACAATAACCGACATCATAGGACGGGCATTGTGCTATTTCATGATATACACCATAATGGGCGCGTATATCATTCTCGCCGTACCGCAGATGTTCGGCTTCACCTCGCTACTGAAGCCCGTCACAACATTATGCTTCATGCTGCCGTACCTCTTGGCGTGCATATTCTTCTCGATGACCGTCGCATGCTTTATACGCTACCGCGAGAACGTCATCCTTCTTGTAGTATTCACGTCAGTACCGCTACTGTTCATCTCCGGTGTGTCATGGCCCCAGAGCGCCATACCCGACTTCTGGCAGTGGTTCTCCTACCTGTTCCCGTCTACGTTCGGCATACGCAGTTTCGTAAGGATGAACACCATGGGAGCGCTGTTGGCCGACATCAAGCCCGAATACATCACGCTATGGATACAGGCAGTGGTATATTTTACCACTACATGCATACTGTACAGACGCCACGCCAAGGCATGACATAACACGATAAGATAAAAAACATTATGAAATTAGGAATTATCAGATGCATGCAGACCGAGGACTACTGCCCCGGCGCAGGCTGTTTCAAGGCCATAAGGGAACATGGAGGCAGCTTTGAAAACATTGACGAAGGCATTGAAATAGTAGGCTTTACCAACTGCGGCGGCTGCCCGGGTAAGAAAGCCGTACTACGCGCAAAAATGCTTGCCGCACGAGGTGTCGACACGATAGCCTTCGCGTCATGCATACGCAAGGGAACTCCTATAGGTTATCCTTGCCCGTTTGGAGCAAAAATGAAAGCCCTGGTCGAAACACACGTACCGGGCATACGGCTGCTTGACTTCACCCATTACGCCCCGGGCGACAAACCTGACGGTAAATAGCCTCGTCTTTAGTAGTTAAAGGAGTTAAAGTAGTTACCGTTCGCTTTGCTCGCTAAGAAGTTAAAGACAAATGCATTGTCTGCTTATGCACGATTAACGGCAGTATGACTGCTTG